>ERZ1292625.784-Hain-H41-01um-R1-784-length-43421-cov-12_pt1 | contig 43421 bp, 44 predicted proteins | sample MGYA00564400_ERZ1292625 | MGnify/ENA primary metagenome ERZ1292625 (study PRJEB36523, sample SAMEA6512639) | groundwater metagenome | collected 2019-01-08 | study: AquaDiva: Metagenomics assemblies of 32 groundwater samples
ATCTCTAATTCGCGCGAATAGGCGAATAGATAAAATAAGAAAAATTAAGTAAAAAAATTCAACGACAGTACATATTTGATTTTAATATATAAATATGTTATAATATATAATGTGTAATACATATTTGATTGGTTTTGTTATACTTAATATAATAATAAAATGTTAAAAAATCTTATAAAAAGAGACAAAAATATGTCTAGATTGGTTGATCTTCAATTAGAAGCAAGTAGGTTGCCGGATCTTTCTCATATCGAAAAAACTAAATTTGACCATCTTCTGGCTATTGATCAACTTTACTACTCAAGTAAATTAGAAGGATCTCACTTAACAAAAAGTGGGCTTGAGCAGGCTATACATGGGAAAAATATTTAGTAGACCTAGGAACGAAAAAGAGCTGCAGGAGCGCGAAGCTGCTGGACTTTGGAGAGCACAAGCACTTGCAAAAAGTATTGGAGAAAGTAAAGAAAAAATAACTCTTTCAGTCATTTTGCGTATACATAAAATTTTTCTAGAAGATGCTAATCCAGAAATTGCTGGAAAGTTTAGAGTAATAGGTCAAGATATTAAAAAACTTACCTGTATGATACCTCCACCCGGTTTTGTAGTGCAAGAGGAAATGTATAAATTTTGGAGAGAACTCGATTCTCGTCTTTCAAAAGTTCCTCCTATGCTAAAAGGAAAGAAAATATCTAAAACGTCCTTAAGAAAAAGAAATGAGAAAGTTATTAATCTCGCTGCATGGACACAATATCAGATTACTCGTATTCATCCTTTCTGTGAAGGTAACGGTCGCATGGCAAGATTGATGACAAATTTTATTTTATGGCGTTATAAATTTTTACCTACAGATATTAAATACGAAGGCGAAAACAAGCAAAAATATTTAAAATCTCTTTGTGAAATAGATTATACTGGTGATTATAGAATGTTAGTTCAGCTTATTATAAAAGGTATGACAGCATCTTATAAAAGACTTATTAAAAAGCAAAAGGGGAAATTTTAACCATGCACAAACAAAAAATAGTTTTTATAATACTTCGTTTGGTTATGGGCTTTATGTTTCTTTGGGCATTTTTTGATAAAGTTTTTGGCTTAGGATTTGCGACAACTGCAGACAAAGCATGGATTAACGGGGTATCGCCAACAGCTGGTTTTCTTTCTTTCGCGACAGAAGGTCCTTTCGTTAATATATTTCACGCCCTCGCCGGTGTTGCTGTTGTTGATTGGCTATTTATGCTCGGACTTTTGTTTGCAGGACTAACTCTTGTATTTAATAAATTTATAAAATGGGGATGTATTGCCGGATGTTTAATGCTATTTTTTATGTATTTGTCTTTGCTCTGGCCGGAAAATAATCCAATTATTGATGAACATATCGTTTATATTTTAGTACTTATACTAATCGCTTTTAATAATAAAAATAACATCGAACAAAAACCCACCACCCTTAATCTTTAATCTTTAATCCCCAACCCCCAATCCTCTAATCTCTAATTCGCGCGAATAGGCGAATAGTTATTATCTAAAGTTTAATATAATAAAAAATGAAACTCAAAATTTTATCTTGGAATATATGGGCTGGAACTTATTTAGATGGGGTAATAGAATTTTTAAAAAACATTGATGCTGATATTATTGCTCTTCAAGAGGTAGTAGAGGATGACAGAAGAAATATAATAGAAATTATTGCAAAAAAATTAGGGTATGAATACGCTCATGCAGTTGATATGAACATGCCATTAAAATTTCTTCCTGGACAAAAAAGTGACGATAAAAGAACTATAAAATATGGTAATGCAATTTTAAGTAAATATAAAATTACAAATAGCAATATATATGAGTTAAGTAAAGTAAAAGAATTTAGACGATTGATAATAGAAGTTGATATTAAAATTGAAGATAAAACTCTTCATGTTTTTAGCGTTCATTTGAAGCATAATCATCAAAAACCATCGGAAATACAAGACTTGGAAGCTGAAAATTTACTAAAACTTTTATCTGAAAAAAATACAATTGTGATGGGAGATTTTAATGCCTTGCCTGAAGACACTACAATCAAAAAAATGAGTAAGACATTAATAAACACTGAAAAAAATTCAGCTACCCCAACATGGTCAGTTTATAAAGAAGGATGTACTGGTTGTCTTGTTGAAGATATTAAATATAAATTAGATTATATATTCACAAGTAAAGATATAAAATCAGATTTTTTTAAGGTTTATGAATCAAAAAGCTCTGACCATTTGCCCATTTCAGCTGAAATAGAAATATGAGTAATAATTTTGCTATAATAAACTTATGGAAAACAAATTAAATTGCATTATTATTCATGGATGTCCTTCAAGCAAAGAATCAACAATGAATCCGGAAACAAGGACATATGATAAGCATTGGATTCCTTGGATTAAAAAAGAATTATTGCTGAAGGGGATTAAAACTGAAACTCCATCAATGCCAAATCCGTGGGAGCCGAATTATGAAGCTTTTAAGAAAGAATTTGGAAAATATCAAGTTTCCGAAAATACCATTTTAATAGGACATAGTTGCGGATGCGCTTTTTTGGTTCGTTGGCTAGGCGAATTAAAGCAAAAAATTAAAAAGTTGATTTTAGTCGCGCCTTGGAAAATTCCAAGTGAAAATGATATTTCTAGAGAAAATTTTTATATGTTTCCAATAGATGAAACTATTAATTCTCGCGTAGAAGGGATTGTTATATTTACATCAGATAACGAAAGGGAAGATGGAAAGAAAAGTGTAGAAATTTACAAAAAAAGCCTTAATAGTAAAATTATAGAACTAAAAGGAAAAGGGCACTATAAATACAGTGATATGGGAACTGAAGAATTTCCAGAATTACTAGAGGAGATTAAATAATTTTAGCCTCGCCCGGCTCGCTCGTAGGTCTATGGCCGAGGGAAAAATTTATCTATGAAATGGCAATTCAATAAAGAAAGTAGTTCCTTTATTTCTGCCTTTTGACTTGGCATATATCTTGCCATGATGTCGAGCAATAATTTGCCTTGAAAGGTTAAGCCTTATGCCCATACCGTCCGGATGAGATAATACGGCGTTTTTAGCTCGGAAAAATCGTGAAAAGATTCTTATTTTATCATGAAAGCTCAATCCCGGACCATCGTCTCTAACGCTCAAAATTAGTTTATTCTTATTAAAAATACAATCAATAAAAATTTGACCATTGGCTGGCGTGTAAATAATCGCATTTTCAATAATAGAATCTACAACAAAAGAAATTTTTTTTAAATCAGCCGTGAGCATGGGAATATCCTTAAAAGTTGGAACTTGAAATGTCAAACTTTTTTTATTTATTTCCTCCCGATATTTTACAATTGATTTTTCAACAATATCGCGCAGGGAAGTGGCTTGAAAAATATAGCCTGTTTTATCGTCTATATTTTTTATTCCTGCAATCAAATCCACTATTTCAATCAATCTGCTCGTGGCGTTATTTAAACTTTGTAAATAGGTAAGTCTTTCGTTCTGAGATAAGTCTTTTTCCAATTCTTTTGAAATCCAATTTATTCTGGTTAATGGAGTACGAAATGTATGATTTACTATTGTGGTAAATTCATGTTCAATTTGATTTTTATTTGAGTATAATTCTATATAGCTATATCCTATATATAAAATAATTATAAATACAATAAGAGGAATAAACCAAACGGGCAAATTAAATAACGCGGTAAGATACTCGTGCCGTAACGCAAGATAAAATATTACAAATAAAAACAGTATAATGAAAAAGATTTTTACTAATTGCCGGAAGTTTTTCATATCTATATTATAACTCATTATTATTTTAACTCAAAATTATGTTATAATATCAATGTGACGAAAAAATATATCGGAATTATTTTATTTTTAATACTCTTTTTGACCCCTTTTTACTTGACTTTTGCGCAAACTTCAAATGCCGGCTTTATACCCGGAAATATTTGGTATTCTAAGGATCCTTTTGAAGAAGGAGATAAAATAAAGATATATACCTTAATCTACAATCCTGATTCAAGGCAACTGTCAGGCACAGTATTTTTTTTTGATAAAACTATATTTTTAGGAAGCAAAAGTTTTACTGTTGCAGGAAAGGGAATTCAAGATGTTTCCATAGATTGGACAGCGACAATTGGCGACCATACAATCTTTGGACAAATTCAAGACGCAAAATTTTTAACGGCAAATAATATTTATCAAAACGCATCCTTATCTGAAACAAAAACATCGGAAAGCAAGCGCAGTGTTTCAAAAAAAATAACTTTAAACACAATTGGAGAAAATATAAGTGATTCAAATACCGTTTCAAATATTCAAAATTTTGTAAAAGAAAATACTCCAGAAGTTGTTTCCAAAACAATAGACACAACTGTAAGCTCGGTTGAAGAATTTCGAGAAAAAATAGGAACTTTTTCAGAAAATAAAAAAGAAGAAGTGAAAAAAGAGATAAAAATCATAGAAGATAGTAAAATTACGCAAAATTCTGATGCAACAAAAAAAGATACTGAAATTAATCCAATAAATCAAAATACATTTTTAAAACCATTTAAATATGCAGAACTTTTCGCTTTGACTGTATTTTCAGCTGTTTTCAACAATAAATACATATTTTATGGCCTAATAGTTCTAATCATTTTCTTTGTTATACGCTATATTATACGCAAGATTTTTTAATTTGTAATTTTGCTTAAAATGTGTAATATAAAGCTATGATGCTTCGAATTTTCGCTTCTATTTTACTTTTATTTTCAATCTTATTTTTGCCTTTTTGGGTTTCAGTTATCCTAGCTCTTTTAGGAATGCTGTATTTTTCTTTATTTTATGAAGCTGTGGTTTTATTTTTATTATCAGACTTGCTTTATGGCGCGCCAGAAGCAAGATTATTTAATATATTTTTCTTTTCATTTATTTTATCTATAATATTTTTATTAGTTATAGAATTTTTAAAAAAGAAATTAAAATTTTATAAGAAAAATCAGCATGTCTTTAAAGATTTTTAAAAAACATAAAATAAAAAATGTAAACTCCTTTGTGGAACCGGATGAGATATTTTTGGATTCGGAAAATTTGGAAAATTTTGACAGCCAGCAGTTTGAAGGACGAATAGAAAAACAAATACATAAAAAAACCGTTATTTTTCTTGGTATTTTCTGTGTTTTTTTTATAGGATTATTTTTAATCCAGCTAGGACGCTTGCAAATACAAAAAGGCGAAGCCTATTTAAAAAGAAGCGAAAATAATACTTTAACAAAACAAGTTATTTTTGCCGATAGAGGAGTAATTTATGATAGAAATAATGTAAAATTAGTTTGGAATGAAAAAGGAAAAGATATTACTGCTCAAGCTACAACAACAGAAATAGCGAAAGATTTTAAAATGCCGACAAGAGAATACTTATCGCCCGGATTTTCACATATTTTGGGCTATGTAAGCTATCCAACGCAAGATAAATCCGGAAAATTTTGGCAAACTGAATTTATTGGAATAAATGGCCTTGAAAAACAATATAATGACAAAATAAAAGGGGAGAATGGTTCAAAAACAGTGGAAATAGATGCGACGGGAAAAGTTCAATCAGAAAATGTGGTTAATTCTCCAAAACTCGGCGCGGATTTGGTAACTACACTTAATTCACGCATTCAAAAACAATTATTTTTATTTATAAAAGGATTGGCAGAAAGCCGTTCTTTCGTTGGCGGAGCCGGAGTAATAATGAATGCGCAAAATGGAGAAATTTTAACTTCAGTCAGTTTCCCGGAATATAATTCTAAAATTTTATCTTTAGGTAAAGACACGAAAACAATAAAAAATTATTTTTCGGATAAGAGAAAAGTTTTTATGAATAGGACAATTTCCGGCTTATATACTCCCGGTTCCGTAGTAAAGCCGTTTTTTGCATTAAGCGCTTTAACTGAGGGAATAATAGACCCTTCAAAGCAAATTCTTTCAACAGGCTCTATTTCTATTCAAAATCCGTATTTTCCAGACCAAACAACGGTTTTTAAAGACTGGAGAGTAAATGGATGGACAGATATGAGAGAAGCTATCGCCGTATCTTCTGACGTGTATTTTTACACTATTGGCGGAGGATATCAGGGACAAAAAGGACTTGGTATCGTAAATCTTGGAAAATACGCAAGAATGTTTGGCATAGGCGCAGGGTTAACTGGCATTGATTTGTTGGGAGAAAAAGAAGGAACTATTCCAAGTATTGAATGGAAAGAGGAAAATTTTCCCGGTGACCCTTGGCGTATTGGAAACACTTATCACACATCTATCGGACAATATGGATTTCAAGTTACCTTAATGCAAATGGTTCGCGCTGTTTCTGCTTTGGCCAATAATGGCAAACTAGTCACTCCGCATTATATACTGGGAGATACTGAAAAAGAAAAACAATTTTCAATAATAGATATTAAAAAAGAAAATTTTGATGTGGTGCACGAAGGCATGAGACAAGCTGTCACTTATGGCACAGCTATAGCGCTTGATGTGCCTTATGTAAGTGTCGCCGCTAAAACCGGTACGGCACAATTGGGAGTTTTAAAAAATAAAGTTAACTCTTGGGTTATGGGATTTTTCCCGTATGAAAATCCTAAATACACATTTGTCATAATGATGGAATCCGGGTCTTCTACAAACAGTACGGGAGCATCAAGTGTTATGAGGCAACTATTGGATTGGATGTCTGTAAATACTCCAGAATATTTTAAATAAAAATTTATTTGCATTTTAGACCAATCGTGAAGTATAATAATATAGTTATGAAAACAGCAAGAATACTTTTAATGTTGGCGGTTTGGGTGGCAATATTGCCATACTTAGGTTTTCCATCTTCATGGAAAAATATTTTATTCACAATTACCGGCTTAGCGCTTGCCTATTTAGCTTATAGTCTATATAAAGAATATAAAATAAATACAAAAGATATAATAAAAGAAGAAATTTTTGATAATTTTTTGGAAAATAAAGATTTTAATGAAGATAAAACAAATACAGATGAAAATAATTTCAATTAAAAATGTATTCAACAAAAAATTCATATATGAATTCGTAAAAAATAGAAAAAATATTTTTCTAGTTTTGCTTCTTATTCTATTCTTTGGTTTCGGTGTTTATATTGGATTTAACAATAGACCGGAAACAACTAAAATTTTAGATTTATTTAACAAAGATGGGGAAATTATAAGTCAGACGGATTTTTCGCCATTTTGGAAAGCATGGAATGCCATCAATGAAAAATATCCCGATGCTGGCAAAACAAGCAATCAAGAAAGAATTTATGGGGCTATTTCGGGTCTGGTAAATTCATTAAATGACCCGTATAGCGTATTTTTTAATCCGGAAGATACAAAAAATTTTGAAGATGATATGTCCGGCAGTTTTAGCGGGGTAGGCATGGAAGTTGGAATTAAAGATAAAGTATTGACAGTTATTTCTCCGCTTAAAGACACTCCAGCTTATAAAGCTGGCTTAAAGGCCGGTGATAAAATTTTGAAAATAGACCAAGTCCCGACTTTTGATTTAACAATAGAAAAAGCTATTAGATTAATTCGCGGTGAAAGGGGAACTGTCGTTGTGTTAACAATATTCAATGAAAATAATAAAAATTCAAAAGATATAAGCGTAACTAGAGATATTATAAATCTGCCTACTCTTGATACTGAATTACGGCCTGACGGCATTTTTGTCATAAAACTTTACACCTTTTCCGCCAATTCAATGGATCTCTTTCGTAATGCAATAAAAAAATTCTATGAATCTAAATCAGATAAACTACTGCTTGATTTAAGAGGGAACCCTGGCGGATATTTAGATGCGGCTGTAAATATGGCAAGCTGGTTCTTGCCCGGAGGCAAGCCAGTTGTAATTGAAGATTTTGGCAAAAACGCCAAGAAAAAAATTCATAGGAGCGAAGGATATGATGTTTTTTCTGATAAATTAAAATTTGTAATTTTAATAAATAGCGGTTCTGCTTCAGCTTCTGAAATACTGACCGGAGCAATGCAAGATTATGGCATTGCCAAAATCGTAGGAGAACAAAGTTATGGCAAGGGTTCAGTGCAAGAAGTTGTAAATGTAACTTCTAATACCATTTTAAAAATAACGATAGCCAAATGGCTGACACCCAAAGGTACGTCAATTGGAGATAAGGGAATTACCCCAGATTATAAAGTTGAATTTACTAAAAAAGATGAAAATAATAAAATAGATCCTCAATTAGATAAAGCGGTAGAATTGTTAAATAATTGGAAAAAATAAATATGAAAGTAATTTTTTCAAAAGATGTGCCGAGAGTTGGGAAAAAAAATGATGTAAAGGAAGTTAATGATGGATATGCTATAAATTTTTTATTTCCTAACAAGCTTGCTGAGAGAGCTTCTTCAAGTTCATTAAGAGAATTGGAAAAGAGACAAAAAGAAATTTTAATTGAAAGGGAACTGGAAGAAAGTCTTTTAATAAAAAATTTAGGGGAAATAGAAGGCAAAAAGATAACCTTAAAAGGCAAGGCAAATGATAAAGGCCACTTATTTTCGGCAATTCATAAAAAAGAAATTTTAGAAGCGATGAAAAATGAACACAAGATTGAAATTGATGAAGATTTTCTTGTTCTTGAAAAACCGATAAAAGAGATAGGGGAGTTTAATATTTCAATTAAAGTAAAGAATAAAAAATCGTTTTTAAAATTAAGAGTTGAAGAATTATAATAAAAAATCCCCAAGCTAGTGGGGATTTTTTATTATTATATTACATTAATTATTTTTTTTACTATTGTCTTGCCATTAAAAGAAGTTTTACGTCTAGCGCCAAATTTTACTATGCCATCCTTTAAAGCGAATAGGGTATGGTCTTTCCCGACATCCACATTTTTTCCCGCCATAATAACCGTTCCGCGCTGGCGAACGATAATAGACCCAGCTTGAGCCTTTTGACCATCTGTCAGCTTAATACCTAGGTACTTTGGGTTTGAATCTCTTAAATTTTTGGCGGTACCGCCAGCTTTCCTGTGTGCCATCGAATTAGTTATCAGGTTCTAGGTTTTAGTTTCTAGTTAAAATAAAGAAAATAAAAACCATAGACTAAATATTTAATATTATTTATAATGAAAACAATTATGAGTATAAACAATTTCATGGAAAAAATCAAGCTTTTTTTAGAAAGTGAAAAGGGGAAAGATATTTTAGTTATAATGATAGTTGTATTGGTAGGCCTAGCATCATTTGAATTAGGTAGATTATCTAAACAAGACTCAAGTAATGGCCTTAAAATTGAATATCAGGGCCAAGAGGCCAATGCAATGGGCTCTATTAGCTCAAATATGCCTAAATTAGCCCAAAATACGGCTTTTCAGGGTAATACAGACAACTCAAATAAAGGAAGTTATTTTGCTTCTAAATTGGGTAAAAAATTTTATTCAATAACTTGTTCGGCAGGAAAAACCATTAAACAAGAAAATAGAATTTATTTTTCTTCCACGATTGAAGCAACTAATGCAGGATACGAACTTTCCAGCGCGTGCAGATAAATTGGTATAGGGAAGTGCTGTATTTAAAAGAAATACCGTGTCGCACAATATATCTTTTCCGACGCAGTATTTCTAATAACCCAATAAAATGAGCTTTAGGGCTTTGTACCTGTTAATGGCATTGTCGGCGCAGCTTCTTCAAAATTTGTGGGTTTTCCATCGCGAATTCTTTCCATATTTAAAATAAAAGATTTCCAAAAAATTTCTATAAAAATATCATTCCAAAGATAAGCTACAGGTTTCTTTAAATAAGCTTGCCAAATAGTCATGCTAGTTTCTTTAACATAACTTATATTACCCTGCCCTTCCGGACTTTCTACAACAGACTTAATATCTACTTTAAAATAACTAAGAACTAAAATCAGAATGAATCCTAAAATTAAAATTCTTATTAAGCTCATACCGCGATTTTTTTCTTTTTTTGCGATATTTGTCATAGTCTTTCAATTAATTAAAAAATATTTCTTATCGCAGATATAAACCAATCAATGAATCCTCTTACAGTTATATGAAAATAGCTCATTAAAAAAACTGCGATTATAATAAAAATAATAAATGTTAGAAATCCACCTGTTTTATTTTTTTTAACCATATTTATATAATACTACAATATATAACTATAAGACAACAGGTACTTAGAGGCGAGGCAGGCCCGCCTTGACTTGCATTAGAGGCGAGGCAGGTAATACATCGGGTCTAAATATGCATTTACCGGGGCTATAGGCATCGTATAAATACGTCCTCCACATGTCCTAGAAGGCCTAGATTCCATTTTTACGGCCCCTGATGCGTATAAAGACACGTGTAAATGAGGGCCGGTTGAATATCCAGTATTCCCAGTATAACCAACAATTTCTCCTCTTGTCACTCTTTGTCCTTCATAAACTTTAATTAAAGATAAATGCCCATAGGTGCTGGAAAGACCATTGTCATACTGTATAAATATAAATTTTCCAAAAGACGCGCCGAGACAAGTCAAATCCGTATTCCCTGTTCCTAAAACTTTTCCATCAGCCATAGCTTTAAGCGGAGTACCAACTGAAGCTCTGAAATCAACGCCATTATGCGTACCGTTTGCATACAAGCGCTTGCCAGCTTCTGTTTTGCCAAAAAATTGGGTTATATAAATATAATCAAGCGGCCAACTTAGAACTCCAGCCCCCGGAAGCTTGGTTGGGTCAAGAATAAAACTTATTTTAGATTCATAATCGCGAACTTCTTTTTCAAACGCTTCTTTCTTTGCCAGTCTATTCTTTAAAAGTTTTTGATAATTTATCTCGCTATTTTTAGTTTCCGCTAATAATTTTTTCTTTTCGGTTGTATTTTGTTCTATAATTTTTTTCTGGTCGGCTAAATTTGTTTTCAATAATATTAATTCCTTTTTAGCATCAATAGTTTCTTTTCTGGTATCTTCCAATTCACTCTTTATTTCTTTTAATTCTATTATTTTATCCCGAATCTTTTCGCGAATAGTCGCCATATTGTCTATATCATTCCACGCAGTTGTAAAATCATTGTTAGATAATAGTATTTCCACTATGCTTTCATTTTCAAATTCATCGGTTTTTCTGATATAAAGTCCTAAGGAATTTATATTATTTGAAATAGAATTCTGTTCAGTGATTATTTGAGAATTTAATCCTTGAATTTTTAAATTTGTTTTATCTATTTTTTTTTGAGTTAATGCAATATCTACAGTCAATTTTTTCTTATTTAAATCAAGTTCTTTAATAGAATTACTCAAGGATTTTTTTTGCTTTCCAACTAAATTTAACTCTGTTTGATATTGTTCAATTTCTTGTTCTAATGCGGTTATATCAATATTTTTTTGATTTATTTTACTATTTAATTCTTCTATCGTTTCGGCAAAAGAAAAAACAATGGGCATCAAAAGAGATAATCCTATGATTATAAAACTAAATAGCCTTTTGTATTCGAGATAAGGTTTCATTTTTTCCTAAAATTTCAGCAATAACAAAGGGGTCTGGAGATTTATCAAGGCCAGATAAAGCAAAACGCACCGGATGCAGTAACTCTCCCCTGCTCCCCTTCTTTTCCGCAATTTTCATTAAAATATTTTTTATATTTTCTACTGTAAAATCATTTTCATTTATTTTTTCAAGCGCCGATAAAATTTCTTTCAAATTTGATGAAATTTTATCGGCTGAAATGTTTTTGAAAATTAATTTATCTTTTGAATATTCCGGCTGTTTATAAAAAAAATCAAGTTCTCCGTTATTTATCATTTCTTTTATATCTCCGAATTTTGAAATTCTTTCAGCAATAATAGGAATAAGTTTTTCAATTTTTAAGTTTTCCGGCAAATACTCAAAAATTTTATTTTTTAATTCTTCTTTTGGAAGTTTTTTAATATGTTCCTTGTTTATCCAATCTAATTTTTCCATATTTATTTGCGCGCCGGAATGCCCTATGCGAGAAATATCAAAAGCTTTTATCAGTTCATCTTCGGTAAAAATTTCCCTATCGTCTCCGGGATTCCAACCTAAAAGAGCCAAAAAATTTACAAGAGCTGATGGCAAATATCCTTCATTTTTATATTCTAAAATATCTTTTGCTCCATCTCTTTTGCTTAATTTTTTCTTTCCATCTGTGGCCATAATCGGCGGCAAAGTTGCAAATAGCGGCGGTTTAATATTAAGCGCTTCATAGACAGATAAAAATTTCGGAGTTGAAGAAATAAATTCTTGTCCGCGCATAACATGAGTCACACCCATTTCTATATCATCAATAATATGGGCAAAATTATAAGTAGGATAGCCATCGCTCTTTATTAAAATAAAGTCATCTAAGGCCTCAGGCCCTGCTGATAAACCGCCATAGACCAAATCATTCCATTTATAGCTTTTTATTTCTGGAACTTTAAAGCGAAGAGGTTTTGTGACCCCGCCAGAGGACGGGCAGGCATCCCAGACATTAAATTTTTCTGACCCGCCCAGACTCGAGTTAGTCGAGGCTGGCCTATTTTCTCTGTATAAAAATGGTTTTCTTGCAAGTTCCGCTTTATCGCGAAAAATTCCGACTTCTTCTTCAGTATATGGGTCTGGATATGCAAAACCTTTTTCAATTAAAATTTCGGCATATTTTTTATATAAATTTAATCTCTTTGATTGAATATATGGGGCATGTGAACCGCCTATATCAGGACCTTCATCCCAATTTATACCTAACCATTTTAAAGATTTTATTATATGTTCTATTGAACCTTCTATTTCTCTTTCTTTGTCTGTGTCTTCAATTCTCAAAATAAAAGAACCTTTATTTTTCTTAGCCCACAGATACGCATATAATGCAGTACGAATACCCCCGACATGCATAAAACCGGTTGGTGATGGTGCAAATCGTGTTACAACTTTATTCATTCTTCTATTTTAACATTTAAATTTCGTGAGATAAAGCCATATGCAAAAGCTCTTTGGCTATTTTTTCAGCCGCATCTTTTTTATGAAAAGCCAAAGCATTGTTTGCCATTCTGCTATAAGTGTCTTTGTCTTCCATTATTCTTTCAATTTCTGAACTTAAAATATTTGCTGTCATATTTTTTTCTTCAATCACATTGCAAGCTCCCGCGCGCGCATAACAAAAAGCATTTTTCTTTGCATGGTCGGCATTTGATTCAGTAAATGGAACTAATATTGATGGCACCCCCCAAGACGCTATTTCAAAAATTGTTGAACCTGCCCGTGAAATAATAATCGTCGCAACTCCGGAAGCCATTTTCATTTGCAGCGGATTAAGAAAAGAAAATGCAAGATATCTTGATTTATTTTCATTGTTAATAAGCACAACATCGGCTTGACTCATAACTTCTTTATAATTTCTGACTCCTGTTTGATGAATGACTCTGAAATTTTTTAAAAACCTCGGCAAGGCATCTAATACCGTATTATTTATAAGTTCTGCCCCTTGAGAACCGCCTAATACCAAAATAATCGGTAAATCTGACTCTAGTTTGAAAAAATCAAGAGCTTTATTACGATCCGCTTTTTGTTCTATTTCTACACGAATCGGCTGACCTGTCCAGGCCACACGCTCTTTAGGAAAAAATTCTGCCGCTTCTTTAAAAGAAACAGCAATTCTTTTTGCAAAACGTCCCGCCCAACTATTCACTCTTCCGGGAGCGGAATCCGACTCATGGATAAATACAGGAATATTTAAAATTTTTGCCGCTAGAATCGTTGGAAAACTGGCATATCCGCCTTTGCCAAAAACAACATCCGGATAAATAGAAAAAATTTTATAAATTGCATTTAAAACGCCAAAAAATGTTTTTATAACATCGGAAAAATTTTTAAAAGAAAAATAAGTTCTTAATTTACCGGTACTTACATTTTCATAAATAAGTCCGTTTTTAAAAAGCATTTCTTTGTCATAAGGACTATTAGAAAAATAATATAGTTTTGCTCCTATTATTTTTTCTTCATCTATTAATTTATTTATTTTTTGGGTGACGGCAATAATTGGATAAAAATGCCCCCCTGTTCCCCCTCCTGTAAAAACTATTTTCATGATTGATTTTAAACAAGCGAAGCGATTATTAAAATTATATTCGTTTCACTCGTTAATTTTTACTAAATTTTGATATTTGCAACACTATTCCTATTGACATAAGATATATCATAAGCGAAGTACCTCCATGACTCATAAAAACAAGCGGAACCCCGGTCAACGGAAAAACTCCGGTAATAGAAGCTATGTTCATAAATGACTGAGCCGTAATCAGTATAACAATTCCAGCCACTAAAAGTCTACTGAATAAATCCGGTGAATTATTTGCAATATGAAGTCCTCGCAAGGCAAATAATGCATATAAAATTATAGTGGCAACAGACCCGATAAAACCTAATTCTTCACCTAGGACGGCAAAAATAGAGTCTCCTTGCGGTTCGGGAAGATAACTAAACTTTTGAATACTTTGACCAAAACCCCGCCCAAATATTCCTCCTGAACCTATGGCAATTAAAGATTGTTGAATTTGATAAGATGACCCTTGAGAATCTTGCGATGGGTTGATAAAAGTTTTAACTCGTTCTTGGAGATAAGGAGTGACTGCAACCAAAGAAAAAAGAGCGATGCTTACCAGAAGTCCTATTCCTAAAAGATATTTTATCGGAACATCAGAAATAAAAAGCATAGCCAACCCTGTAATTGCAATTAAAATAAAACTTTTTGTGTCCGGTTGTTTAAATAAAATAAGAGCTATTATGCCAAGCATAATAAATAAAGGAAGAATGCTAAACCTAAAACTTTTTACTCTTATTTTTGCCCAAGAAAGCCAGGCGGCAAAATAAACAATAAATCCAAATTTTAGAAATTCTACCGGTTGAAACGTGCCTAATGGCCCTAATTTAATCCATCTCTCTGCTCCCCCATGACTCCACCCCAAATACGGTATAAATACGGCAGCCGTAAGAAGAATCGACCCTAAAAAAATATAAAATGCATGCTTTTTCCAAAACTTGTAATTTATTTTTAAACAAAAAAGCATGCCAACAACACCCAAACCAAGACCTAAAACAAGTTGGCTAAAAAGAACTGAATAAAAAATTTTTGGATTTTTAGCCAATATTCCGAAAGAGGCTGAAATAAACATTGCCAGTCCAATAAAAATTAAGAGAATTACAATTGTCAAAAAAAATCTATCAATTCTTTTTTCTTTCATCGGCTAATAACTGCTAAAATTATTCCTATAATAGCGAAAATAATCGAGAAAACCCAATAACGCATCGTAACTTTATAACTTGGCCAACCAATCGCTTCAAAATGATGATGAATCGGCGCCAATTTAAATATTCTTTTGCCTCCTCTGAATTTTTTAGAAAGAATTTGTAAAATTACCGACAATGAAGTTATAACCAACGGCAATGCAACTATTGGAAGAATTAAAACCGAATCGGTTAAAAAAGCTAAGGTCGCCAGTGTTATGGTAAGACCCATAATTCCAGTTTCTCCCATATAAAATCTAGCTGGCGGAATATTAAACCAAAGAAATGCCAATATGGCTCCGGTAATCACTCCTGAAAACGTGGCTAAGTTTATTTGATTATTAGCGAAAGCAATTACAGAATATGAAGCAAAAATGGAGGCGAACACTCCGCCGGAAAGTCCATCAAGGCCATCAATCACTCCTCCGGAAAATACCGCCAGCGCGACTAAAATAAAAAATGGAATAATTAAAATTCCAAAATATATCTGCCCCATAAACGGCACATGGATTGAGGTTATGCCAAGTTTATAAAAAAACCAAAGACCAATAAGCAACGAAATGAAAGTTATTATAAAAACTTTCCATCTTCTCCAAGATTTATCATCGTGAGCAATTTTTCCTTTTCCAAAGCATTGAATTAAATCATCCCAAAGTCCTATTAAAGAACCTAAAATGAGAGTAAAAAACGGTATTAGCGTTTGGTCACGGCTCAAAAAATTTATTTTTTCTGAAAAAGCTGAAGGAAAAATTATTGCAAACAATATTGCTAAAAATGTCGTAATGAAAACTGATGCCCAAATAATTATTCCCCCAACTCGCGGGGTTTTAAGTTCTTCCTTTTCATTGTGTATTTTTTTAAAATCTTCTACTGTCGTATCTTCGTTTCTGGAATATTTTTTCCACATTTTATATTTATAAAAAAAATGCGTTGCAACCGGCGTAATAGCCAGCCCCACAAAAAACGCTAAAGCTGTTGGAATAAAAATTTTAACCAAATTAATAAACATTTATTCAGTATAACTTAATTGTAATATATTTACGAGTTTTTCCATATCGGAAAATCTTCCATTAAAAGTAGACCCCAGCACTGTAATAGCTATATCATGCTTCATTTTATCCCTAAAAATAACGGTTAAATTACCACCAGCTAGTTCAGTGTATCCGGTTTTTGAAAATAGCGCATTGGGTATTTTATCTAAAATAATATTGGTGTTTTTTATATTATGGATAAATCCTGATTTAGATTTTAAATTTATTTCCGGCAATATTGTAGCACCAAAAATTATCGGGTGGGCTTTCAGCCCATAGATTGCCATAATATTAGCATCTTCCGCGGAGGCAAATGCTCCAGCCTTTTTTATATCAATATCCAGTCCGGTAGAATTTAAAAATACGGTATTTTTCATACCCAATTTTCCGGCTTTATTATTCATCTTTTTTAGATATTCATGATTATTTTCAACTAGAGCATAAATGCCATCATTGGCGGAGGAAATAAGTGTAAGTTTTACAAGGTCATAAATACTCCACTTTTCATTTACAAATATTCCAAAATCTCCAGCTTGGCTAATAGCATCTTTTGAAATAAGAATTTCTCCATCTGGCTGATAGTTATTAAGAATGATAATTATAGCCATAGTCTTGGCCAACGAAGCTATAGGCATCGGAACATTGTCATTCTGGCCGTAAATTTTTTCACCCAAAGTCATATCATAAATAGAATACGATTTTGCTAAAATTGGCGCATCGCTTAATAAGTTTTTAATTCTTGCTAATCTAATTTGATGATTTTTAAAATCGTTATTCAATCTATTGTTTTCAATAGTAAAAAAAATACCCTCAAGAGTAATAAAAAATAAAATAAAAATCAAAAGATAATTTTTACTATAAATTTGCGTCATTTGGAGATTCTTTTGTCTCAATAACAGAGGGGTCTTCTAAATTTTCCACTGCGTTTTTTATAGAATTATTTATTTCGCTATATTCGGGTAATTCTTCAATAGATTTCACTCCCATATAAGCCAATAAATCAAAGCTGGGTTTATAAACATAACGCCGGTTGTCACTCGGGTCAATAATTTTATCTATTAGTCCTCTGATTGAAAGCGCTCGTAAAATAAAACTTGAATTTACTCCTCTAATGTAATCAATTTCATGCCTATTTACTTCATTTTTATAAAGAATTATGGCTAACGTTTCCAAACTGGCCTTGGAAAGGCCTTTATTTATTTCTTCTTTCTGTAAATCTTTAATCAGCTCTGAAAATATTGGCGCGGTGCCAAGCATTATTTCATTGTCTTTTTCAATCAGTGCCACTCCCCTATTTTTTAAATTTTCTTTAAGTTTATTTATTCCATCATTTATTTCCGTCTGGCCAGTTTTTAAAATTTCCGAAAGTCTTTTTCGCGACATTGGTTCACTTTTGAAAAAAAGTATTGCTTCAATTTTTTGTTCTGTATTCATATTCATCTTAAATTAAAAAGATTAAAAGATTTTAAGAGCCGTGGGTTCCCTGTCCTAGGACTCCGAGGGCGAAGGCTCAGAAATCTTTTAATTTTCTTAATTTATTTTACATTGTCTCGGCTTCTTGTTTTTTAATTATAATATCCGCAAAATTATTTTCTTGCACAGCATGGAGTATTCCCTGCCTGACAAGTTCTAGCATAGCAAGAAATCCAACAATTACAACAACTCTTTCTTCTTTGGTTTCTGCTTTGCCGGAAAAATCTTTAAAATTAAATTTGAGAGAATTCTCAATTCTTTTTGTCAATCTATCTATCATTTCTTCTATGCTTATCACTTTTTTCACTTCTACTTTGGGTAAAAATACTTTTTGAGGAATTTTATCTAACGCCCCGCGAGCAAAAGTCATCATATTTCTGGCAGTAATTTGTTCATCTGGCAAAAATGCCAAAATCTCATTTTTTCTTTCAAGCGGCGCAAAAATTATATTTTTGCCGAAATTTATTTTTATATTATTTGCAAGCCTGGAATAAAGTTCAAAAATTTTCAGTCTATCTTCTAAATCTTTAATATCGCTTTCTTCTTCCAAAGTTAGATTTAAATTCGGCAATAATGATTTTGATTTAATAAGTATAAGCGTAGCCGCTACAACTATAAAGCTTGCAATTTCAGCGGCTTGCCAGCCGGCAAGCCTGTTTTTATCCAACTGTAAATTGTTCACATACTTTAAATAATCCTCTGTTACCCGAGCAAGAGATATTTCATTAATAAAAAGCTTTCGCTCTTCAATTAAATTTAAAAGAACCACAAACGGCCCTTCAAAATTCACGGTTTTTATTGTATAAGCTTGGTTTTCCACTCTCTTATTTTAGCATATTAAAAAGATATATAAAACTTATGATTTATAATCTTCAATCAGTTTATATAAGAGTCTAACCGGAGTACCAAGAGCGCCTTGAGCTAAAAATTCGTCAGTCATTGCCGTCATCCTTGGAGCTATGTCTATATGAGCCCATTTATAACCTTTAATAAATTGCTGCAGAAAAATTGCGCCATAAGTTGCGCCACCGTAGCGAGAATCTTTATTATGAACGTTTGACCAATCACCTAAGTTTCCTTTTATTTCATTCTCATATTCTTCCCACATGGGCAGTCGCCACATATAATCTCCCGTTTTATCTCCGATTTTTTCCAACTTAACGCATAATTCATCATCGTCTGTAAAAATTGCCGACATGCGTTCGCCCAGCGCCACTACCGCCGCGCCTGTAAGAGTCGCAACATCAATCACAACTTCCGGATTATATTTTTTAGAATAAGTAAGCGCGTCAGCCAGAATAACTCTTCCCTCTGCGTCTGTATTTAATATTTCAATTGTCTGGCCGGACATTGAACGGATGACATCCCCGGGACGATAACTTTTTCCGGATGGCATATTTTCAACCGAAGGAATTAATACAACTACATTTTTTTTTAATTTCATTTTTGCCACAAGAGCAATCACGTGTATGCAAGCCGCTCCGCCGGACATATCCATATTCATGCCGGAAAGCGAAGATGATGGTTTTAAATTTAATCCTCCGGTATCAAAAGTTACACCCTTGCCGACAAGAACTATCGGTTTCTCGTTTTTTTTGCTCCGTCCCGACTTAGGTCGGGATAGACCCCAATATTCCATAATAATAAATTTTGATTCTTCGTCTGACCCGCGACCGACAGAAAGCACCGCTTCCATGTTTAGTTTTTCCATTTCTTTTTCACCCAATACTTTAACTTTTACCGGTAAACCCCTTACAGCTTCTTTTGCTTTTTGCGCAAGTATTTGAGGTGTCATATCTCCGCCTGGAGTATTTGATAATGAGCGAGCTTTATTTACTTCTTGGGTTATAGCGTGACCTTTCAAAATTGCTTTTTTTATCTCTATTTTATTTGCGCCTGAAATTATCACTTCTTTAATAGAATTAAAACCTTCTCCAGTTAGTGTTTTATATTCTATAAATTCATAATTGGCAAAATCAAGTTGTGAACCGATTATTTCTCCGAGTTCTTCATCAGATATTTTTATATTCTTGAATTTTAAATCGTTAAAATCAAAACCTATCTTTTCTGCTTTCACTCCTTTTGCTAAAATAATCATTTTACGTACAAGTAAAAAAAGCTTTCTGGAATTCATTTTTTCTGCTTCATCACATTTTAGATAAAGAGTTTTTACTCCTTTTTCTTTAATAATTTCATCTTTATTTTTAGAACTAACAGATATAAAAAGCGTTTCTTTTTTTGCTTCTTTTAAACTGTTTTTGAAGGTTATTTTCATGCCTAATTTATTAGATTAATTTTATGCCCAATTCTTTCAATTGTTTATCGGAAATTTCCGAAGGAGAACCCATCATTAAATCTTTTCCTTCACCTGTTTTTGGGAAAGCGATAACTTCACGAATATTCGGTTCATTTTCAAGTATCATCATCAACCTATCAAAACCCCAAGCGATTCCTCCGTGTGGCGGAGTACCGGAACGAAATGCTTCAAGCATATAAAATAAATTTTTTTCTGTTTCTTCTTTTTTAACTCCCATAATGTCATAAACAGCCAAGAGCGCTTCCGGTTCATGGTTTCTAATTGAACCGCCGCCAATTTCAAAACCATTTAAGGTTATATCATATTGATTCGTAAGAATATTCGGAATATTTCTTTTATTTAATAAATCGTCATGAAATTTCGCCTGAGCCGCTGAAAATGGATTATGCGTAAAAGTCCATTCGCCTTCTGCTTGCGGATTATTGTCTTTGTTTGCTTTTTCAAAAAATGGAAAATCAATAACCCAGCAAAATGCCAAAAGATTTTTATTATTTTTATCTTTTCTTAAATCCGGCCTGTCGTTTCCATATTTTTCCATCGCTTCTTTATGCGAAATTTTTGGAAATGGAATTTCTTGTATTTCTTTTTCCGGATACAATTTTTGAACAATTTCTATCAATAAATTCTCGTTTAAATTCATCACTTCTTCCTTCTCTACAAAACTCATCTCCATATCAAGCTGAGTAAATTCCGGCTGGCGATCTCCTCGCAAGTCTTCATCGCGCATACATTTTGCCATCTGAAAGTATTTTTCCATGCCAGATGCCATTAAAAGTTGTTTATGTTGTTGAGGCGCTTGAGGTAATGCAAAAAATTTACCTTTATCAAGTCTGGAAGGAACAATAAAATCTCTAGCTCCTTCAGCTGTTGATTTTGAAAGTATTGGAGTTTCTATTTCAATGAAATTTTCCTTATCTAAATAATCACGAATAAATTTTACGACTTTATGCCTGTTGCGAATATTTTTCTGCATACGGCCTCTGCGCAAGTCAAGATATCTATATTTCATTCTGTGTTCTTCTCCTATTTCATATCCATCAGTTGATAAATCAATAGCTGAAGTTTCCGCTTTGTTAAGAATTTCAATATTTACAGCTTCAAGTTCAACATCGCCATTTAACACATCATCTTTTATATTTTTATCAGGACGCTTGTTTACAATACCGGTAATTTTTAAAACCCATTCTGGACGAATCTCTTTCGCCATTTCTATGGCTTCAATGCGGCTTGGCAATGCTATGCATTGCGCCTTCCCTGTCATGTCGCGTATATCAAAAAAAACCATTTTGCCTTGATCGCGACGCACATCCACCCACCCCGCAATTACAATTTCTTTTCCAATATTATTTTTTAAATCTTTAATATAAATTCTATTTTTCATGTTAAAAAGTATATCATAAAATAAGCAATAAATTAAAAATAGTCAATCTTTACGGCTTTTCTTACCTCCTTTATCGTTTTATTTGCCACTATCCGCGCTTTTTCAGTTCCCTCTTTTAAAATTTCCATGACTGCTTCAGGATTTTTTGCAAGCTCTTCCCTTTTTGCGCGAATAGGCGCAATCATCTTTTCCAGAACTTCAATCAAGCGCTTTTTAATTACAACATCACCCAGCCCGCCTTTTCTGTATTGCTCTTTCAACTTTTTAATTTCTTCTTTGTCTTCATCAAAAATATCCAAATATATAAAAACAACATTACCCTCTGTTTGCCCCTTGTCATTCACGTGAATATGGTTCGGGTCAGTATACATGTCCATAACTTTTTTAGAAATTTCTTCATAACTGTCAGAAAGGTAAATACAATTATTTAATGACTTGCTCATCTTTAAACCTCCGTCTATGCCAACCAGTCTTGGCGTATCACCTATTAAATGTTTAACTTTTTTAAAAGTTTCCCCATAAAAACGATTAAAGTCATCTACAATTTCATTGGTTTGTTCAATCATTGGCTTTTGGTCTTCGCCAACTGGAACTATGTTGCCATGACAAAATAAAATATCTGCGGCTTGCGAAACAGGATGCATTAAAAACCCGGCCGGCACATCTTCGCCATAACCTTTATCTTTCATTTCATCTTTTACCGTGGGATTTCTTTTGAGTCGCGCTAGTGTTACTAAATTTAAAAAAAGTATTGTGAGTTCAGCAATCTCTGGAATTTCGGATTGAATAAACATTACGGTTTTATTGGGGTCAAGTCCGCAAGCTAAATTATCTAACGCAACTTCTAAAACATTTTCTCTGACCTTGGCTGGATTATCCGCATTGGAAGTCAAGGCCTGGATATCAGCCACCATATAAAAGCATTGATTGCCTTCATTTTGAAGTTTAACCCTGTTTTGTATAGACCCGACAAAATGACCCAAATGGAGTTTTCCTGTCGGGCGATCACCGGTTAGCGCTATTTTTTCATCTTTTGCCATGAGTTTATAATATCATAATTTTCCCCATTTTAATAACAGATTGCGCACTTTTTGACTTTGACTATTTTTCTATCGTGCTAAAATGCGCTTATGGTAAAAACAAAAAGAGACAATATTCGCATACCGCCTCAAAGCATTGACTCAGAAAAAGCGGTATTAGGTTCTATTATGCTGCGCAAAGAAGCAATGGATGAAATAGAAGATTTAATTAATCCAGATTCTTTTTATGTAGAAAAACATAAAATAATTTTTAGAGCAATGCTTGATCTTTCCATAAAAAATGAACCGATTGACATGCTATCGCTTTCTATAAAGTTAGGTGAACAAAAACTGCTTGATGCTATTGGTAACAATCAATACTTGGCGGAAATAGTAAATGTCGTTCCTTCATCTGTCAATGTAAAACATTACGCAGAGATTGTGCAAAAAAAATACATCTTAAGAAGTTTAATTGAAGCGGCAGATTATGTGTCTGAACTTGCCTTTGAAGAAAATGACGACCATATGGATGAAATTTTAGACATGGCAGAGAAAAAAATATTCGGAGTTGTTTCTTCTCCTAAGAATCAAAAGTTCACGAGCATCAAAGATGCATTGCCGGAAGCATGGGAGCGATTAGAAAAACTTCATGAACATAAAGATGCCTTGAGAGGCCTGCCTACCGGATTTAAAGATTTAGACAATCTGCTTTCTGGTTTTCAAAAATCCGACTTAATAATCTTGGCGGCGAGACCTTCTATGGGTAAAACTACATTGGCGCTTGATATTGCCCGCATGGCTGCAATTTTACATAATAAATCAGTTGGAATATTTTCTCTGGAAATGTCTTCTCAGCAATTAGTCGACAGAATGCTATCCGCTGAATCCAGAGTGAACGCTTGGAATTTAAGAACTGGACGTATTTCAACTGATAAAGAATTTTTACAACTTAGAGATTCACTTGATAAATTATCAAAAGCAAAAATATATATTGATGACTATCCTGGAAACTCAATAATCAGGATGAAGGCCGTATCTCGCCGACTTAAAGCAGAAAAAGGTCTTGACCTTATTGTTGTGGATTACTTGCAACTTATGACAACTTCTAAAAATTACGACTCAATGGTCAATCAAGTCACGGAAATTTCAAGGTCGTTAAAAAGCTTGGCCAAGGAACTTAATTTACCAGTGCTGGCGCTTTCACAGCTTTCCCGCGCAGTTGAATCTCGTGGTGGAAAACCAAGACTTTCAGACCTTCGTGACTCCGGATCTATTGAGCAAGACGCTGATGTGGTTATGTTTATACACCGTGAAGATAAAGGCAAAGATGAATCAGAAAGAACAAATATCGCTGAGATATTAGTTGAAAAACACAGAAATGGACCAACGGGAAAAATTGAACTTTACTTTGATGAAAAAACCACAACCTTTTTAACTCTGGAAAAAAGTATCAGTGAGTTTTCAACAAAAAAAATTAGTAGTGCGCTTGATGAGTTTTAAGTGAAAATCAATCATGGATATAATAGAAAAATTAACTGAGATATTTAAAGAATTTCCGGGCATTGGCGAGCGACAAGCAAAACGCTTTGTATATTTTTTAATGTCTAAAAATCCCGCTTATGCGAAAAATCTATCTCTTTTGGTTTCGGATTTAAAAAAAGAAATAGCTCAATGTAAAGAATGTTTCAGATTTTTTATCTTGCCTGCTTCGCCGAGTCAAGGCGAGAATTCTAAAAAAGAAAAATTGTGCGACATTTGCGCTAACCTAAATACAGATTCTTCAATGCTAATGATTGTAGAGAAAGATTCTGATTTAGAAAGTGTCAGAAAAAGCAAAGTTTATTATGGAAAATATTTTATTTTAGGAGGACTTGTGCCTATTGTTGAAAAAAATACTAAAAATAAAATACGCATAAAAGAACTTATTGAAAGGATATCCGCCAAAGGCGGATCCGCCTCTGGCGGAAAAAACAACGGTAGTCTTAAAGAAATAATCTTGGGATTTTCTTTAAGTCCGCAAGGCGACCATACGGATTTTTATATTAAAAATGAAATAAAAGATTTAGCAGAATCTTTAAATATAAAAATTTCATCTTTAGGCCGTGGATTATCTACCGGAACCGAACTTGAATATTCTGACAACGACACCATAAAAAATGCTCTAAAAAATAGGCAATAATTCTTCCCCTTGGTAGTCCTACTGCCAAGTTTCTTATTTTATAGAAGTAATTTTTACTTTGATATATGGCTGACGATGACCATTTCGGCGAAGATAACGAGATTTTTGTTTATATTTCATAACGAGAATTTTACGAGCTCGGCCAATTTCCACAACTTCAGAATCAACTTTAGCGCCAGTAATAAAAGGCGTGCCAATCGTGGTATTTTTGCCATCATCAACCAAAAGAACTTTATCAAAAGAAATTTTATCCCCTTTTTTAAATTCCCCTTTGATTTTTTCAACAGAAATAAAAGTCCCTAAAGAGACCTTATATTGCTTTCCGCCTGTTTTTATGACTGCAAATTCCATAAAATCCATATTATCTGAAATTATCTGAAAACGCAAGTCCTTATAATATATTTTATTTACGGCTTGTCTAAATTTTGTTATACTAAGTCAGTATGCAAACAAAAACATTTGAGAGGTATTTTTTGTTAAGTCTTTTATTTATAACGTTTATTTTTACTTTTTTCATTTTTCGCCCTTTTTGGATAGTACTCATTTTGGGAGCTTGTTTTGCCGTAGTGCTGCAACCCATACATAAGTGGCTAAATAAAATTAAAATACCTAATTCTATTTCGGCATTTATTACTGTTATTTTATTTTTCATCGTTCTTTGTGTTCCAGTATTTAGCATAAGTTCTATAATCTTTAATCAATCTCAAAATGTTTATCAAGGAATTGTGGCCAATGGAAACGTAGGGTCATTTTTAGGTTCAATTGGAGATAAAATAAATTTAGCCTTGCCCCAAGGAGTAGTTTTTAATACAAATGAAATAGCTTCAAACTTTGTTTCTTTTATAACAAACAATATTACAAAAATATTCAATACTTCTCTTTCTGCTTTAATTTCATTAATCCTGCTTTTTTTAGCTACATTTTATTTTTTAAAAGACGGTCAGGAGTGGAAAAAGAAAATTATTTTATTAAGTCCTCTTTCAGACGATAATGATGAAAAAATAATCAATAAACTTTCAAAAACCATAAATGGAGTGATGGTAGGATATATGTTGATTGCTTTAATTCAGGGAATGTTGATGTGGATTGGATTGTCATTGTTTGGCGTGCCAAACCCAGCTTTTTGGGGATTGGTGGCAGCCATAGCCGCTCTTATCCCGCCATTTGGCACTAGCCTTGTTTCTGTTCCAGCAATAATTTTTCTCTTTGCAACAGGACATACGTTGCCTGCCATTGGTCTTCTAGTCTGGGCTATAGTTATGGTTGGAATGATAGATAATTTTTTAAATCCGTTTATTATTGGTAAAAAAATAGAAATATCTCCATTTTTAATACTTTTTTCTGTGTTGGGTGGCATTGCCCTCTTGGGGCCTGTGGGAATTTTAATCGGTCCGCTGGCTGTAACCATGCTTAATACTCTCTTTTTAATTTATAGAAATGAATCAATCTAAAATAAAACTTTATAACACTCTGAGTAGAAAAAAAGAAGAATTTACGCCGATAAATGAACTGGAAGTCCGCATGTACACCTGCGGACCGACAGTTTATAACTACACACACATAGGCAATCTGCGTTCTTATATTTTTGCCGATATATTATGCCGTACCCTCAAATATAGCGGATTAAAAGTAAAACAAGTAATAAACATTACAGATATCGGACATCTTTCCAGTGATGCTGATTCTGGCGACGATAAAATGACCAAGGGACTTTTGCGCGAAGGAAAAGAATTAAGCTTAAAAAATATGCGCGAACTTGCGGAATTTTATACAGAAAGTTTTAAAGAAGATTTAAAAATACTTAATGTTGAAAAACCTAACGGAATGTATTTTGCCAGTGATTATATAAAAGAAGATATTGATTTAATAAAAAAATTAGAAAAAAAGGGATACACATATAAAACAAGTGATGGAATTTATTTTAATATCTCTAAAATGTCTGATTATGGAATATTGTCTGGTGGAAAAAAAAATTGGAATAAAGAAGGAGCCAGAATAGCCGAAAATTCCGAGAAAAAAAATCCGGAAGATTTTGCATTATGGAAATTTAATAATGAGATTGGTTTTAAATCTCCTTTTGGAAAAGGTTTCCCGGGATGGCACATAGAATGTTCGGCAATGAGTATGAAATTTTTAGGCGAACAGTTTGATATTCATACCGGTGGAATTGATTTAATCCCAATACATCATACAAATGAAATTGCCCAATCGGAATGCGCAACTGGCAAAAAACCTTTTGTAAAATTTTGGATGCATAGTGAGCATGTAGATACAGGAGGAGAGAGAATGGCAAAATCAGTCGGCAATTTTCTAAAAATTCAAAGTTTAATAGAAAAAGGCATAAATCCTATAACCTACCGTTTTTGGCTTTTAATGGCTAATTACAGAACTAAGGTGAACTTCGTTTGGGAAGCCCTGGAGGGCGCAGAAACAGCCCTTAAACGCCTTTATCGGCTTTATTTGAACCTTGGAGAAGAGGTTGGAGACATAAACAAGAATTATCAAAAAAAGTTTAAAGAGTGTTTGAAAGACGACCTAGATACTTCAAAAGCTCTTGCTCTTCTTTGGGATTTGTTAAAAGACCTGCCCGCCGATAAGGAGAGTGAGAAAATTTTAAACAAAGATAAAAAAGCTACAATATTGGATTTTGATAAAGTTTTAGGCTTAGGTTTTCTAAATTTAAAAGAAGAAGATATTCCAAAAAAAATTACAAAATTAGCGGAAGAGCGCGAACTCGCCCGTAAAAATAAAGATTGGAACACAGCTGATGAAATTCGCGAGAAAATATCAGAAATGGGATACGATACAGACGACACTTCTTCCGGTCCAAGAATACGTAAAGTTTAATTTACTTATTTCTCCCAAGGAAAATCAGGCCTTCCAAAATGACCCCATTGTGAAGTTTCGGCAAATTTAATATTCTCTAAATTTAATAATTTTTTTATTCCTTTTGGAGTTAAATTATATCCTTCTATGATAGTTTCCTTTCCATCTAATACTGCAATAGCCATAACTGGTTCTGGCTTCCCTATTGCATAGGCAAGTTTTACAAAAACTTCTTTTGCTTTATACATTTTTATAAAATCTATTGCAATTTTTCGAGCTATATATGCTCCGCTTCTATCCACTTTTGTGCAGTCTTTCCCGGAAAAAGACCCTCCCCCAATCGGTATTTCTGGACCGTAATTATCTACCACTAATTTTCTGCCTGACAAGCCGGCATCCGCGTCAAACCCGCCCATCGTCCAATCTCCAGCCGGATTAATTAAATATTTCTCGGCAGAAATTATGCTTTTTACTAGCGGTAATAAGTCTGTGTTTTTAGAACTTTGAAAACTTACTACGACTGTTTTTATTTTATCCCCGTCTAGCGTAACTTGCACTTTACCGTCATATGGATATTTTTCATAAATTTTCATACAAAGATTTCTAGCTAATTCATATTCTAATGGCATTAAATTTCTTGTTTCAGCAGTGGCATATCCTTTCATAATTCCTTGGTCTCCTGCGCCTCCAATATCTACTCCTTGAGCAATCTCTGGACTTTGTTTGGATAAATTAACAATAACTTTATAATTTTCTCCGACAATTCTTTTTATTAAAAACTCTAAATTCGGCGATGCTTTGCTCGTAACTTCTCCGTTGACAGTGATAAGATTATGGCCACCCATTACTTCTATGCCTACGCGACTTTCTTTGTCATTTTCCAAATAGGCATCTAGTATAGAATCCGCGATAAAATCACAAATTTTATCTGGATGACCGGGACTTACAAATTCTGCTGTTTTTATACTCATATTTTTTAAAATAAAAGGTATTAAACCTTTTAATTCGACGTCGACTCGGACGTCGTGAACGAGATTACTCGTTCACACGCTCCTCGCTCGTCGAAATAAAAAATCCTCTAATTGAGGAAAGATTTTTACGTTGACTGGACGTACTTATCTCTCCTAATATTGCTTTTGCAATATTGGTTGGATTTAGCACCTTGCCAAATAAATTCTAACAGGTTGCTGAGCGACTCGAGCCAAATCTCGTTCTCCATCCGCAGTTTTAACGAAGGAGGATCATCGCTACTCTTGATACAAACTATTTAGTTATAAATACATAATAGCAAATATATACTTTTATGCAAATATATTTTAAAAAGTAAAATATTGCTTAATTTCTTTACTTATAATAGTATTTACTATATATTTAATTAATAAATTATGATGGTAGACTCAATTATTAGTGCAAAAAAAATAAACGAATCAGATGTCGTTATTCTGCTGGCCGGTTATGAAAAAACTGTTTCGTCAAAAAAGGGCGCATCAAAAGGTCCTAAAAAAGTTTTAGAAATGCTTGACTCAAAAATTGAGTTTTTTGACCGTACTTATAAAACAATTCCTAGTAATAAAATTAAAATTGGAGAAAAAAATCTTGGTATTATGAAGTTTTTTTCTCCAGAAAAAGTTTATAAAAAAATAACATTGGAGTGCGAAAAATTACTTAAAAATAATAAATTTATATTCTTACTAGGAGGAGAACATTCCGTCTCATTAGGACATTTAAAGGCTTTAACAACAAAAATAAATCCGAAAGAAGTTACAATAGTGCAAATAGATGCTCATTGCGACTTACGTGATAACGATAGCGACTATAGTAAAAAACCATCAAAATTTGCGCATTCATGTGTGGCGCGTCGCGCTCATGAATTAGGATATAATCTTATTCAAATTGGTATTCGTACTTATTCCATTGATGAATATAATTATTTTTCTGATCCACAAAATAATATTACGGTTTTTGAATGGGGTGTTGGCAAAAAAATTCCAACCATAGAAGAAATAATTGGGTCTATTAAAACAAAATATGTTTATATTACTATAGATATAGACGGATTTGACCCAAAATATATGCCTGGAACCGGCACTCCCGTACAGGGTGGCCTTGATTGGTGGTATGGAATAGAGCTTATAGAAAATATTATAGATAAAAAAGACATGATAGGAGCAGATATAGTAGAAGTATCCCCTGTTAAAGATTCAGTTCTAACTGAATACGGAGCTGCTCAACTTTGTTATACAATGATAGCTCATAAATTTAGGGATAAATTAATTTCTTAAAAATTTTTTTTCTATAAATACAAAATACTATAATCAAATTTATTATTATAAAATAGACGCCAAAAGAGTATATTGAAAAAATCCAATTTTTTATAATTAACAAGCCTATAATATTATTTACTATTCCAGAAAGATATAAAATCCCTGTTTCTGTGTGCGGAAACTTCCAAGATTTTATGATGGTTGGAAAGGCTGCTAGACCATCGCTTAATATTGCAAAAAGAATTGAAACTCCCAAATTCTTAGTTAAAATATATATTGCGAGAGCAATTAATGATAAAAAACCACAAAACATATCAAATTTTGTGATTTTCCAATAACCATTTTTCACAATTAAAGAAGCGACCAATACAATCAAGGGGCCAAAACCAGCAATAAATACCGGTAGCACAGAAAGTCCTGCTCCCGCTTTCAGCTGAAAAAATACGCCAATAAATGGCGCAAGCATCCAAATAAACCAAGAAACCAGATTGGGTCTTGTTTCTCCAAAAAACATATTCTTAAAATAAAAATAATAACCTATTACGGTTGAAAGTATAATTAGATATCCAAATTGTTCAGGAAGCATTCTAAAATTATATCATATTACTCCAGTAAACAAGGTTCAACCTTGTTAAAATCTTGTTAAAATTCTTTTCTGAAATTTAACCAGTCACTTATAAAATCCTTAAACTCTTTACGGTATTTAAAGTATTGTGGAAAATTTTCCATATCCAAAATAGATTTTTCTTTTCTATTAAAACCACAATGATCTAAAAAGCTTGAGAACTTATAATTAAACAAAAAAATTTTTACCCTTATTAAATTTTTAATTCCCTCTTCTTTCCAATTTTTCTCTATTAATTTTACTGGGTTTAATCCAATATAAGCGAACAAATACTTTAAATAATTATCCTTTTGAACATGACTGCCTTTAAATCTACCTTGAAAGAGGGTGCCATTTCTATTGTATTTCTTATTGAAATACATAGTATAAGCAGTCATTAATTTTTGCATAAACAAACTAATTCCACCTTCACTTTTTTCATTGATTAAAATATGAAAGTGATTAGGCATCAAACAATAAGCACCAATTTCAACCAATGTTTCGTTTCTCTCTAAATTCAAAAGTTCTGACAAGGTCTGACCTTGTCTTAAATAGTCTCCTAAATCTACTTTCAAATTACTATTGCATAAATATAAAAGAATTAAAAATCTATAATAATCACTTGTTTCATTAAAAATAATTCTTTTATCGGTACCTCTGTTATAAATATGATAAAACTCGCCGATAGAAAATTCTATATTTCTACTCATTAATATATTTTAGCAAAGAATACACAGAAGACAAGGTTCAACCTTGTCTTCTGTGTTGTTTGTATTAAAAATGAAACCTAAGAAGCAAGAGGTGATCTAGATTCTAGTATTACTCTTAAGCTTTGAATTTTATCAAGTGCCTCTTTCAGCATATTAACACCTTGTTCATGTAAAGTATTTTTCTCTTGTTCAGAATAATCTTTATATTTTGTGTCTGCCAATTTAGCTTCGGGGTCTATAAGATAATTTCCTTGTTTCTCTTTAAACAACGGGTCTTCGGCTTTAATTATTAAATCATAAATTTTTTCGAGCTTTTCATCAAATACCTTAATGGGTTCATACGAATATATTTCATCTTTATTTTTTGGATAAAAATACCCGCCGTAACTCTCTTGAGCACACTTAAGATATAATTGGGCAAGTTCGTCAAAAGAATTTTCAAGGTCAAGTGCTAATGATTGATCTACATTATAATTTTTATTATAAGGAGGTAAATATTGATCAATACGTCCTGAAACGTGTTTAATTCGAGCTAAAATTGCTTCATGAAGTTTATCATAATGTTTCTCCCTGACTTTTGGTCCCCATATGCCAGGTGCTGCATTGGGGAAGGATTTGTATTTAATACTTTTTCTTTCCTCAACTGTTGGTTTAATATCCATTGATTTATTCATAAAATTTTTGAATTTGATTTAATTTATAATATTTAGATTACACTACTTTAACATTTAAAGTCAAAATTTTTAGCTATTTTATATTCCTTCTTTTTTAAGCTGTTCTATAATCTCACGAGATTTGTGAGAAAGCTTGTTGGGAAGTTTAATATTTAATTTAATCAATAAATCTCCACGTTTTGTTTTTGAAACAGGCACACCTTTGCCGCGCACGCGAAGTATTTCATTTATGGAAACACCTTCTGGAATGGTAACTTTTATTTCTCCATCTAAAGTTTGAATTGGATACTCCGTGCCAAGCAGCGCTTCAGAAAGTTTTAAATTTAGATTCATTACAAGGTCATTTCCATCTCTCTTAAATATTGAATGTGGCACAACATTTATTTTTATATAAAGATCCCCGATTGTTCCATTTTTTACAGCTTCTCCCATGCCACTCATGCGAATCATTTCTCCGTTACGAATTCCGGCAGGTATTGAAATTGATATTTCTTCTTCGCGACGCAATACTCCTGCGCCCTTGCAATGAGAACAAATTTCTTTTGGAATTTCTCCCACGCCTAAGCATTCATTGCAGAGTTTTGTACTTGAAATATTTCCAAAAATAGTTCTTTTTGCTTCGCGAATTTTTCCTTGTCCATTGCAAGTTTTGCAAGTTTGCGTTTTTGTACCTTCCTTGGCTCCGGAACCGCCACAAATACTGCACTTAGATATTTTAGTAATTAAAACTTTTCTAGTAACGCCAAAGATGGAATCAGAAAAAGAAATTTGAATCTCCGTTGAAATATCGCGTCCACGACGTGTTTCATATCTTTGTTCTCCGTTTCCTCCAGTAAAGAAATCGCTAAAAATGTCATTTAAATTTCCAAAATCAAATTCTGAACCAGAACCATTTTGAAAACCGCTGAAATCAAAACCGCCGAATCCGCCTTGTTGGTATCTAGCGCCTCCGCCTTGATTTATATTTTTAAACCCAGCTCCAAATTGGTCATATTTTGAACGCTTAGAGTCATCAGAAAGCACCTGATAAGCTTCATTTGTTTCTTTAAACTTAGCTTCGTTGCCACCTTTCTTGTCTGGATGATATTTGTGCGCTAACTTATAAAAAGCCTTTTTGATTTCATCTTTTGACGCATTTTTATTTACACCCAATGTATTATAATAATCTTTCATAATGTTTAAAGAAGCATTATATCATATATTATGTAAACATTTCAATAAAAATTTAAAGCGTCGTGGGTTCCTTGTCCTATATCTCCGAGGGCGAAGGCGCTAAAATTTCTATTGGAATGTTTATTTATATCATGGGTTCTGCTTCCTGTGAAGCTTTATTTGCCTTCAACGCTTCTTTTGAAACACCTGATTCAACCTCATCGGTTCTTTCTTCGTCTTCTTCGTATTCCTCTTGCACTTTTCTCTTTGTTTTTCCTTCAATTATCGTCTTTTCTTCCGCGCTTCTTATAATTGTTGCTTCTTCTTCAGCGATAAGTCTAGCTGCATCATGTTTTGATATAGAATATTTTCTGTGAGATGCAGAAATAATATCTTCTCGATAAGAAGGATGCGTAGGCGGTAGTACTCTCAAAGTTTCCGCGGAAAATGGGTCATATGATTCTCCGTCAATCGTCATTTTTACATAAATTTCTCCAACCGCTAGATTGATTAAATCTTTTATGTCAAAAACTGGAGCAAATTCCGGTTTCATTTTAATCGCATCTTCTCCGCCAATTCTAAAAGCAATAATACTGCCACAGTTACCAAGCACTGCTTGATGTACTTTAGTAATAATCTGACCGACATACTGATGCGCTATAGTTAAATTTAGCGCATATTTTCTAGCTTCTGATAAAATATTTTCAAAAGTTTGCGTAACTACATTTTGAAACTCGTCTACATATAAGTAAAAATCCGTACGGTCTTTTTCCGGAATAGCCGCGCGCTCCATTCCTGCTTGTTTTATTTTAGTCAGGAATATTGAACCAAGAAAACTGGAATTTTCTTCCCCAAGGCGGCCCTTGGAAAGATTAATCAGAATTATTTTTTCTTCGTTCATTAATTTACTTATATCTATTTTATTTTGTTTCTGTCCAAAGATATTTCTAAGCAATGGGTCGGATAAAAATTGTCCGAGTTTATTTACAAGCGGAATAATAGCATCAGTATCAAATTTTTCAGACCAATCGGCGAATTCAATAGCGAAGAATCTTTTAACCATGTCGTCTGTAATATATTCAACAACTTTTTGCCTATAATTTCTGTCTGTCAGCATTGAAATCATCCCGCGCATGGTTGCATGCGGATAATCAAGCAAGGCTAAACACGTAAAACGAAAAACGTGTTCAAGACGAGGTGTCCAATTGGCTCCGAATTGTTTTTGAAAAACCTCAATAAGACCTTGAGTAAGTTGAAACTTAAACATCGGGTCCACGTTCGCCAGTGGATTAAATGAAGCTGGATATTCAAGGTCTGTAGGGTCAATAATGCACACGTCTTCAACGCGTTCTTTTGGTATGTAGTCTAAAATAGCATCAATAACGTCTCCGTGCGGATCAATAAAACACAAGCCATGATTATATGTTATGTCTTGACGCATAAAAAGTTCAAGTAGTTTACTTTTTCCTACACCGGATTTTCCAATAACATAAAGATGTCTTCTGCGGTCAATACGCTTTATGCCGAAAATAAATTTCTTTTCTTCCAGAGCTGCCACATAATTCGTACGGCCAATAAAAGAAACCTCCTCTGGATTAACTTTTCCAAAAACAGGAAGTTCTGGCGGAGGAGGAGCATATTTAATTATCTGCACTCGATTTGGCTTTGGCATATTATTTTGTTATTTTACTACAATTTTGGCTTATTTTCAACCTGTTTCTGTTTCCCCTAAGTCCGACTTAGGGGAAACTTTAATACACTTCCTGTTGATAACACTTTTCACAATATATTATTTCGGGTCGGTTGGGAGCGTAGGATGTTTCAAATTCTACACTGCATTTTCCTTTATGTTCATGGTTTTCTTTATCGCACATGCAAGACCTATGCCAAAGTTTCATTGGATTTCGTTGTTTTAATCTTTGATAATGTCTGCAGTTTGGGCAAAATCTTGGTAAAGCAATATTATTTTTTCTCAAAAAATTTAATTCATCTTTTATGATGCGATAAGCTTGCGTACATAAAGTTAACTCACTGCCATTATTGGGACAAGCTATAGTTTCATTTAGAATATCTTCTTTTACATCTTGAATATGATTTGGCAAATCGTTTGATTTTAACGTAGTTTTATATTCTTTCTTTAGAGGTTCTCTAAAAAAATATCCTTCTTCCGTTATTTCTTTTTTGGTTTTTGGAAAATATTCTTGGGCAATTGTTTCATTGTAGGAGAATGGAGATAATTCGCTTGGGAAAAATTCACCATATTTATATACTCTGCCTTTACTATCTACATAAGGCATATCGTTCATATGTTTTATTATTTTAGGAACTAATTCTTCATATTCTTCTTTTGTATATTTTTTATTCAAAATACAATATTCCCCTTTTCTTATTCCAATACAACCAAATAAATTTTTCGAGTTATAACACATATAAGTATAATTGGTATCCAAACAACTGTGGGTTAATATTGAAAAATGTTGATTAAACGCTTTTATTCCCGTATCAACCCCCTCATACAACAAAGAAGCGCTAGCCCCAAAACCATAACAATCATAATTATTTTCTGCCCAACCTCCGTGAGCTGAAAATTTTGTATCCTTGTTGTCTCCATAAATATCAAAAGATTGTTTGGTATTTTTTGAATTCATAATATTATCTCCGGTACTATCTGAAGATTTTATTATATTGACATATTTATTAGGAAATTTTAAAACAAAGTCAGTATATTTATTTTTAAAATCAGATAAAATTTTATAATTTCCAAAATCTAGATTCTTTTTTATTTTTAAATACTCTTCTTTGGAATATTGTTTGTTAAAAACACAGTATTTTTTGTTATGTAAATTAATACAACCTATGCAATCTTGGCAATTCACGCAATTTTTCAAAAAATAACAGTTTATAGATTGACCTGAATTATAAGAAAAATGAGTTTGAAACAAAGAATCAGAAAGTATGTCTTCATAACATAATTCGGATTTTACAATAGAATATGTGTCAACGCAGTTTTTTAAACTAGATGCGCCTTGAGAATAAAGAACGTCTTCATTTAAATAGGAAGCATAAACAAGATAACAATTTTTACAATCAGCATTATGATTGCCATATGGAAAATTTACACAATTAGTATTGCCAACATTGGCTAAAGGCACTTTTAATAATAATTCTTTATATTGTTCGAAGAATGGCTTACTAAAATCATAATCTTTTCCATAAGAAGCAGCGTCCCAATCATCTCCCCACCAAATATCATGATCATAAACTTTTCCCTTAAATTCAGGGTTAAACATCGCTATTATTGATTTATTTGTTTTGTCACAAGTTCTTTTAAAGAGAGCTCTTTCATTTCTCCAAGTTAGCCTTCTTATCATCCTGCATTCCGGACAAAAAGTCGGAGGCGGAACTTTTATTTTCTCATAGAAATTAAAATCTTCCGGCTCTATTATAAAGTCTTTTTGGCAATTTTGACATTGTTGAATTTTTTTTTGCATATGTTTAAAAATTTTTATGCTTCCAAATTTTAACTCGAAATTTTATAGTTTTCCATATAATTGATAAGGTGTATATAAAATATTCTAGTTTTAATTTTATTTTTTTCATAGAAATTCAGCTTGATAACATTTTTCGCAATATACAATTTCTTTTCGGTTATTATTAATCGCTGTTTCAAATTCATTTTGGCATGGATTTTCTGCGTGAAAATGCCCAATGGTATTTTTATATTCTTTATTTTCTGATTCTACACCATTACACATGCATTTTCTATGCCAGAGTTTTGGCGGATTAACCATTTTTAACCGTTCATAATACCGGCAATTAGGACATAAATGGGGCAAAGCTAGCCTCATAGATTGATAAAATTTTAACTCGTCTGGTAAAATACGAAAAGCTGTCGTGCATTGTTCATTGCAATTACCTTTATGTTCACATTCAATAACTTCATTTAATATGGACTCGGTAACATCGTTAATATGATCAGGTAAATTTTCTGGTTGAATGGTTATTTTATAATCTCTTGTAATTGAATCACGCCAATAAAATCCTTGTTTTAACGCCTCTTCTTTTGTAAGAGGAAAATATTTATTTGCCCATGTTTCATTATATGCCCATAAAGAAAGTTCAGACGGATAAAATTCTCCATACTTATAGATTCTTCCCTTTTTATCAACATAAGGCATATCGTTCATATGTTTTTTAATTTTAGGAATTAATTTTTCGTATTCTTCTTTTGTATATTGTTTGTTTAAAATACAGTATTTTTTTTGCTTTAGCCTAACACAGCCAAAAAGATTAGCGCCACCATAAATATTCTCGGAATATTCAACATCTATAACATTATTGCTCCCACGACAAAAAAAACTTCGCTGTGATTGAGTGCTTCCATTTACTTCGTATAAAAGCTCTGAGGTATCCCCTCCAAAAGTAATATCATAACTATCTTTTAATAAAAGCCCGCAAGTAAAAATATTTTTGCAATTTTCTACACCTTCAAGAGTAATAAAACAGTTTTTACAATTTTTAGTATTTTGAAGACCATCACCGCTTACATTATATGAGTTTATGACAATAGAAAATCGTCTTGGTGTCTTATAATAAAGTTCCATAAATTTTTCTTTCGCTTTTTGTATAACTTTATAGCTTCCTAAATCCCATTTAGCTATTTGTTTCTTATATTCTTCTTTTGTATATTGAACATTAAAAATATTGTGTTTTTGATTTCTTAAATTTATACAGCCAAAGCAATTTGAACATCCTATACAATAAAAAAGGAAAGATGAGTCAAGACACTCATCCGAAAAATAAGTAAATTTTGTATTATAGACTCCAGTTGAGTTTATGGTATTGTATACATGATCAGCATTCCAAATAACATCAGAATCCATAGAATCGCGAGAAAAAAGTGGAGCTTGACAATAATAAGAATTAATAGATTGAAAACCGCCAAAAACAAAAGTGCAGTTTTTGCAACGAACATTTCCATGGCAATATTTATTATTAGTACAATTTCTTGAATTTGTCCCCTGTGACGGAACAATTTTTTGTAGTTCATATAATTGTTGGAAAAATGGCTTATTAAAATCATAATCTCTACCATATAGAGTTCCATCCCAATCATCTTTCCACCAACACGGAGAACAATAAACGACAAAAGGAGTTTCAGGAGCAAATAAACTTACAATATTTTCTCCACATTTATCACACTTATCTTTATATAAAGCACGTTCTTCACGATAAGCTAAACGTCGAATTAGTCTGCACTCCGGACAAAAAGTCGGTGGCGGAACCTTTATTTTTTCATAAAATAAAAAATCGTCTGGCTCGATTATAAAGTCTTTTTGGCAATTCTGACAGTTTCTAGTTTCATTTTTCATTTCTTAATCTAAAAAAAGTCGTCTATCCACTTAAAAATTTTTGGTTCTACTTTTTTATATTTTTTCCATAATTTATTTGGTAATTTTTCCAAATCTGGAAATTTATATTCATCTCTTAAAATCGGATAAAAAAAACAAATAAGTATTATCAGTATGGTAAGCGGTATACACCAAAGAAATATAGTAAAACCCAAAAAACGAATTATTAAAATAGCTACGATTATTGCAAATATTAAAGTTCCATTATGCATATTTAATTTATATAAAAATTTTTAAATTAATAAGTATATTACTCTAGTATTTTTTTTAATACATCTTCCGGCACTTCACGAATTGTTCCCGAAGAAGAAATAGGGTTTTGTGTTTTTGGGTTTTCTTCTTTTTTGATAGGTATTTCTTCTTTCTTTTTTATCTCTTCCTTTACTTCTTTGGAAACTTCAGGCGATTCAGCTCCGTTAGATTTAGCTGAAATGAAATTTTTTAATTTATCCATATCTTCCCTGCTTGCAGATCTATCTTTTGACGGAGAACTGGATGTTGGTTGCGTATTTTTTAATTCATTTAGAGAGATTGAAGGCGTTTCTTTTTCTATAGGTTTTTCTTCTTTATTTGTTTGAGAAGATGAAAAAACCTTATTTTCAGAAAGAGTTTTGTTTAAAATTTCTCTTAAAGCTATATTTTCTTTGGGTTTTTCCCCGCCTGCCTGCCCGACACGTTGACGCGAGTCATGCGGGCGGGCATTAGCTGTGCTAAAAGCATTGCGGTCAGGTTTTTGCGTTTGATTTACAAATTTATTTTTAATTGGTGCATATTGCTGTTTATCTCTTGGTTGTGGATTTGAAAATGAAGCTTTTTTATCAAAAACTCTTTTAATCGCCGAAAATATTCCCGGTCTTCTTATTGCTTCGTCCGGATGTTGGATATGTATATCAACTCTTTCTGGATATCTTTCTTCTCGGGCTCTTTCTATATTATTGGTATAAACTTCTTTTTTTTCAAATTCTATTCCTAAATCAGATAATGGCTTATAAAACTTTACTTCATCTTGTCTTACTTGGCTCATTGACCCTTTTATAGGCTTTAATTCTCCAGATTTCATTTTTGCTATGCAATCCCTGCAATACACTGGACGTCCTTTTTCTGGCTTAAAAGGCACAGTTGTTTCTTTTTTACAAATAGAACATTCAGCGGGAAATTTTTCTACCTCACTAGCTTCATTTTCATTTCCAAGAGACATTCCACTCCAATTGTTTATTTCTCGTTCTACAACTTCTTTTGATCTGCAATATAAATCACGAGAAGATTTTATAACTTCTTCCTCTGTTTCTTTATTGCCTTTTGCCATTGGAGGTATTGTTCTAGCTGAAAAAGGTCTTGAAGTTACACCGTCTATCATTAATTTTAAATATATTTTATAGTTTGGAAGATTAACAATATCTTGAGGAGTAAATTCCGGGTCAAATTCTTTTTCTAAAAATTCCGCATCATCGGCGCCGCAACGAAAAACTATCATCGTGCCAACGTTGCCAAAAACAGCATCACGAACTGCAGAACTTTTATCCGAAACAAGCTGGGCGGTATATTGATGAGCAACCGTCAGATTTAATCTGTATTTTCTGGCTTCAGATAAAATACCGGCAAAAGCGTCCGTCACAAAATTTTGAAATTCATCCACATAAAGATAAAAATCTTTTCTTTCATCTTCTGGAATACGCACACGTTCCATCGCCGCAAGTTGAATTTTAGTAATAATCATACCACCCAAAAGCGAAGAATTGTCTTCACCGATGCGCCCTTTGGAAACATTTACAAGAAAAATTTTTCCCTCATTCATTATGTCAAAAATGTTTATTGTGCTTTTTGACTGCCCTACAACATTTCGAATAATGGAAGTAGAAAGAAATTGACCTACTTTATTTTGGATAGGAGCAATAGCTTCATTTCTAAATTTGTCTTGCCAAGCCTCATATTCGTGAATCCAAAAAGCTTTAATAACTGGGTCTTTTAGATTTGAAATTATTTTTTGGCGATAATCTTTGTCCACTAGCATTCTAGGTATGCCAAGAAGCGTAGTCCCAGGAGTATCTAGAAGAGCTAAAATAGCATTATTTAAAATGTATTCCATTCGAGCGCTCCAAGCATTGGCCCAAATTTTGGTAAATATTCCCATAAGACCTGAAGCGACCAAATGCTTGTATTTAGGGTCAATAAGTTCTAGAACATTAAAACCAACATGATATTCTGTGTCTGCCGGATTAAAATAAACAACATCTTTCATGCGATTTGGAGGAATTGAAGAAAGAATTGCTTCAACATTTTCTCCGTGCGGGTCAACCATACATACACCATCGCCATTTTTGATGTTCTGAATAATCATATTAAACATGAGCACAGATTTACCTGTTCCTGATTTTCCAAGAATATAAACATGCTGGCGCCTATCTTTGCGCTTTATGCCAAAAAGCTGATTTTTATCTCTATAAGTAGAATACCCAATATATGTAATATCTTTATTTAAAGGCAAATCTAAGGCGTTCATATGTTAAATTATAACACTCTATAATAGATTTTAGCAAAAAATTTTAAGGGTTTTTATGTTTTTGGACCTGCTCCATAGTGAGTTTGCTTTATTTTTTAGGAGCTTCCTCTTCCGGCTTTTCTTTTGCCTCGTCTGTAGACGGACCTTCTTTATATTCTGCATCGCGAACTTTAGAATCTTTTTCTTCAGAAGTTGCTTGTTCTGATTTTGCTGAAGAACTGGTTTCATCTACTTTTGCCATAGCTTCGCCAATTTTAGACATCTCACTGGAAAGTTCTTCGGTGGCTTTTTTAATTGCTTCAGAATCCGTTCCGTCTTTTACTTCTTTCAAAGAAGTTATTTTAGCATTTACCCCATCCTTAATATCCGATGGGATTTTTGCTTCGTTATCTTTCAATGCTTTTTCCGCAGTGTAAATAATCATTTCCGCGGTATTTTTTATATCAACAATTTCTTTTTTCTTTTTATCTTCCTCTGCATGAAGTTCAGCATCGGCCTGCATTTTCTTAATATCTTCTTCTTTTAATCCAGAACTTGCTTCAATTTTAATTGATTGAGCTTTTCCGGAAGCTTTATCTTTTGCCGTAACATTTAAAATTCCATTTGCATCAACATCAAAAGTAACTTCAACTTGTGGAATACCGCGAGGTGCTGGCGGAATTCCATCTAATATAAATCTTCCTAAACTCTTGTTATCGGAAACCATTGGACGTTCTCCTTGCACAATATGAATTTCAACAGAAGTTTGATTGTCGGCTGCAGTTGAAAAAATTTGAGATTTAGAAGATGGAATAGTTGTGTTTCTTTCAATTAATTTTGTAGAAACTCCTCCAAGCGTTTCAATACCGAGTGAAAGAGGTATAACGTCCAAAAGCAACACATCACGAACTTCACCGGCCAAAACTCCAGCTTGAACCGCAGCTCCTAAAGCCACAACTTCATCGGGATTTATAGACATATTCGGTGTTTTTCCAAAAAGATTTTTCACCGCATCAACAATCGCCGGCATTCTTGTTTGTCCGCCAACCATTATAATTTCGTTTATTTCATTCATTTTAAACGGCGATGCTTCAAGAGCTTTTTTTGTTATTTCAATTGAACGGTCAATATATTCTTTTGTTAATGATTCCAGAGTTGCTCGAGACATTTTTAAAAGCAAATGTTTTGGTCCGGAAGAATCAGAAGTGATAAATGGAACATTTATTTCCGTTTCCATTGTTGTAGAAAGTTCATGCTTTGCTTTTTCCGCAGCTTCTTTTAATCTCTGATGAGCCAGCGGGTCTTTTCTGACATCAATGCCAGATTCTTTTTTATATTCCTCGGCTATCCAAGTAATAATTTTTCTATCAATATCGCCTCCACCCATATGTGAATCTCCGTCAGTTGATTTTACTTCAATAATATCATCTCCAATTTCTAAAACTGAAACATCAAAAGTTCCGCCGCCAAAATCATAGACAACTATTTTTTCATTTTTCTTTTTATCAAATCCATAAGCCAGAGCTGCGGCTGTAGGCTCGTTTATAATACGTTTCACGTCAAGTCCGGCAATCTGACCGGCATCTTTGGTTGCTTTTCTTTGAGCATCATTAAAATAAGCGGGAACAGTAATAACTGCTTCTGTTATTTTCTCGCCTAATTTTGTTTCAACATCTGTTTTAATTTTTTGCAAAATCATCGCTGAAATTTCTTCCGGACGATAAAATTTATCCAGCATTTTAACTTTTACGCCGCCACTTTCACCAGCTTCAATTTTAAATGACGCAGTAACTTTATCTTTTTGCACTTCCGGGTCGTCGTATCTATGACCCATATAGCGTTTTATTTCTGAAATTGTATTTTCCGGATTAGTAACTGCTTGCCTCTTTGAGAGAAGTCCGGTAATACGGTCACCATTTTTTGTAGTGGCTACTACAGAAGGCGTGGTGCGGTTGCCTTCTACGTTTTCAATAATTTTCGGTGCGCCTCCTTCAATAATTGCTACAGCCGAATTTGTTGTACCCAAATCTATACCTATTATTTTTGACATAATATTTTATTTAATTTCCGCCTGAGGCGGATCAGCCCTTTGGCTGAAATTATTAATAATCTTATTTATACAACCATTATATACGAAACAAATATTTTTAGCAAGTTTTTAGTGACCGCGAAATACTTGTCAAAAGACAGTATATATTATAATATATAGCTATGTCAAGAAAAATGGATTATTCTAATAAGATATTAAAGATTTTGGCCGAAAAACCAGTTGTTTCAGTTGAATCAATAAAAAGTGAGGATCCTAAGAAAAATTATGCTTTTGCTCGTTCAATAAAAAATTTAGTTGAATCAGGATGCATTGAAATGCTTCAGTCTGATAATCAAACTTATTTAAAAATAACTAAAAAAGGTAAAGGCAAATTAAATTGTATAAAACTAGAGGGTGAAGAAGCGCTTGTGTCTAATACTTGGGATGGATTTTGGAGAATTATAATTTTAGATATTCCCGAAAACAGAAAACCGGAACGCGAAGCATTGCGTTATCTTTTAAAGAAAGCGAATTTTATTTGCGTAAAAAATACCGTATGGATTTCTCCTTATCCTTACGAAAATCTTTTTACAAACATTAAAAAAGATTTAGGT
>ERZ1292625.785-Hain-H41-01um-R1-785-length-43374-cov-31_pt1 | contig 43374 bp, 43 predicted proteins | sample MGYA00564400_ERZ1292625 | MGnify/ENA primary metagenome ERZ1292625 (study PRJEB36523, sample SAMEA6512639) | groundwater metagenome | collected 2019-01-08 | study: AquaDiva: Metagenomics assemblies of 32 groundwater samples
GAGGCTAGGGCAGCTGTCGCGTAACCTGGTGTCCACCAAATCGGGGGAAGATCAAGCTACGACCATGAAAGAAAACAAGCAACTTCCTACGTCCCATGGTAGAGCTCCCTTTCTTCCTTCTCGATACCCGTGATGAGGCCCACGGTCAACATGAGTTTTTCCGCAGCCTGCTAGGACTTGTCGCGTTGATTCCCCTGTGTTTGCCTGAGCGTCACTCCCAGGCGCTGCGCCAGGACGAACGGATGATCAATAGCCTCACCACATTCTTCTCCTGGTATCCAATTCGTTTTCGTTTGATTCACGACTCACCTGAGTTGGCGCGAGAGCGGTCGATCTTACTCAGCTGCCTCCGACCTCGGATTTCACCGGAAGATCCATCCCTTCAGACAGCGGATGCAGCTTGAAATTATATGTTCCCAGGAGTGGATAGGAAAAACGGGAGATGTGAAGGCCCGATGAATTGCGTGGCGGGTAATTTCTGCTAGTGAACTGTTTCGGTCGCGCGCAGGCCGTAGTCGATCAAACTTTTCGCAGTATTCCACCGGCGATTGGAGTTCAGAATCACGAGGAGCAGGTCGCTGCCATTTTGAGAGACTTTCGCAATCAGGCATCGACCTGCTTTGGAAGTGAATCCGGTCTTCACCCCTACTACACCTGGAATGCGACCAAGTAAACGATTCGTGTTATGCAGGACGTAGGCGCGATAGCCACTAACCGGTGTGATAATTTCGCGTTCTTCTTTGACGAGTCCTCGGAAGACCGCGTTCCCCATCGCCACCTCACTGAGTGTCGCGAGATCTTCCGCCGTCGAGTAATGATCGGGCCCGTCGAACCCGCACCCGTTGCTGAAATGCGTGCCGGATAGTCCAAGTGCCACGGCCTTGGCATTCATCAATTTCACAAACTGCGCTTCATCGCCGCCGACATGCTCGACAGCTGCCAGGCAGGCGTCATTGGCTGAGACCATCATCATCGCCTTCAATAAATCTCCCAGGCGAAACACTTCTCCAACCTTGAGTCGCAGGTGAGTCTTGGGAGCTCTCGCCGCATTCCGACTCACGGTGGCCAGATCATCGAGGCGGCCTTTCTCAAGAATGATCAGCGCCGACATGATCTTGGTAAGACTAGCCGGCGAGAGACGTTTCCCCACCTCGTACTCGTACAGGATGCGACCCGATCGCAATTCCTTTAGGAGAATGCTGTGCGCCGGAATTCGTTTCCAAGGGAGAGGTTGCGGAACATAGCTGACAGGATGGGTGGCCCGCGTCCTAGAATGGTCCTCCATCCCTGAAGCCGGACATATGGTGAGTATGAGCAACGAAAGAAAGACGGCCGAACTTAGCGCAAGACGAGGGAGGACCCGACCCCAACTCTGTCTATGATCGTCGGGCGAGATAGGGTCGTGCTGCGCCACAAAAGACCGCCTCTTTTAGAAAATGAAGGATTCACGCACTTTATCACCTTTCCGCCCACTATCAATGACTTTATGAAAAAACCGGAGGAGGTCGGCCAGATCAATCCAGAACCCGCAATTGAGACAGCGTGCGTATAGTCGACGATTGACAAGGGTATAATGACGCTCCACCAGCATAAATCCTTTGCACTTGAGGCACTCCATACATGTCCCGTTCTCTCCGATTACCGAATGCGATTCATGATGAGTGCGACACATCCGGCGAGCAAGCCGCCGCCCATGAGCGTCGTGCCAAAGTACACCAAGACATTCGTGCCCCCAGCCGGTTGAGTCCCTTCCCACAAATCCCGAACCCCACCCTGCACCATCAGGACGGAAAGGGTCAAGAGAGCCCCAATCATGAACCACCATGCAAAGGATCGAAACGCCATCGTAATGCCTGATAATCGCGGGCAGTTTTCCTCACCGGCAACTCTAGCGAAGGCCCTCCTGGCTGTCAAGAATAGTCAGCGATTGCTCGCGTCCGACCCTCGTGCCTTCGACGTTGCAACAGATTTGAGTCCACGGTGAAGAAAGATCGAGACGCTTCCACTCCCGTTATCGGCGATGGCCAGTCCCGGTTCTTCCAGCGCAGAGGTTATGACATGAAAGGACGAAAGAGCAAACGGACCGGACTTCGTGCGGTAATTTCTCGGTGGGTAATGGAAAGTCCCATCGCCTTTCCCGAATAAGATCGACAGGTCATTGGACTGGAGATTGACGATCGCGACATCCTCGATCCTATCGCCATTGAAATCCTTCGCCAACCCAAAGTTTGGACCGGCATCAGCCCCGGAATCCTTACCGGATCGGAATGTCGCGTTGCCGTTTCCAAGAAATGTCGTGAAGCTGTCCTTCTCTCCGTTGATAACCAGTAGATCTCTGTGATGATCGTTATTGAAGTCGGCAAAACTTACGCCAAGAGGTCGACGGCCTGTCGAATAGTCTGTGGGCTCCCGAAAAGAACCGTCGCCATTCCCGAGCCAAATGGAGACTGCATTCGACATAGGTCCTCCATTCGTCACCACCATGTCTAGCCTCCCATCGGTATTGAGATCAGAGAGGGCAACGGATGTGGGAGTATCTCCATGTTCGTACTGAGCTCCGTGTCGAAATTCACCGGTCCCGTTCCCTAGAAATATTTTGATTTTATCATTCCGTAGGGCAACGACAAGATCTGTATGATGATCGCGGTTGATATCGTTGGCGGCCAGTGCAATGGGTGCACGATGGACCGGATACCGTGGTCCCTCTTCAAACTTTCCATCTCCATGCCCGAGCAAGATCATGATTTCGTCGCCACCAGAGCACGCCAAGGCCACATCAGCATGTCGGTCCTGATTGAAGTTGCCCATCACGAGGGAACGCGGTTCCTGACAAACATTGAGCTGAATCTGATCTCTGAATGTCCCATCTCCATTCCCTAACAGTATCGAGAGGGTATTACTCGCAATATTAGTGGTGACGAGATCGGTGAATGAGTCATGATTGAGGTCCTCGGCGACAATCGTGGTTGGATTCTTGCCGACCTTGTAGCTGGCAAAATAATAAAAAGGATCAGGTGGGTTATACGGCTCGCTCTTGGAACAGGCCCACAGACCATGACCAATGAGAAGAAACAGCCATAGCAGGGAAAGAAGGGGCCTGGCTGCATGGGACTTCCGCTCGATACCAGTCTTCACACCGTCTCCGACACCCCAACCCTGCTCGACCAATGGGCCTATGATGATGGAATCAGAAGGCCCAGTATACAGAGGCGGTCTTCCCACGCGCAATCTTCAGCAAGACCTCATCAGCCTTTGAATTTTGCCTGCCGCTTACGTTATGATGCGACGTTACTTTTAGGAGGAAGGTTATGAGCAAAATTGTGAACGTTGATATCACGATGTACGGGATTGCCGAAGTTCTTACCTGGTGTCATGATCGAAACAAGGGGCGTATCCCTGGCGTTGATACCCCGGGCTTCAAAAAAATGCAGGAGCTGTTGGCGGAGAAGCCGCAATCGGCGGATTATTTTACGCTTGATCAGTTCTGGAAGAAGAAAGTGACGCTGCCCTTAACCGAAGACGAAGTTTCGATGATTGATCGTTGTCTCTACGACATTCCCAATTTAGACAACGAACCGCTCCCGCAAATTCGGCACAAGTTTTGGCCTCAGCAGGTGGAAGCCCACTAGAAGAGAATCTCCGATCTGAATTGGTTGGGTGGGTATTTTCTGGGAACACGTTGGAATTGATGGAGGAGAAGCTTCGTCCAATTAGAGTGTTCCCTCGCCTTTGAGATAGCTGCGGAAACGATCCATGAGATCGGCTCCCAGAGTTCCGCCATCAGGTTTCTTTGTCGACGGGTCGGCAAAGTGTCCACGGATTTCCTGAAGACGTTTCTCCGCCTGATCATTCCCCTGCAAACGCTTGGTTTTCTGGAGAGCGGTTTCGAACGCATCGAACGTTAATTCATGATAGCCGAACGAGCGGATGCGCTTGACGGCTTTCATCATCGCCTGATTCCGAAATGTCGTCAAATGGTCTGAGTCAACTTCTTTCAACCCCAGCTTGCGTGCACGCCGTTCGGCTGCTTTGCGGATACCGCTACGGACAAAATCAGGAGACGTTTGAAGCCGCTTCCAGGCTTCATCCGTCCATGCCATTCGTTCCTGCGGTGCTTCCCAGAGTTCATGCAGGATCTGTTCATCGATGCGGGTGAGGCCCCGTTCTCTGGCCAGATCCTCACTATCTCGTTTCAGCATATCCGTCACAAAGTCCATTGCGATGGGCGGCGAGTGCTTTAACTTGTCTTGCAGTAGCGCCACAGCTTCCTCGGTCCATTCCATCGGGGGGCCGCTCTCCTCACGGAGGTCACCAAGCGCTTCCACTTTTTCAAACAGCTCGACATTCACTTCGAGATGCCCCCGCTCCTTCGCAATTTCCTCCGCAATCTGCTTGATCATCGCGCGCATAAACTCGGGTACCATACCCAACCGTTCCTTCGCGGCGGCAGTCCATGGCAGGCGGCCATTAGCCATCTCATCGACAGCGGAGGCCATGCCGGCCTCACCGCCCATGCGTCCCATCATCTGTCCCTTAAACTGCTCAAGAATCTCCTCGGTGATTTCCTCGTACCCCAATTCTCGCGCTTTTGTCTCAGCCAAGCGACGGACCATGCCACGCAGAAATATTGGGGCGCGCTCCATGCGTTTGAGAGCACCGTCGGTCCAGCGGACGTCCGTGGTATTCGCCTGCGAAGAATCTGATGCCGACATGGATTCCCCTTTCAACCAGACAATCGCTACTGTTGGTTGAGTAATTCCTTCAGCTCTTTGCCGGCCTTAAAGAATGGGACTCGCTTGGCCGGTACCGCAACCGTCTCTCCGGTCTTTGGATTGCGCCCTTCTTTCATTCGACGAGCCCGCAGACGAAAGCTGCCGAAGCCACGGATCTCAGTTTTATCGCCATTTTTCAGCGAATCCCTGACACAATCGAAAATGGTGTTGATCACTACTTCGGCCTGTCGCTTCGTCAGCGTGGTGACTTGCTCAGAAACTTTTTCAATGATCTGCGCCTTAGTCATATCCACCCTCCCTTCGCCGCGATAACCGCCACACCTTCATGGCCACAGCTAGAATGCCATAAGATACTTCAAATTCACACCCGGCTGAACATCCAACTTGGGGAACAGCATGCTGAGTTTCGAGTCTAGAACTTCGCGAAGAGAAAACCGACGGCGAGGCTCGATGACCTTCGGTTCCCCTTCGATTCCGACGACCTCCGCAGCCAGTTGAATGGCATCTTCCAAGTCGCCGAGTTCGTCGACCAGCTTTGCTTCCTTAGCCTGACGTCCGGTAAAGATTCGCCCGTCGGCCAACGATTGAGCAGCCCGGAGCTCGAGTGAACGGCCTTCCGATACCGCCTCGATAAACTGCTTATGGACATCATCCATCACGCCCTGCAACAAGCCTCTTTCATCCGCACTCATCTTCCGAAGTGGAGAACCGACATCCTTATACTTTCCGCTCTTAATGACGACCCCCTCCACACCGATCTTCTGGAGTAACCCTTCCACATTGGCCGTTTCCATAATAACACCGATACTACCGGTCAGAGTCCCAGGATTAGCCACAATCCGATCCGTTGCGGCAGCGATGTAATATCCTCCCGATGCGGCGACACTTCCCATTGACGCGATCACCGCCTTGTTGTGCTTACTTCTGACCCGCTTGACGGCATTATAAATCTCTTGAGATGGCACAACGCCGCCTCCGGGACTGTCAATTCTAATGACGATGGCCTTGACGGAAGGATTTTCGCTGAATCGCTTCAGCTCCCCAATGGTCGTCTGAGAATCCAGAATGACTCCCTCAACTCGAATCAGAGCGATCCGGTCCTCAGTGGATAAATCGAGGTCGGGGAACAAGAGATTGATCAGAATTAGCACCCCCAGCCCCACTGCGAAAAGCCAAAAGGCTTTCCGCAGTAGATGGCGTTTGGGAGGCTGTTCCGCCGGTGTCACTTCATCCGCCATTGACCATATCCCACATCGTTCCCAAAACCGATCGACTTAGTTTTGATCGTCCGGTTGCGACCGTTTCCGGCTCTGTTTGGCCGCTCGCCCCAGACTCTGGTCCAACACGCCTTGTGTCGAGTGATAGTCGTCAACCTGCTTACGCTCCCAGTCCTGTTGATGGTCCCGAAGGCTGAGTGCAATCTTGCGTTCCTCTCGATCGACCTTGATTATCTTCGCCGTCACGTCATCCTGCAACTTAAACTTTTCTTCGAGCTTCGCAGAGGGTTCAAGACCAGATTCGCTGACATGGATTAAGCCTTCCACCCCAGCGTCCAACTCGATGAAGATTCCAAAGTCAGCGACTTTCGACACCTTGCCGGTCACTGAATCCCCGATGTGATAGCGCGCTGGAATCGCTTCATCCCACGGATCACGCGCCAACTGTTTATAGCCCAACGAGAGCCGCTCTTTTTCTTTGTCGATACGCAACACAACCGCTTCCACTTTTTGTGCTTTTTTGAACAGCTCAGAGGGATGCTTGATGTGCTTCGTCCACGACATGTCGGAAATATGAATGAGCCCGTCAATCCCCTCTTCAAGTCCAATGAAGGCACCGAAATCAGTCAGGCTCTTTACCTTTCCCTCAATACGAGTCCCGACCGGATATTTGCCTTCGATCATGTCCCAGGGATTGGGCGCCGTTTGTTTCATGCCTAATGAGATCTTGCGGCTCGCGGGGTCGACATTAAGCACCGCGGCTTCCACTTGATCACCAACCGCTACGACTCTCGATGGATGCCGGACTTCGTGCGTCCACGACATCTCGGAAACGTGCACTAATCCCTCGACACCCGGCTCGAGCTCTACAAACGCTCCGTAATCGGTCAGACTGACCACACGACCGCGGACTCTGGTGCCAATCGGATACTTACCGGCAACATTGGTCCAGGGATCCGCACTCTTCTGCTTGAGCCCGAGAGAAATACGACCGGTTTCGCGATCGTACTTCAGAACGGTGACTTCGGCCTTATCTCCCACCGTAAACAGTTCCGATGGGTGTCCAACTCGCCCCCACGACATGTCGGTGATGTGCAGCAACCCGTCAATCCCGCCGAGATCAATGAACGATCCGTAGTCGGTGATGTTTTTGACGGTCCCCTGGATGAGTTGTCCTTCCTTGAGCGTAGCCAGCGTTGTCTGCCGCTTTTTATCCCTGGTTTCTTCCAACAACACACGCCTTGACACGACCACATTCCCTCGCCGGTGGTTGATCTTGATGATCTTCAGGGGGAAGGTCTTTCCAACGAGCCCATCCAGATCACGAACTGGATGAAGATCGATTTGCGAGCCTGGCAAGAACGCTTTGACACCAATATCGACCATCATGCCGCCTTTGATGCGTGAGACAATCTTCCCTTCTATGCTCTTCTCTTCCTTGTGGAGAGTCTCGAGTTCCTCCCAAATCTTCATCTTGTCGGCTTTTTCCTTGGAAAGGACAAGATTGCCGTCTGCGTCTTCACATTCTTCGATATAGACTTGGACCCGGTCACCGACCTTAAGATTCTGAAGCTCCTCGGAAGAGAACTGATCAGTCGGAATCATACCCTCTGATTTGTACCCGATATCGATGACGACCTTGTCCTTGTTCAAGGCCACGACCCGACCCTCGGTAATCGTGCCTTCTTCAAGGTTCCGAAAAGTTTCTTCGTATAACGCGGCCAATGCCTCCCGGTCTAACTGAGCGTCACTACCGTTGGATACCGTACTCATATGAACGTCCTACCTCTTCCGACTATTGTCGGGTGCTGATGGTGAAGTCACCGGGCTCACTCAGCGTTGTGAGCGTCGGTGGTTGGCCTGTTGGGTGTGTCGTGAGCCAGATCGTCCTTCCCCTTTGGAGCAAGAACTTGACCTAAGGCTGCAATGTGCTCAATCACCGTACGGCTGACCTGTTGATAGAACTGTTTCGCTTCTGCCCTCTCTCTTTGTTTTCCCGGTTCGAACTGAATGGGTTCCCCGAATCGTACTGTAACCTGACGCAACCGAGGCCAGCGAGCCCCGATGGGCAGCACGTCAAAGGTTCCTTTCAAGTAGGCTGGAACGACTGGGCACCCAGTCTGGGACACAATCACTCCGATACCTGCTTTCGGAGGCCGGAGGTGGCCATCATGGCTGCGACCGCCTTCCGGAAAAATGACCACCACATGCCCTGCTCGAATTAGGTTGACCGCTTTCCCAAACGCCTCTCGGTCAAGACGTCCCAGCCTCACCGGTATCCAGCCCAACGCCTGCAACAGACCGTTCAACACCGGGATCGGAAACAAGTCGTTCCGTCCCAAGTACCAGGCCCTCCGACGCATCCCACAGCCCAGTAGTGGAATATCGAGGTAGCTGGCATGATTTGCCGCGATCAGCATCCCTCCGGCCTGAGGAACCTGACCTTCGACACGATACCGAAAGCACATCCAGCTGACGGCACGCGCCAACACCCACAGAAATCCGTAGATAACCCCACTCACGACCCGGTCGACATAGCCGCAATCATCTGCTCCACTACTTGATCAGGGCTCAGGGTAGACGTATCGATGAATCGTGCGTCATCTGCTGGAACCAATGGATCGATCGAACGGGTCCGATCGCGCTGGTCTCGGTCCGACAGATCTTGAGACGTTGTTTCAACCGTCCCCCCACGGCCCACGGCGACCAATTCACGGTGTCGTCGCGCGACTCGTACCGTCGCATCTGCCTCTAAGAAAAACTTGAACGGCGCAGAGGGAAACACCTTTGTGCCGATATCCCGTCCCTCCGCAACCACTGACCCTCGTTGGCTGATCTGACGCTGGATCGGTAACAGCCATTCACGGACGGCGGGGATAACAGACACAATAGAAGCTGCCGTCGTGACTTCGGGCGTACGAAGATCCCTTGTCACGTCCAAGCCATCGACCAAGACCTGCACCAGGCCCTGTTGAAACTGCATGTGAATCGAGGTGGCTGGGAGAAGTGTCGTCACCTGCGCCTGATCAGTCGGATGGATCCTCGACTGCAAGATTTTCCATGCGAGGGCTCGGTACAGTGCCCCTGTATCAAGATAGAGGTAGCCAAGACGAGCCGCCAATAATTTGGCTACTGTACTCTTGCCCACCCCTGCTGGTCCATCAATCGCGATAATCACTCAGTCCCCTTACTTCTCGAACCGTATCGTTTGTCCCACCACTCTCACCCAGGTTGGGTCAACAGATTGGTGAGTGTCTTTTCAAAGTTTGGAAATGACGTGTCCACGCAGCTCGTATCAGCAATTGTCATACTCTGCTCCGCCGTCAGCCCACCGATGGCGAGAGACATGGCCACACGATGGTCTCCATGGCTTTGGGCCTTGCCCGCCGCGTTCAGCCTGCCGTTCTCTCCTCCTTGGCCTAATCCACGGATGATCATCCCGTCAGGCCGTTCTTCGATAAGCGCTCCCATAGCCTGCAACTCGCGACTCATGGTCGCAATCCGGTCGCTCTCTTTGACTCGCAGTTCCTCGGCTCCGGAAATCACCGTATCCCCCTCCGCCACAGAAGCAGCCACACACAGCACGGGAAATTCATCGATCGTCTTCGGGATAAGATCATGACCGATGGTCACGCCTTTCAGTGCGGATGACTTCACGCGGAGATCCGCAACCGGTTCGCCGGCCGCTTCTCGCAAACCCAGAACCTGAATGTCGGCTCCCATCTTCCTCATGACATCAATGAGACCGGTTCTGGTTGGATTCATGCCGACATTGTAAATGGTGATATCAGACCCCTGTACAATCGTCGCGCCGACGATGAGAAATGCGGCTGCCGAGAAATCACCAGGAATGGTCACATGAACGCCTCGCCATCCGACCGATGGTCGTCCATGCAAGACCAGCACACCGTCTTCTTCTCTCGCAAGAGGGATTCCAAAGAACTGAAACATCCGCTCAGTATGGTCTCGTGAGAGACGTGGTTCCCGATACCGAGTCGTCCCTTGAGCAAAGAGGCCCGCGAGCAGGATCGACGACTTAATCTGTGCGCTGGCCACGGGGGAGGCGTACTCAATAGCGTGGAGGGCTGCCCCTGTAATCGCCAATGGCGCCAGCTCTCCTCCCTTACGGCCTCCAATAGCCGCCCCCATCTCGCGCAGCGGCTTGACGACCCGGCCCATAGGACGCCGTCTGATCGATTCATCGCCCGTGAGGATCGAGAAAAAATCCTGTCCGGCCAGGAGGCCCGTGAGTAGACGGATGCCGGTCCCAGAATTACCGCAATCGATCGGGCCAGTCGGTTCAGAGAGCCCCCAAAACCCCTTCCCGCAGACAGTTAATTCGGTCGGAGTCTGGGTAATAGGAATCCCCATTCCCTGAAGAGCCCTCATCGTGTTCAGACAATCCTCTCCCTGGCAGTAGCCCGTAACCGTGCTCGTCCCTTCTCCCAGTGCGGTGAGGATGATCGCCCGATGGGTGAGCGACTTGTCGCCAGGAACGGTGGTTGTTCCCTTGAGTGGCCGGCCCGGGGTGATCGTCAATGATGTCATGAGTGGCCCAGAGAGGAACGATTCAACTTCTCACGTTCGCCTTTGGCCCGTTCGAGCAACTTCTCGATTCCAGCAGCATCCCCAGCTTTAATCAGTTGCTTCACGCCTTCCAAGGCCCCTACATATCTGTCGATATAGGACACTACATTATCCCGATTCCACAAGAAAATGTCTCGCCACATTTCCGGAGAGCTCCCGGCAATCCTGGTCGTATCCCGTAAGCCTCCTCCGGAGTGACCGGCAAGATCCAATGAGGGGACCTGCTGATCGCGAAGCTCGGCCAGGGCGTTCATCAGTGCAAAGGCGGCCACATGGGGCAGATGACTGACGGCTCCCAGGATTTGGTCGTGCAGATGTGGATCCATCGTTAAGACAATCGAACCGGCTTCTTCCCACAGTTGCCTCACCCGATCAAGTGCCGCCGGATCTGTTCGTGTTGTCGGCGTCAGAATACAACGTGCGCCCTTGAATAGTTGATCGGACCCGGCCGCGACTCCCGTCTTTTCTTTTCCCGCGATGGGATGGGCCCCGACAAAGTGCACGCCTGCGGGCATCGCCGCTTCCGACCGTTCAACCAAGGTGCCTTTCACACTGCCCACATCACTGACGATCGCAGCGGGAGCAAGGCAATGGGCCCATTCATGGAGGTGTCGCTCATACGTATCGACCGGTGTTGCAAGCACCACCAAATCCGCTCCACGCACACCCTCTTGAGGATCAGCCACGTATCGATCGATCGCACCTAACGCAACTGCAGTCTTGAGGTTTTCGACACGACGGCCGACACCGACGACGTGATCAGCCAAGGCCTTCCTCCGGAGGATCATCCCGAGTGATCCACCGATCAGCCCCACACCAATGATGGCAACCTGTTTGAAATGAACGGCCATACTGGCTTTACAGCTCTCTGTCTACAGCTTTCGCGATTTTCTTGAGATCAGCCATCAAGGCTTTGAACTTCGAGGGCTTGATGGATTCTTCACCATCACACAGCGCACACTCAGGGTTCGAGTGAACTTCGATGAGCAGGCCATCGGCACCAGCCGCGACCGCCGCTTTTGACATCGGAGCCACTAGATCCCACTTTCCCGTGGCATGGCTGGGGTCAACGATGACCGGGAGATGCGAGAGCTCTTTTAATGTTGGAATAGCCGCGAGATCCAGTGTATTGCGATATTGCGTTTCGAACGTACGGATGCCCCGTTCACACAACATCACGTTCTGGTTACCGCGAGACATGATGTATTCGGCCGACAGAAGAAACTCCTTGATTGTCGCCGACAGGCCCCGTTTCAAGAGCACCGGCTTATCGTACGCGCCGACCTCCTTGAGAAGCTCGAAGTTCTGCATGTTCCGCGCGCCGATCTGAATAATGTCCGCCTTCTCGAGAAAGAGCTCGATGTCCCTGGTGTCAAGAATCTCACTGACAACCGGCAACCCCGTTTGCTTCCTGGCTTCAACCAAATAGTCGAGCCCTTCACGACCCAACCCTTGAAAGGAATACGGTGATGTTCTGGGCTTATAGGCTCCACCACGAAGAATCGTGGCCCCAGAAGCCTTCACCTCATGTGCGATCCCCACCGTGAGCTCCAGTCGCTCGACCGCACAGGGTCCCGCCATGATGACAAGTTGTTTGGCGCCGATTTTGACACCACCGACATCGATGATCGTCGATTCCTTCTTAAACTCACGGCTGACCAGTTTCCACGGTGCCAAGATCGGCAGAACACTTTCTACCCCGGGGAGCGCCGTCAAGGGCTGATTGTGCAGGATCCGGTCATCACCGATGACACCGATAATAGTGCGTTCCTGGCCCGTGGAGATTTGCGATTTTAAGCCAAGATCCCGCAGCCGGTCGATAATGTGATCAACTTCACTTTCCGAAGCTTCTGGTTTCAACACAATGATCATAATTCCCTCACTCTATTTCTTACCTGCCTCCATCCAAGACGTTCTTGAGAGCCTGGAGGAAGGCAACATTTTCGTCCGGTTGACCGATGGTGACGCGAATCATGGCTCCCTCGATATGCCGCACAATAATCCCCTTTCGCAGCAGTGCGTCGAACACCCGTCGCCCATCCTGTTTCGCATCAAAGTAGAGAAAGTTCGCTTCACTCGGGATCGAAGTTATTCCGAGCGCGCGCAGCCCTTGTTCCATCTGCACCATCCCAGCCTCGTTGACGGCCCGGCTCTTGGCCACATGCTCGTCATCGACCAAAGCAGCCAGTGCGGCCTTCTGGGCCAGACTGTTGGCATTGAATGGCGGCCGAATCCTGTTCAGGAAGTCGATCACCTCGGTGGTGCTGATGCCGTATCCAATTCGTAGCCCCGCCAGTCCATAGATCTTGGAGAAGGTCCGCAAGACAATCGCGTTCCGCCCCTGCTTCACATAGGCCAGCGCATCGGGGAATTGCGGATTGCGGACATACTCGAAATAGGCTTCGTCGAACACCACGATGACATCCTTAGGCACGTTGGCCATGAGGCGATCGACCGCTTCCGCCGAGACCATTGTCCCGGTGGGATTGTTGGGATTACAGAGAAAGAGCAAGCGAGTCCGCGGCGTCACAGCCCGTACCATCGACTCAAGGTCATGAGTCCAATTGGCAAGAGGCACGACCACCGGTTTGCCGTGGACAGCGGTGACCTCCATCTCATAGATCACGAACGTGTGATCGGCCATGATGGCTTCATCGCCAGGCGTCAAGAACGTCCTCGCCAACAACCCGAGAATCTCGTCCGAGCCATTGCCCAAAATGACTTGCTCACGTCCCACTTTCCAACGATCAGCAAGGGCCTGCCGAAGCTGATAGGCACCACCGTCTGGATATCGATGCAGCATATCCTGCGCACCGGTCAACGCGGCCAAGGCCTTCGGTGAAGGGCCGAGCGGATTCTCGTTGGAAGCAAGTTTGATCACGCGGGTGAGCCCAAGCTCACGCTGAAGCTCATCGATTGGTTTACCAGGAACGTACGGGCTCAGAGATCGGATATCGGGATGGACGTGCAGTGCCATGATCAGCCGTGAACCGGGTAGGAGCCTAAAATCTTCATAAAGAGGCAGCGGGCCTTCACCTCTTCAATTGCCCTATTCACGCGCTCCTCACTCCTATGCCCCTCAACATCCACAAAGAAAATATACTCCCACGCTTTGCGCTGGGAGGGACGGGATTCTATCTTGGTCATATTGAGTCCGTGGGAAGCGAACGGGCGGAGCAGATCATAGAGTGCGCCAACTTTATCTTTCACCGATAACATCACCGACGTCTTATCTTTCCCTGTTCGCTCTGACGGCTTCTGCGACAGGACTAAAAAGCGGGTGAAATTATTGAGGTTATCCTCAATACGGGCCTTAATCACTTTCAGCCCATAGAGCTGGCTGGCCAATTCCGATGCAATAGCTGCCGAGGCTGGCTCATCGATGCACAGCTCGGCAGCCCGCGCCGTGCTTGCCACTTCAACCGCTGGCACATGCGGAAGATTGGTTTCGAGCCAGTTTCGGCATTGAGCAAGGGCATGTGGATGAGAATTGATTTTCTTCACATCCTCGATAAGACCAGACTTCGATAGAAGGTGGTGTGAGACCTCCTGAAGAATCTCTCCATAGATCAGCAGGTTGGAATCGATAAACATGTCGAGGGTGTGATTCACGACACCCTCCGTAGTGTTTTCGATTGGCACTACCCCGAAATTGGCCCGGCCTCGCTCGACCTCGCTGAAGACCTCTTTAATACTATAGACAGGCACATACTGGACGGACGACCCGAATTTCTGCATGCAGGCCATGTGCGTAAAGGTGGCTCGCGGCCCCAAATACGCGACCTTCTGGGGAGCCTCAAGCGACAAGGAAGCCGACATGATTTCTCGATAGACTGATCGGATGGCCTCGCTGGGGAAAGGGCCACTGTTGAGTTTCGTGAGTCGTTCGATGATCTCAGCCTCCCGACCCGCAGTATGGAGGTTGGCATCAGCATTTTTTTCTTTCTTGATTCTTCCAATTTCGATGACGCTCTTCGACCGCTCATTGAGCAGTCGAATAATTTCGTCATCGATCCGATCGATTTCCTTACGATATTCAGGCATATCTTTGGGCATGCTGAGTCTCGCCTCGGGCACCTACTTGCAGGAGGGATTTCCCATCCCCGTCAGGGATAGTAGATCATGGAAACAAGTGGGGAATTCTACAGGAACGATTGAATCTATTGCAAGGATAGCGCTTGGATATCAGGAGCTTGAAACGTTAGAACGCCCGAGGTTTACATCAGCAATTGAGCAGGACGCTTAAAGTGATCGTAGGCCAAACGAGTCACTTGCCGACCACGACCGGTACGATCCAGAAAGCCAGCTTGGATCAGGTAGGGCTCATACACATCCTCGATTGTGCCCTTGTCTTCTTGAACAGCGGCAGCCAAGGACTCCACTCCGACCGGTCCTCCATTGAACTTTTCGATGATCGTGAGAAGGATTTTCCGATCCATATCGTCGAAACCCGCCTCATCGACCCCGACCCAAGCTAACCCCTCCTTGGCCACCTGTTCGGTAATATGCCCGTCCGCCTTAATTTGGGCATAGTCTCTGATGCGCTTAATCAGCCGATTCACAATTCGTGGTGTTCCACGGGCTCGGCGTGATATTTCAGCAGCGCCTGCCCGGTCAATCCCAACCCCTAAGACTCCGGCCGAGCGCGTGACAATCAACTCCAGCTCGGATGGCCCATAGAACTCCAGCCGATAGACTAAGCCGAATCGGTCCCGCAGTGGGGAGGTAAGGGAACCGGCCCTGGTCGTCGCGCCCACAAGCGTAAAGGGCGGCAGATCAAGCTTGACGGTCCTCGTGGCAGGCCCCTGTCCAATGACCAGATCAAGCTGAAAGTCCTCCATCGCCGGATAGAGCGCCTCTTCAACAGACGCAGGCAGGCGATGAATCTCATCGATAAAGAGCACATCATATTCCTGAAGATTGGTTAGAATCGCCGCCAAGTCACCGGCATGGGCTAGGACCAGCCCTGACGTCGAGCGCAAGGCCGCGCCCATTTCTTTTGCAATAATGTGCGCGATGGTCGTCTTCCCGAGACCAGGTGGTCCGTAGAAGATGGCGTGGTCGAGCGCCTCACCCCGCTGCTTGGCCGCTTCGATACAGACTCGCAGCGACCCCTTCATTTTCTCTTGGCCGACATACTCATCCAGCGTCTGAGGTCGAAGAACATTCTCCTGACCCCGCTCTTCATCCATGGCGCGATTGGTCACGACCCGCTCGGTCATGATACGAGACCCATGCCTATTTGCCCTCCGGCATCTGTTGATACTTTGGCGGGGGCGGAAGCGTCCCTTGACCAGGCTGGGCCGCACTGCCGCAATCGGGAGGACACCGTTTATATCCCTGGGTCGAGTCTGGAAAATTTTGCTCCATTTTCCTTAACTGACATTGCGACAACCGGCCACCATCCTTGGTCCCGCACCGAGCAGGCACTGAAGAACCACCGATTTCGGCATACCCGTCGGGGCAGGATCCGCACACAGCCAGCATGTTGGCTCCCAACGGAACACATTGCACGAGCGTCGGATCGCCGTCTTTGCAGATTTCCGGAGCCTGGGTGACGCCGGTCGTCGCATATCCATCGGGACAGCTTCCACAGGTCATTCTGATGCTCTTAGGCTCTGAGGCCTCTTCTGCCAGCCCCGCGGATGACACCATGACCACGAGTGCAATCCCCATTAAGCCGTTGTACAGAAACAGTTTGGCACCATTCTTTGCGTTGAATGACATCAGCTTACCCCCTTCCAAGCTCCTTGAGCCCTTCACGAATGAGCTCCTTCAACGCCAACGAGCCTGTCGCAGCCTTTGTGGCCCGCTTTAAGGCTTCCTTGGCATCCTGGGCACGATAGCCCAAGTTTATCAGAGCGGAGAGGGCGTCCTCATACGGGCCATCCACGGCGGAGGTGTCAGCGGTCGCAAGCCGAGACGAACCGCCCTGGATTTTGCCGACCTTATCCTTCAGTTCAAGCACAATGCGGCCCGCCGATTTCTTGCCGATGCCAGGAACGGTCGCCAGCTTCTCGACATCCTCGGTTTGGATCGCATGGACCAGATCCGTGATCGGCAAACTCGAGAGCACGCTAAGCGCCAACTTCGGTCCGATCCCCGACACGCTGGTCAGCAGCAAAAACAACTCCTTCTCGCTTTGCGAGAGAAAGCCGAAAAGCTGGATCGCATCTTCCCGGAGATGCGTGTGAATATTCAGCGCGGTAACTTCGTCAAGATTCGGGAGGGCGTAATAGGTGCTGAGTGGAATATGAACTTCGTACCCTACCCCTTGCACATCAAGCGTGAGGTGGGTAGGTGCCTTGAATGCCAACCGCCCCGTGAGAAAGGCGATCATGTCGTCTGGTTATCCGAGTGCCATGACGGTGCTGGTTGGCCGACCTTGTTATCCTGCTGCGGTCGCGGCCACTTTCTCCATGATTTCGTCCGGAATATCAAAATTCGCGTGAACCTTCTGCACGTCATCATGCTCGTCCAAGATCTCCATCAACTTGAGCATTTGTTCGGCTGACTTTTCGTCCAAACGGATCGTATTCTGTGGAATAAAGGTGATTTCTGCCAGGGCTGCGTCGATCTTGGCATCGACCAGTGCCTTCTTCACCGTTTCAAAATCGTGGGGGGTGGTGAGCACCTCATAACTCTTCTCACCAACCTTTACATCTTCCGCCCCGGCGTCGAGGGCCAACGAAAGCAGCGTATCCTCCTCAACCTTCCCCTTCTCAATTGCCACGAGCCCCTTCTTCTGAAACTGCCAGGCGACGGCACCCGCTTCCGACATATTGCCATGATTTTTCGTCAGGAGACTGCGAATTTCCGCGACGGTCCGGTTCCGGTTGTCGCTCGTAATCTCGAGAAGTACGGCGGTCCCTCCGGGGCCATATCCTTCCAACTGAAATTCCTCGTACATCACACCAGGCAATTCCCCCGTCCCTCGCTGAACGGCTTTCTTCATCGTATCGCCAGGCATGTTGGCTTCCTTCGCCTTGGCGATCGCCAGACGCAGTCGGGGATTAGACTCAGGGTCACCACCGGACCGAGCCGCAATGGTCATCTCCCGGATGATTCGCGTGAAGATCTTCCCGCGTTTCGCATCCTGGGCGCCCTTGTGCCGTTTGATCGTGGACCAGTGACTATGTCCACCCATGTGACCCTCCTCTACGCCGGCCCGAACTTTGTGAGCTGGTTAGAGATGCGTACGAAGACACTACCACCTCATGAAAGGCTAGACGTAACACAGGCCTCAGAAAGGTGTCAATTATGACGCAACCACCGAGTGAAGGGGCTATTCGAAATACAGAAGCAACTGAATACCTATGAGGATCACGAATACCGCCCAGGCCAGGTCCCATTTTTCCACTGGAAGACTCGACGCTCCAGACCCCCACGACACCATCGCGCTAGACAAGGCAGCCCCAACGCCAAGACTTCCGAGAAGCGCATGATGAAGTTCAATGGTCTGATTCGCTGGATGATTCCCATGCGAGTGCCAGAACAGCAACAGTCCGCCGATCATGGCACCAACCACTAATGGAGCCGCCCAGGCAGGGTGGCGCGCCCAGCCGATTCGGCGAAGCGTCTCGCTGGCCGCAGCGGTGGCAGCGAAAATTGCGTAGAATTTATGCTGAATGATTTCCGGGTCTTGTCCAGAAAAGGTCTGCTCCAAGGTCAAGGAGCCGATTGGCCAGGCCTCGTGGTCACTCCAGACCAACAGGTATGCCCCGATGACACTGAGGGCACTCGGCAACACGAGTCGAATCCAGGAGGGCAGCGGGTACCGTAACGCATGCCCTAACTCAGCAAGCCCAAACAGGAACACGAAGAGACCGGCAAACCGATGGTTGAATTCTGAGTAGGCCACCCCTTGGGCCGACCCTTCCCACCCTCCTCCGTCATGCTCTCCGTGGGAACCTTGCGTTATGCCCGTGGCGAGGGAGACTTGATGATGTTCTGAAGATACCTGTGCGGTCAGGTTGGAGAACCAGAGAAACAGCACCAGCAGTAGAACAGATAGCAGGGAAACACACCACTTCATCGTAACAGCCGTAACATGAATGCGCGTCGAGAATGGAAAGGCCCATCCAGTCGACTGGATGGGCCTCACGACACCAGACTCATGTGGCTCTCACTACATAAACTTCATGAACTTCTCTTTGGTCTCGTCCATCACTTGCGCGGTAATAGATGATAATCCACGTTCCTTGGCCACACGCTCCACTTCTTTGCGCGCCATAGGACGGATGAAGTCTGGAATATTTTCCAGCCGCTGTTCCGCCTCGCGTGACCACGTCATCCCGTCAGGCGAATCATTCTTTGAATCGTCCATCACTTGCAGCGTGATAGTCTTGAATCCCTGTTTGCGCGCATAGGTCTCAACACTGCCCTGAACCATCGGCTTCACGAAGGCCGGAAGCCGGTCGAGTTTCTCTTTGGCATCTGCAGTCCACGTGAACTCAGATGCACCGTTCGCAGGCTTGCCGGAGTTCGTCAGGCCCATTTCCGCAACCATGGCGGAGAATGGACAGCCACTCGCTTTTTCAGGCGCCTTGGCAGGCGACGCAGCAGCGGCAGAAACAGCCGGCTGACCTCCTTGAATTTTCTCATTCAAATAGGCCGCCATCTGACCAGGGGCTGGGGTGGCTTCGGTCTTCAACGTACCCTTCGTCATCTCAAATGGCTCGGCCTCAACAGTGCGCCCCCCCAGCTTTACTCCGAGGGAACTGACCATCTGGGTTTCACCAGGATTTGTCACCATGGAGAACTTGGCATTGCAAGACGGACAGCCGAAAAACACTCCCAGCGTGCCCTCCCCTGGTTTTTCAACCTTTTCGAAGTTCATGTAAGTTTCACAGTTGAGGCATACGAATTTCATGAGTCTCCTCTTCAGTGCATCGTGTTACAGTTGTTCGGCCAACACCTTCTTGTAATCGATGAGCGTCCTGATACGCCCAGCTATTTCCTGGTACCGTTGAATGGTCGGATAGGTTTCGTCGAGCAACGGCTCCCCCTTGTCGAAAGTACGGGCGAGGGTCCGGTCGAAGGGAATACGTCCGAGCAGCGGCAAATCCAGCATCTCACACATCGCCTCGGTATTGCCTTCGAACAACTCGTTCACTTCCCCACAAGAAGGGCAGCGATACTCACTCATATTTTCGACAATGCCCATGACCTTGATACCTATGTCGCGAGCATAGGTCACCGACTTCTGCACCACATCCGATGCCACTTCTGATGGTGTCGTCACGACAATCGCTCCTGCCAGATCAGGAATAAACCCGGCAATGACCGGCGGTTTGTCCGCTGCGGCCCCCGGAGGGAGATCGACCAGTAGATAATCGAGCTCACCCCAGACGACATCGGCCAGAAACTCTCGAATGACATTCATTTCCATCAACCCTAACCAGACCGGGCTGACATCCATCGGCCCTTTCCAGCGAACCGGCGATGCATCATCCAAGAAGAAGTCCATCGATGCGACTTTCACCCCGAGCGGCCCGACCGGGGGAATCGCCCCCTCAGGCATCATCGTCAATGATCGACCGTGCAATCCCAACATGCGAGGCACACAAGGCCCGTTCAGATCCACGTCCAACAGTCCGACCTTTGCGCCTTGCCGCGCAAAGGCCAACGCCAAGTTGACCGTGGTCATGCTCTTGCCCACGCCGCCTTTTCCGCTCATAACCACCAGCTTGTGCGTGATGCCGGCCATGCGAGCATGGACCAGTTTGGTATTTTCTGAAATCTGTGCGCGCACTTTGGCGTCGTCTGAATACTTCAAATTGCGAAGAATGGCCTTCAGATCTTTTTCGACCGCCATAACGGAAATCCCTTGCTAACTGTGCGAATTGACAGAGGTTGACCGTAACACATGGATTTCTGGTGAGTCAAACTCACACATCCAGTCCACCAGATGGCACAGATTCCGATGGCTAACGTCACCGCTCAGCTGACGCCGGAGGAGTGAAGCAATGGAAGAGACCAAAAACGCTCGTACTCTGGGCGGTCGGCTGGGATGGCTTGTCATGCAGGCGACGCTGGATTCCAATATGGGAGGGGTGAATCCCCCTGGGTACGGAGGCCCAGCCTCCTCCAATGGCTTTCGCAATGAAGAGCCATCTTAGTGTTTATCTGGCGTCGTACCCGTGGGCCCATCGTCGCCGAGCCGCTTCTTATACTTTTTGTAGTACTCGACCTGCGCATTCTGCACCCAATTCTCTCGTTGGATGCGCCCCCCAAAGTTGGGTAATAAGAACTCGAATTTGTCGATGTCCGCCTGACTCCAGGTTGCCACCTGACGGAACCAGAAGACGCCCCGCTTGTGGAGAAACCGTTCTAACGCCGGCCCGACCCCACGGATGTGTTTCAGGTCATCAAGCGACTCCCCGGCCGCTTGACTCTCATCTAACGGCGCAGCGTCACCGGCATGGGTGAGGTCCACCGCCTGCTCACGAACGGTTTCAATCGGTATCTCTCCATTCGTTTCAGCAGCGGTCTCGCTCCGCTGCACGGTACCGTTCTCTCCAACCTGGGAATACGTGGCTTGGAGCTGATCGATCTGCGCACGAAGATCAGGACTCTCACTCGGGGGCTCGCCGTCACCGAGCCACTGCTTATGCTTCTTGTAGTGCTCAACCCTAGCACTCTGCACCCAGCGTTCTCGTTGAATACGCCCTGAAAAGTTGGGTAAGAGGAACTCGAATTTGTCGATGTCCGCCTGACTCCAGGTTGCCACCTGACGGAACCAGAAGACGCCCCGCTTGTGGAGGAACCGTTCTAACGCCGGCCCGACCCCGCGGATGTGTTTCAGATTATCGGGCGACTCCCCGGCCGCTTGGCCCTCATCTAACGGTGCAGCGTCATCAGCATGGGTGAGATTCACCGCCTGCTCACGAACGGTTTCAATCGGTATCTCTCCATTCGTTTCAGCGACGGTCTCACTCCGCTGCTCGGCACTGTTCGCCCCAACCTGGGAATACGCGGCTTGGAGCTGATCGATCTGCGCACGAAGGTCAGGACTCTCACTCGGGGGCTCGCTGTCCCCAAGCCAAACCTTATACTTCTTGTAGTGCTCGATCTGCGCGCTACGCACCCAGTTCTCTCGTTGGATACGCCCTGAAAAGTTGGGTAAGAGGAACTCGAATTTGTCGATGTCCGCCTGACTCCAGGTTGCCACCTGACGGAACCAGAAGACGCCCCGCTTGTGGAGGAACCGTTCTAACGCCGGCCCGACCCCGCGGATGTGTTTCAGATTATCGGGCGACTCCCCGGCCGCTTGGCCCTCATCCGACGGCGCACTGGTACTAGCATGGTCCAGATCCTCAGCTGGTTCGCTGATTGTTTCAACTGGCAGATCCGCATTCTGCACGACAATCTGCTCAATGGGAGTCTCAATCCGCTTCTCGACAACCTTCTCATTGGCCTGCAACGAGGTGGCTAGGAGTTCAGCAATCCGTGCCCGAAGTTCGGCGATCACGGCCACTTCGCTTTCTACGGCCTTGATCCGGGCTAGCTTCTCTGGATTGTCGAGCGGCACCTCCCCATTCTGCTCCGTGGGATTCACAATCCGCTTCTCAACGACCCCTTCACAGGCCTCCAACACCGCGGCCCGGAGCTCAGTCATCTGCGCACGAAGATCGGCGATCACAGCGACCTCTGCTTCTAACGCCTTGATCCGGGCCAGCTGCTCCGGATTGTCGACCGGCACCAACACCCGCCCTTCTCGACGCCTCTCCCCGGCCTGTGAAGAAAAGGGTTTGAGCTGAGCGATCTGTGTAAACAGCCCAGCGATCATGGCAACCTCGCCTTCCAACGCCTTGATCCGAGCCAGCTGCTGCGGATTGTCGACTGGCCGATCGACGACCTTCTCCACCGGTACTTCAACACGTTTCAGCACCACACGTTCCACCGGCACCTCGACCCGCTTCTCAACCGTTCGAACCTCTGGCGGTTGACTCGCGAGCATGGCGACCTTACTCATGAGGCGTTCCACCTCACGACGCTTGTCATCGATCACTAGTCCCAGCACCATCCCCTTGGTCCCCCACCCCAGGAAACTAGCTCCCACCATCGTCCAAAGCCAGCATGTCCAGTGCGCAAACATCACGGCTGCTCTCCCTTGGGTCCGATGGAGAATTCGATCTGCCGGTTTTGTTGGCGCCCCTCCTCGGTAGAATTCTCGGTGATCAGTCGCGACGCTCCATACCCTTTGGGAGTCAGGCGATCAGCAACGATCTCTTTTGAGACCAGATAGTCGACGACGGCCTTGGCCCGCTGTTCCGAGAGAACCCGATTCGTGGGCTCCGGTCCGACGTTGTCTGTATGGCCGCCAACTTCAAAGGCAGCCGTGGGATCTTCTTGTAAAATCGTGGCCACGCCATTCAGGACAGCTTTCCCCTCCGGCAGTAGCGTAGCGCTATTGATTCGGAACATCATCGTTGTCCCCATCAGCAGCTCATCAATCTTCTTTTTGAGCACAGCTGATGCTGGTACTAATGGCACTGGTGGCGGTGCTAGTACTGGCCGTGACTCGATGATTTTCGGAGTCGGCAGAGGAGTTTCTACTGGCTTTTCAAATGCGACCGGTGGAGGCGACGTGACTGATCCTTCACCACAGAAGAGGAACACGGTGCCAAGAATGAATAACCCGAGGAGTGCGAAGAACGGGTCCTTGCCCTGCATAACAGTCCTCTTCGCTAAGGAGAGCAACCTAGCACGCCGGAGCAGAATATGGCTGAATGGGGAAAGCCGTCAAGGGGTTGGTCTTGCGCCATCGTCTTCTGAGGGGTTCGAACTGATGGGCTTGCTAGATGGAATATTGAAAGACCGGTTTCGCTCCGATGGCCTGGGCCAGAACACCCCGGCGTTTCAATTCGTCGAGAATACGAGCGGTGGCTGCGTCAAAATCCGTGGGGCCCGAGAGGACGACGTCGGTATTCGGCGGAGGCTCTTCTTCTGCCTTACTCATATGGACGGCAATGACCGGAACGGGATGCACCAGTGTTCTGATTGACTCTGCGGCTTCTCGATAGGCCAGTCCGAAGGGATTGGTGGTAGACACCACGATGAGACCCGTGTCGGTGAGGAGACGCGCAACTTCACCGTAGCGTCGCGCCATTTCCGTCGTCTGTCCACGCTCTTCTTCGCTCAGATCAGCATCGAGTCCGCGGCGGAGATTCTCCCCATCTAACAAGTACGCATGGCGCCGATCCGCCACGAGGCGTCCCTCAAGTTTTCTGGCTAAGAAGGACTTTCCGGTGTGCCGTCCCCCGGTAATCAGGACCACCGCTGCACGGTGGCCATACTGTTGCGCACGGTCTTCGACTGTGACTTCACCCTTGACCCACGCAAAGTCGCGCCGTCTGGCTTCTTCGCGGAGAAATTCCTGATCGTCATGGACCAGTTCGGTAATGATGCCCCCGCCCGCAATATCGTATTCGTCTACCAAAACAAACCGGCCCGTAGCCTCGAACGACGCCGAGAGGTCGAACGCCACCGGCGTTTTGGTGCGCAAGGTCAATTCAGCTACCTGATTCTTATTCACCGTATTGCTGCCCTGTTGCTGAGCCAAGTCCATCGTATCGATAATCCGATGGATCGACGCCACCTCGCAGTCCACTTCTTTAGTCGCCACACGCAAGAGATATTTGCGCTCTTTTTCCAGCGGCCTCTTGCCGAGCCAAAACAGGTTAGCCCGAAAGGCCGTGGAGACGGACGGAAGATGCTCCTGGTGCGAAGCGATCTCCCCGCGCTCCACAAAAATCTGGTCATCAAGCGTCACACCGATCGATTGCCCTGCCTGGCCCTCTGCCGGTTGCGGCTCAATATTGAAAGCCTCCACGGTCCGGATATTGGCCCGTTTGTTCGAGGGCGAGAACACGAGATGGTCGCCGACCTTCAGACGCCCAGCAGCAATACGACCGGTGATAATGCGGCGCGCATCAAACTTATAGACGTCCTGTACCGGCATTCGAAGAGGTTGTTCCGAACGAGCTGCTTCTTTCTGGAACCCACCGAGCGTATCCAGGACGGTCGCGCCGGTATACCAGGGCATCTGCTTGCTGCGATTGGCGATGTTGTCGCCGAGCTTGGCACTCACTGGAATGAACTGCGATGGCACGGCTTTGAACTGCCCCAGAAATTCACGATACTCTTTTTCAATCCCCTCGAACACGTCTTGCCGGTAGCCCACCAAATCCATCTTGTTGACCACCACCGCAAACTGTCGGACACCCAGCAACGACAAGAGATAGCCGTGCTTCTTGGACTGCTCCTTCACGCCTTCCAACGCATCAATGAGCAACAGTGCCGCCTCGGCCCGCGCTGCACCGGAAATCATGTTCTTGAGAAACTCTTTGTGCCCGGGCGCATCGATGATGATGTATTGCCGACCCTTCCACATGAAAAACGTGCGAGCCGTATCGATCGTAATCCCCTGCTCCTGCTCTTCGAGAAAGGCGTCGAAGAGGAAAGCATATTCGAAGTCCTTCCCCTGTTGCTTGCAGATAGCCTGCACTTTTTCCAACTTGCCGTCAGGAAGGGAGTCGGTATCGGCATACAGTCGGCCGAGTAATGTGGACTTGCCATGATCCACATGGCCAACGATCACGATATTCAAATTTTCAGACGGTTTTGTTTCGATCAGTGTCATAGTTCATTACTCTCCAGAATGCTCAAACGGACAGACCCGTCAGCATTCTGCCTACATGTATCCATCCTTGCGGAGAAGCTCCATTCCCCGACCTTCGTCCTGCGCTCGGCCTGACCGCTCGGCCACGGTGGTGTGGCGAAGTTCTTCGATGATCTCGTCCACCGTCTTGGCCGTGGACTTGATCGGTGTGGTGCAGGGAGCACACCCAAGGCTGCGGTAACGTATCCCCTCACCTTTATCGAGGTACAAGTCGATGAAGGGAATATTTTCGAGCTTGATGTATTCCCAAATATTGATTTCAGTCCAGTCCAAAAGAGGATGAATCCGAATGTGCGTACCGGGCGGAAATGTGGTCTTGTACTGGTCCCAGAGCTCAGGCGGCTGATCCCGAAAATCCCAATCTCCGTGTTTATCGCGCGGGGAAAAGTATCGCTCCTTGGCCCTCGTGCCCTCTTCGTCTGCGCGGACGCCGAGGATGACGCCGGTGTATCCCTTGTGCTCCAAGAGTTGCTTGAGACCGTTCGTTTTTAAGGCGGTGCAACAGACGACGCGGCCCATCGTGTGGTTCATACCCGCCGCCAGGGCCTCTTTGTTCTGGCCAACGACCAAATTCAATCGCCATTCCCGAGCGAGACGGTCACGATACTCGATCATCGCTGGAATTTTGTAACTGGTATCGACATGCAGGAGCGGGAACGGGACATGCCCGAAAAAGGCCTTGCGCGCCAGCCACAAGAGCACCGTCGAGTCCTTCCCCATGGACCAGAGCATGGCGAGATTATTGAAATGCTTGTAGGCTTCTCGGAGAATATAGACGCTTTGATCTTCCAGTTGCCGCAGGTGTTTCATACCCCAATCCTTCCGCCTTTCGTCCTACACTGCGACCTGCTGTCGCACCAAGTCATCAAGCTTACGCACCGCCGCGCCACTCTCAATGGCTTCGCGCGCCGCCGGGAAGCAGGCCGATAACGACGTCCCTTTCCCCGCTGCGTACAGTAGCATCGCGGCGTTCATGAGGACCCACTCTTTTGGCCCGCCCTGCACCCGATTCTGAAGAATATGGCGGAGCAGATCCGCCTCCTTTTCTCGCTGATCGGGGGGAAACCCAGCCATCTCCCGCGATGGAATAAAGGTCAGTCCAAAATCTTTCGGAGTGATCTCCAGTGGTCTGATGCGTTCATCGCGAAGCTCCAGAACTCTCGTCCCCATGGAGGCAGACAACTCTGGATCACCCTCGACGCCACGAATCACCATCCCCCGCGGACACCCGAGCATTCCTAGCGCTTCAGCCGTTTTCTCGAAGTGTGGTGGATGCGACAATCCCACCACCTGCACTTTAGCCCGAGCAGGATTCAACAACCTGGCAATCGGATGAAACACGTTCCTGACACCAAGCTCTTGGCGCATCTCCAAAAATCGGTACACAGGTGGATGATAGAGTCCAATATCGAGATAGGCGAAACCATTCCTGTGTACTTGTTCACTCACCTGCTTAGGGTCTGCATCCACCGAAATCCCTAAGGCCTTCAGTACCCCAGCAGTACCTGGGCGCCCAGGAATGCCGTCGTACCCGTGCATCAACACTGCGGCTCCAGCTGAAACTGCAACGATCGAGGCGGCAACGATGGCATGAAATGTATCCTGCTTCCCGGCATAACTCGGCACATCAACGAGTGCTAAATCTTTCGAAACTGCAAGGGGCGGCACATACTGACGTGCCGCAGCCGTCAATGCCGCGAGTTCAGTAACTGACTCTGACTTAAACCGCATGGCGATGAGAAAAGCCCCGACCTGTGCCGGCGTAGCCTCCCCTTCAATCAACGCCTTCATCGCCTGCTTACACTCATCCCATGTCAGGTCTTTGGAAGCCTTTGGCCCTTTGGCGATCTTGGCAAGAATCTCTTGAATTGGCATGTTACGCCTTATGTAATCCACACTCGGTTTTGGTAAAGTTCTTCCAGCGCCCGGCGCGCGGATCATCGCCAGGCGCCACGGGTGCTGTGCAGTACGTGCACCCAATACTGGGATAGTTGTGATCGTGGAGCGGATTGTAGGGAACTTCGTAGACCTTGATGTAGCTCCACACATCGGCCCACGTCCATCGAGCCAGTGGGTTCACCTTGATCAATGTAAATTTCTCGTCCCACTCGATCAAACCGGCATTCGCACGGGACGGTGCTTGATCCCGCCTAATGCCCGTGATCCAGGCGTCATAGCCTTTAAGGACGCGAGTCAGTGGCTCGACCTTCCGCAATTGACAGCACTGATCTGGATGGCTGGCCCACAGGGCGTCACCATGAGACTCTGCTTGTTGCTGTGGTGTCAGCAATGACTTCACTTGGATCACTTGCGCTGGTTTCAGCTGGTACCTTTCTATGATCCGATCCCGCGTGGCATACGTCTCGGGAAACAAAAAATCGGTATCGAGATAAAACAACGGTGCTGAGGGATCGATGCGATGCACCATGTCGACGAGAACCACGTCCTCCGCCCCAAAGCTACAGGCGAGAACCATCTTCTGCCCGTATCGCTCGATAGCAGCCGCCAGCACATTTTGAGGCAGCTTCGTCTCAAAAGATGCGCTCCAGGCTTTGAGCTCTTCGACCAGTTCAGAACGGCCAGTGACGGTCATGGCAATCCGACCCCTTTACCCTTCGACCTTTTCCACCAGAATCCGATAATGCGATGCTTCCGGTTCCAGGGCCTCTTGGATCAGCACCTTATGCCCGTCGTTCTTGAGGCTCATCGGCACGTTCTTAATCGGCTCGCCCGCATCGAGCCACACTTCTAGCTTCTCACCTGCATCCATCATTTCCAGCTTCAACTTGGTCTTCACATAGTTCATGGGGCAGGCGACGCCACGGAGATCGTAGACCCGTGCACCGGTCGGAGCCGGAGCCGAAGGTTTCACCTCGGTGACGACCGGCGTGACCTGCGCTGCAATATCCTTCACTGGAACGGCCGCCTCTTGGACAGGAGCAAGCTTCAAATCTTTCCCCATCTGTTCTGTTGCAGCTCGGCAGGCCTCAACGAAGCCCTTCGCAAACACCATCTTTTCACGCGCCGACTCGGCGGTCGTCTCCTTTGGACCGAGATCGCCGACCTTCTTATTGAGCTCTCGATATTGCGCAGGGATGACCCCTTTCTGCGCAATCCGGCTGTCAAATTCAATGAACGTTTCCGAGTCGGTCGACGGCTCAAGCCCTTCGGTCACCAACATCGCCTTCGCCGCGGCCAACACCGCGCGATAGGATTTGTTCACCGACACGGAATATTGGTGGTTCTCGACCAGCAACTTAGCTTGATACAGTTCTTGATCGGCCTCCAGAATACCATTCTCGATCATCTCCAGCGCGCCGCCGGCACATTCCCCGGGGCCAAGATCTTCAAGGATAAATTCGTCCTCCCCCTCCCAGTCATAATAGAAAGTGGGATCCTCCTTGAAGGAGGGAACGATCGTGTACGGAATCAGCTCATCCTTCAACTTACCCTTACCCATACGGGTGATGAACTTCGGTAAATTCTCATCTGGTTGGCGATCACGCCGGTAGACGTCGATCAAATGAGAGATCGCTGCAGGGACGGATTTCGCCGGCAACTTCACGGTCATCTGCCCGATCTTGGCCGTGCCGTTCACCGAACCACCGAGATGCAATTCATAGTGCGGCGCGACATGCTCGCCAAGGCGTTTTCCAACCCCATGCAACCCGATCGTGGAAATGTGGTGCTGCGCGCAGGAGTTATGGCAGCCACTGATTTTGATATCGACACCTGCCAGATCTTCCGGCACACGACCGGGTGGAAACACTTCAGCCAACGCCCTCGCAAGTCCCTTGGACGACGTAATCCCGAGCCCGCAGGTGTCAGTGCCGGGGCACGCAATAATGTCTTCGACCAGTTCAGCGCCGGGATCCGCCAACCCGCGAGATGCCAAATCCTCGTACAGATCGGCAATCCGATCGCCAGGAATCCACCGAATCACCATATTTTGATTGATGGTGGTACGGAGATTTCCGTTTGAATAACGCTCGGCCAGATCAGCAACGAAGAGCATCTGTTCAGCCGTAAGATCCCCCATGAACAGCTTGATGGCGGCTGTGACGTAGCCCTCCTGCTTCTGTTTCACAACATTGGTCCGTTTCCACATCTCAAACGGCGTCTCATGACCGATTGTGCTGGCCCCATTGCCATGACCGTTCCCGTTTCCAGATACCAGACCATTTTTCGTGGGCATGAGGAGCGGAGGGGGCTCATCCTGATACTGAAGCAGGGTCAACGGTCCGTTCTTGGGAAGCGTGTGTCCCATGCCGACATAGGCAGCTTCCCAGCGTCGTTTGAATTCCTCAAAACCCAGCTTGTCGATCACGAATTTCATCCGGGCCTTGTTTCTATTTTTTCGATTGCCGAGGGTATCGAAGACTTTGATCACGGCTTCGATACTGGGAATCAGTTCCTCCATCGGTGTGAACTCACGGAGCAGTTGGGCAATCCGTGGAGCAGAACCCAAGCCGCCACCTGCCACCATTCGAAAACCGACGACTCCGTCAGCTCGCTTGACGGCCAGTAGGCCGATATCGTGAATCGGGGTCAGCGCACAATCATGTTTGCAGCCGGAAAACGCAATTTTGAACTTTCGCGGCAGACTTTGGTTCAAGGGGTTCCGTAATAAGTGATACGCGATGGTCTTCGCATAAGGCGTCACATCGAAGACTTCGCCTTGGCACACACCAGCTAGGTGGCAGGCCGTCACATTCCTCACAGTATTGGCGCAAGCCTCTCTAGTAGTCAGTCCAACCTCGGCTAACCCTCGCATGATGGTCGGCACGTCCTTCAGTTCCACGAAGTGCAGCTGGATATCCTGTCTCGTCGTGACATGACCCACCCCGGTCGCATAGCGGTCGGTGAGCTCCGCCACACGTCGCAGCTGATTCGCATTGAAGCCGCCGAACGGAATCTTGATCCGCACCATCTGCACACCAGGTTGGCGCTGACCGTAAATGCCATACTGGAGGCGGAAAGGCCTGAAGAGATCAGCAGAAATCTCCCCAGCCACTGTTCGCAGCGCTTCGGCCTCAAAGGTTTCTATTTCCTCTAGGATGGCGGGAGGAATCGGACTCGTGACAATGTGCGGGCTCGTGAGGGCTTCAATGTGGTTCATAATACCGCTCTCCTATATCTCCTCTGGAGAGGAGCCTCCTAAGTCAGATGTGGTACATCGGACTGCGCTGGGCATCGATCGTTCGTAACCGCATTGCCAAATGTTCGACCGTCACGTTTTCGAGAACTTTTCGCTCTGCCTGCTGAACCTGCTCCCAGACGTCACCGAGCAGCAGTTCAGGCTTGGTCGCTTGACGATCACGTGTTCGCTGACCGACAAATGACCGATGAAAGACCGGCCCTTCCAATGCCTCGAAAATATCGGCGATCGACATCGCTGCTGGTTCATGCGTGAGGAGATAGCCTCCTTGAGCACCCCGTTGGCTTTCGACTAAACCGGCCTTCTTCATCGCATGGAGAATCTGTTCGAGAAACCGGGCTGGAATCCCATGACGCCTCGCGATAGCCCGCGCTTGAATTGGGGCTTCTTTTGCATATGTGGCAAGATCAACGGCTACCATAATTCCGTATGTGGCACGCATAGACACTTTCATTCTTTATTATTCCTGTCGGAATTGAGCTACATATACCTTCTCCCATCTTGACCTGTCAAGGCACCAGAAACTGACTCAATGAAGGTCGACACGTATCCTGACATTTAGCATGCCAAGCTATATTATTAGTGGAATTGTGAAAATCGAGAGAGCACCATAAGTCCATATCTTTACTATTCATTTCATACCTACAAAGCCGCACAGGAAGTAGGCCAGAAGGCTATCGCATCTATAAAATCAGATTGACATCGTGTACGCCCTAAGCAATAATCCGACCTCTTCTTCGGGTGGTACCTTTCATGTCTGTGGCAGTATCTTCATTTACTATTCTGTTATTCACAAACGATACGACCATACAAGCCCTGGTGGGACAGGTATTCAAGGGCGCTTCCGTGATGATCGCTCGGGATGTTGTGACCTTTCAAAAGGAGTCGTCGCAACATCGGTTTGATGCTGTCGTGGTGGAATCGCATGGCGGGCAGGAACAGATTGGGACGCTTCATGATCACCTCGACCCGACTCGCACTCTTTGTATCAGCGGATCGAAGGCTGTCTTGAAAAAAACGCTGAAAGTAATCCAACTGATGAATCAGCCAGACAGCCCCCAGCAGAACAAATCCAACGACACCTCCCTGGAGAGTTATCTGGAGGTGAAAATGGGGGAATTCGTCAAGGGGATGCGAAACGGATCAGCTAAAAACCTTCACCCGATTCTGATTTCCGCCGTAGAACGCCCTCTCATTACTTCAGCGCTGCGTGAGACCAAGGGTAATCAAATACAGGCTGCTGCACTTCTCGGTCTCAACCGTAATACCTTGCGGAAAAAAATCGTGAATCTTCACATCCCCGTCAAACAGACGAAAGCGAGAGCTACTCAATAGTGGTTGAACAGGACTGCCACAGGCGTGCTACGGGGCTCACTTCCCATAACCATCTCTCACCACTCGTGAAGGAGGGACATCATGACAAAGGAAGAACTGATCGCAAAGATGGCGGCTTCAGCTGGAATCACGAAGGTCGCAGCCGGAACTGCCCTCGAGGCACTCACCGGGGCGGTGACTTCCTCATTGAAAAAAGGGAAGCGCGTCTCTCTCGTCAATTTCGGCACCTTTACGATTTCAAAACGAAAAGCACGAATGGGAAGGAATCCACGGACGGGAGAATCACTCCGAATCCCGGCAGCTAAGGTCCCGAAGTTTTCCGCTGGGAAAGAGCTTCGCTCGGCCGTGAAGTAACCGTCCGTAAGCTATAGGGTGTCTGCCTCAAGAGATGATTGAAAGAGACAGTCCAATGTCTTTCAGCTAGCCGAGGGAATGCGACCTGCTCTTTCGTTTTCTTGACAGTGTCAGTGAGGCTATATTAGCATGCCCCCTCTCTTGATAGGCGCGTAGCTCAGGGGGAGAGCGCTACCTTGACACGGTAGAGGTCGACGGTTCAAGACCGTCCGCGCCTACCATTCAGGCCGAGGCACTGGCTTGCCTCTTAGAGGCTCGGTGCCTTTTTTCTTTTTGCACTAGTGGGTCAAGTCCGTACGTCATGAAGATATCGGTCAAAGACGGGCCAAGCGGTGACATTCAGACCGGGGTGACAGTGGGTGATGCTCTGTCTGACCTAGGTGTCGTCGACAGAGATATTCTAGCAGCTAGAGTAGACGGAGCAGTTGTTGATTTGTCGTCCGCACTGTCTGGAAATTCAGTCGTCGAAGCACTGCGGTTCGACAGTGCAGAAGGCCGTGAGGTGTACCGTCACAGCAGTACCCACCTCATGGCCCAGGCAGTCAAGGAACTCTTCCCGTCGGCACAACTGACCATCGGCCCAGCCCTGGAAGATAGTTTCTATTACGACTTCGCCTTCGAACGCCCCTTTACCCCAGAAGACTTGCAGAGGATCGAAGAACGCGCTGCTGAAATTATTAAGCGTAACCTCGCTATCACAAGGCGAGAGTTTTCAAAACAGGATGCGATAGATTTTTTCACATCCCGTGGAGAGCACTATAAGGTCGAGCTGATTCAAGGATTCCCCGATGGAGAGCCAATCACCGCCTACACACAGGGTGACTTCGTGGATCTCTGTCGTGGGCCCCATCTTCCTACTACGGGTGTCATCGGAGCCATAAAATTACTCACCACGGGTGGGGCCTATTGGCGTGGCGATGAACGTAATCCGATGTTACAACGGATCTACGGAACATCCTTTCCGACACAAGCGGAAGTGGATGCCTACATGGCCAGGCTTGAAGAAATTAAGCGACGTGACCACAGAAAAGTCGGAAAAGATTTGGATCTGATCAGCATTCAGGATGAAATTGGACCCGGGCTGGTCCTGTGGCATCCAAAAGGTGCGACAGTCCGCCTGTTGATTGAAAATTTCTGGCGAGAACAACATATTCGAGACGGATACCAGCTGGTCTATTCACCGCATACTGCACGCCTCGATCTCTGGAAAACCAGCGGGCACCTCGATTACTACCGGGAAAACATGTTCCCATCGATGAAGCTGGAAGGCAGTGAGTACCAGCTGAAACCGATGAACTGTCCGTACCACATCATGATCTACCAATCTCACCTGCGTAGCTATCGAGACCTCCCCATTCGCTATGGGGAACTCGGAACGGTCTACCGCTATGAACGGACTGGCGTGCTGCACGGGCTCATGCGGGTACGCGGATTCACACAGGATGATGCCCATCTCTTCTGCCGCCCAGATCAAATGGAGCACGAAGTCAGCCGGGTCCTGGACTTTACATTTTTCGTCTTGCAGACATTCGGATTTCACCAATTTGACGTCTTTTTGTCGACGCGGCCCAAAGAGTCCGTGGGGAGTGATGAACATTGGACCTTAGCCACCAGTGCATTGGAAGCAGCCCTGAAGAGTCGAAACATCTCCTTCCACCTCGATTCTGGCGGGGGGGCATTTTACGGCCCAAAGATCGACATTAAGATCAAAGATGCGTTGGGCCGCTCGTGGCAATGTTCCACGGTCCAGGTGGATTTCAACAATCCAGAGCGATTTGAGTTAAGTTATATTGGAGAAGACGGCAAAGCACATCGCCCAATCATGATTCATCGCGCCTTGATGGGATCCATCGAGCGTTTTTTCGGTATCCTGATTGAACATTACGGAGGTGCGTTCCCAGCCTGGCTGGCTCCGGTGCAGGCCGTCGTCATGAACATCACCGATCATCAGCAAGACTATGTGGCGGCCGTCGTGGCGCAATTGAAGGCGGCAGGCTTTCGGGTCGAGCCCGATCTCCGGAACGAAAAGATCGGATTCAAGATTCGCGAAGCGGAAAAGGCGAAAGTCCCATTCATGTTGGTCGCGGGGAATCGTGAAATGCAGGATGGGACTCTCTCGGTACGAGGCCGAAGTGGGGCAAATTTAGGGAGCAAGACAGTGGCTGAAGTGTTGGATCTCCTGCAAGCCGAGGTCACGCACACACAGCGAGAACTTCAACCCGCACATTAAAAAAGAGGTGGCCTATCGTTCCCAAATTGCGTGTGAATCGTGAGATCCGAGTCCGAGAAATTCGTGTCATTGGCCCGGAAGGAGAGCAACTCGGCATCCTTCAGACGCCGGACGCCTTTCGACAGGCTCAGGAAGGCGGCTATGACTTGGTGGAAGTAGCTCCTAACTCCACCCCCCCGGTCTGTAGGATTATGGACTTTGGGAAGTACAAGTATGAGTTGAGCAAAAAGGACCATCAAAGTCGGCGCCATCAAAAGTCCACGCAGGTGAAGGAAATCAAGTTGCGGCCACGGACCGATAAACATGACCTTGAAATTAAAGTTCGGCAGATGAAAACATTCCTCGAAGAGGGTAATAAGACCAAAGTCACCCTTACGTATCGCGGGCGGGAGATGGCCAATCAGGAAATGGGGCGAGCCGTGATGAATTCCGTCATTGAACAATTGGCGCAAGCCGGCACCATCGAGTATGCCCCCCGCATGGAGGGACGAAGTTTGATTATGATTGTGGCTCCCAAATAATTGACCGGTAATGACCGGTGATTAATCAACCAAAGGGATTTTTCTGATGAAAATGAAGACGCATTCAGGAACGAGCAAACGATTTACCAAAACGGGAAGCGGCAAGATTGTCCGCCGCAAGGCGGGCAAGCGGCACATACTGACCAGCAAGCGGCACGACCGAAAGCGCCGCCTGAGCGGAACAGCAGTGGTGGATACCACGGTTGTTGCTACATTGAATCGTCTCCTGCCGTATGCGTAGACGACTATCGTGTAGTGTTGTGAATTTCAGGACCCAAAAGGAGTAATGAATCATGCCTCGCGCAAAAGGTGGACCAAAAACTCGGCAACGGAGAAAGAAGCGGATTAAGCTGGCGTCAGGCCAGTACGGCGGGAAAAGTCGGCTCTTCCGTTCAGCGACAGAAAGCGTCGACAAGGGGCAGACATATGCCTATACGGGCCGTAAGAATCGGAAGCGAGATTTCCGGCAATTGTGGATTGCCCGCATCAGCGCCGGCGTTCGGGCCCAAGGGCTAACCTACGGACGGTTCATCAACGCGCTCAAGAAAGCCAATGTGTTGTTGGATCGGAAGGTCTTGTCGGATATGGCCATCAAGGATGCGGCGGGCTTTGAAAAGTTGTGCGGCCTTGCCAAGCAACACCTGACTCCTGTCGCTGCATAACTCTACGCTCTAGTCGAATATCGTTTGAAAGGGGAGCCGGCAATGTGTCGTCTCCCCCTTTCACGACCCTCGCTCAGAGAACGATTTCTACCCAAGCCCCATCAGCTGCGAGAGGTTCAGGTCGAAGGCCACGACCGGCATGGAGATCTGCCAGCGTTCGAGGACTTCTGGATGGACTTCGCCGATGACGCCGACCGGCTTGCCCGACACGAGAATGCGGCCGGCACGGCCTTCCAGAAAGGATGGATGCTGCACTGGCTCAAGGCTATAGTCCTTGCCGAGGTAGTAACACAACACATCCAGGCAGGAATGGATTTCTGAAAAATGGGTGGTGGCGTGAGCGATCAAGGCGCCTATCATGGTTTCTGTTCGAGACCCCAACTCGTGGGTCCCGTCGGGAATCGCCACATCACCGGCCTCGAAGAGGCGATGGGGGTAGAACGCCCGACTCGAGGCGGCTTCGATACGCAGCAATGATGGCAGCATCCATTGTCGGAGGCAGGAAAAGCTGAGCGACATGACGTTATCGACCTCGACTGTCCTCCCCCACTCCGTTCCTTCCAGACGCATAGCACGGCAATACTGGTCCGGTGAGCCGAGAATGTTCGAAATGATTTCCTGAAAGCCGAGTCCCACCATCAATTCTCGGGATCGATCGGACAGCTGCTCAATGGCGGATAATCCTCCCACTGTAAATTGCGCCGGCATGACAGGGGTAAACTCGGCATATCCACGACTCATGGCGACGTCTTCAACCACATCCATCGTATGCATGAGATCATGGCGATATGGTGGGAGCTTGGCTTTCACCGACCCTTTTTCTGCCGACACGTCATACCCATAAGCCTCAAGGGCTTGCTGCACCAGTGCCTCGCCGAGCTCCTGGCCCAATGCCTGTTCAATCGCTTTCATCGGAATGGTCACTGGCTTCCCGAAATCTTGAGGTGTTTTGACTCGTGTGCCCAGTACCGTGCTCGTTGGATATCGTACTTCCACCGGCTCGATGGTTGCGCCGCGGTCGGCCAAATTCGCCGCGAAGATGTTCAACGACAGAATTACCATGCGCAGGTCTGTCCCGGTCACTTCAACGAAGAGCTCATCATCACCCACCCGTACCTCTCCGATTTCCCGGCTATTGATAATCGGGGGAAAGGACAACGGTTGAGCCTTCGCATCTCGAAGGATGGGAAGCAAACTTTGGACGGCCAAGATAGGCCCATACTCCAACCCCTTAGGATGGACCATGAGAATTTCCGATAGGGTCATCGCCGTTTCCATACCCAGCGGGGTAAACCGCACTTCGTCCGGTTTCACCAGCTCATAGGTCACGGGAAAGGTAATCTTGCGCAGTTGGTAGATTCCGATGGAGACGGTCTTGCGCTTCCGCCCAAAGATGTCGGCGATCTTTTCCTGAGTTTGAATCAGCTGAGCCAACCCCTTCTCAGTCACCCGATATCCCTTGGCCGTACAAGCTGCCACATAGGGGCGCACCTGCTCCATGCCAGGCTTCACGATCAGATGATGCGGCGACGTCGGTGTTTCGGCGAAGAAGGCATACGGCTTCAACCGGCCTTGCTGCTTGATACGAATTTGTCGGGCAATCCCCTCGCAACACCAGAGATCCGGCCGATTACTGTCTTGCAATTCGATACGCAACTCTCCGGTTTCCGGATTGTGCCCCTTCAGCTCGCCTTTCACGAGCATCAGCCACTCTTCCAACTGAGCCATCGGAATGCCACGGTCGATACCGTCCTCACCCGTCAGAAGCGACTCTAAATCGTCCTTGAAAATCGTGATGGTAGGCATACGTGGAGTTAGAACAGTCCTCTGGTCGTGCGGATCAATTCCAGATTGTCGGTGAAAAGCTCACGGATGTCATGGATGCCCAACGCCACCATCGCCATACGATCAAGCCCCAACCCCCAGGCAATGACCGGCACCGTCACGCCGAGCGGCAACGTCACTTCGGAACGAAAGAGACCCGCGCCGCCGAGTTCCATCCATCCCAAGCGTGGATGCCGCACATGCATCTCGACCGACGGTTCGGTAAACGGGAAATAGGCTGGCAAGAACTTCACTTCCTTCGCTTGGGCCACTTCCCGGGCAAACAAATTCAGGAGCCCCAACAGCGTCCGAAAGTTGATGTCTTCTCCCAGCACAATCCCCTCCACCTGGAAGAAATCGGTGGCGTGGGTGGCGTCGACTTGGTCATAGCGAAAACACCGGGCGATCGAGAAATACTTCCCGGGGATCTGTGGCGAGGCGGCAAGCCTTCGAGCCGACACCGCCGTGCCCTGGCTCCGCAACACCAACCGTTTAGCCCGATGCACATCAAACGAATAGCCCCAGCCTGTGGAACCAGTCTCTGCGCCGTTCTCATGCACCTTGGCCACACGCGACAAGAACGGCTCACCCACGGCGGTGGTATGGCTGGGCTCCTTGATAAAATAGACGTCGTGAATGTCCCGAGCCGGATGGAATTGCGGCATGAACAGGGCATCCATATCCCAGAACTCGGTTTCGACCAGCGCCCCCCGCATCTCCTGGAACCCCATGCTCACAAGTTTAGTTTTGACCGTATCGAGAAATTCGCGATAGGGATGTTTCTTTCCTGTTCCGATACGAGGCGGGCGCAGACTGATGGTGTACTTTCTCAAGCGCGTCTGACGCCAACTCCCATCCTTCAACAAGTCTGGACTCAACTGCGAGACTTCCTCCGTCACTCCTTGCGTCAGGAGCTGTGAGGCCGCGCTCACGCCGTCCTGGGACAGGACAAACGACCGAGCCACTCGCTCATCGACACGGAAGGGTTCCTTGGCGTTCCCACGTTTCACCGCATAATCTTCGATGACCTGTCGATGGGTTCCCGTGAAGCCATCCAGTTCCTTCGACGATTCATGCAACTGTCCCAGGAGGGCTCTGAGCGCATCGGCCGTCGGGCTTGGTCGCCCGGTTGTTTCAATACAGCCCCCTTGGATGATCAAGAGCACGCCTTCTTTTTTGAGTCGACCCACCGCCTTGCTGACGTCGGACGGATCCAGTCCGTCTTGGGATTGCAAATCGGGAATGGTCAACCGTTTTCCCGTGCCGGTCGCGTCACGAGCGGCCGCCAACACCCGCTCGATGGGTGAGGTCGTCTGGTAGTACTCTTCACCAACCTTCGTCAGTGACACAATGGGTGTCACTGTCTCCGTCTGCACGGCAATGAGCGACTTGGCCAAGAGCCACTCAATCGCCATGCTGAGTTGAGATGCCTCCAACTCAGCTGCGTCGGCCAACTGTTCGCTGCCCAAAGCAGTTCCAGACGGGCGCGTGGCCAGGGCCAGGAGCACTTTGATTTCCAGGGGGTGCAGACTGTCGATGAGTGCGGAGGTATCCACCCGAAATAACCTATCGATGACCCGCGGCGCGAAGCGCCGGTGAGACGACTGTTTCTCCGGCTGCTCGCAGAGCCGCGATCGTGGCCGTGTAGTCGCGTTGAGAGAAAATGGCGGACCCGGCCACCAGGACCGTGGCACCGGCAGCCACCACTTCTCGAGCATTCTCCGCCTTGATGCCGCCATCGACTTCAAGTAGCGCATGGCTGTTGATCTGATCCAGCATGGTTCGCGCTTGGGCAATTTTCTTGAGCACCGAGGGGATAAACTTCTGCCCACCGAAGCCTGGATTGACCGACATAATTAAGACGAGATCGACCTCGCCCAAGATCTCTTCGAGCAATGACATCGGCGTGGCAGGATTCAGCGTCACACCGGCTTTGACCTTGCGTTCCTTGATCAGCTGAATCGTCCGGTGAAGATGCGGACAGGCTTCGACATGAACGGTGAGATAATCCGCGCCGGCATCCACAAATTCAGGGATAAAGGCATCAGCGTTGGTTATCATCAAATGTACATCAAGCGGCAACTTGGTGACTTTCTTCAGGCTTGCCACAATAGGTGGCCCCACCGTCAGATTCGGTACGAAGTGGCCGTCCATCACATCCACGTGAAGGAAATCGGCGCCCGCGCGCTCCACGGCGGCGACCTCGTCAGCCAACCGTGCGAAATCTGCAGACAGAATCGAGGGCGCGATGTACAACGGTTTCCCCATTACCCCTTTTTCCTTAACCGAGCGGCGTAAAATCCGTCCATTCCACAATCATTACCCATGGTGGAGAGCGCCCCGCTCACGGTCACAAAGGGGAGCGCCGTAGAAGGAAGCCACGGGGCCACGGATTCACGCGTCCAGTCGTGATAGCCCTTGCAAAAGCTGCTCACAACCTCTTCAGTTTCTTCGGTTTCTGCTGAACATGTACTATAGACCAGCACCCCACCGGGTCGCAAGCACGGAGCCACTGAGGCAAGGATTTCAGCTTGAAGTGCCTGGTGCCTGGCGAACGTCGAACTGTCCTTCCGCCATTTCGCTTCAGGGTGTCGGCGCAACACACCCAACCCACTACACGGGGCATCCACAAGTATCCGATCGAATAGCGGCGGGTCCTTGTGGAGGTTCGGCTCACGGGTGATCACCCTGGCCCATTCGGATGGTGTTCTCACATCGCCGACGATCGGCACGACGCTCTGCGCGCCCAACCGTCCACAATTTTGTCGAAGGAGGTCCATGCGGAGAGTCTTCCGATCAACAGCATAAATCGGTCCACGATTACCCATGAGTTCAGCCAGGTGCGTTGCCTTGCCGCCTGGAGCGGCGCAGGCGTCCAGCACGGTTTCGCCAGGTTGCGGATCAAGGATCCGAGGAATGAGTTGAGCCGCTTCATCTTCCACATAGAAATCGCCAGACTGAAACCCTGGCAACGCCGTGACAGTCTGACCTTTTCCCAACACCACCCCGACAGGACTAACGGCGGTCGGATGTGCCGCAATACCTGCCTGCCGCAACTTCTCCAAAAACTCTTCCCTGGTGAGTCGATTAGCGTTCACTCGCAGAGTGATACCTGGGGCCGTACTGCTTGCTCGACAAGCCGATTCTGCTTGTTCAAGTCCCATTCGGCCGAGCCACCGCTCTGTCAGCCATATTGGAATTCCATACCGAATAGACAACGATTGAGCCGGATAACTTGCTGGGTCTGGGAAAGGTGGCGCCGGCACACGAACAAGATTGCGCAGGACTCCGTTCACCAACCCGCTCCAATCGCGGCCTACTTGTTTCGCGTAGGACTTCGTCAAGAGGACGGTTTCGTTCACCGCTGCGGAAGCAGGGATACGATCGAGAAACAGGAGCTGGTAGGCGCCAAGCCGCAGTAACATTTGGACGACCATCGGCAATCTGTGGAGAGGTTTGGCGAGAACCGCATCAAGCCTCCAATCAACCGTCTCTTGTCGCCGTAAGGTCCCGTAGACCAGTTCCATGACCAGCGAGCGGTCACGGGGCTGTGGAATTGATGTGGCTCGTTGTTCAATCAGCTCATCGAGTGTGTCATCAGTTCGTTGACAGGACAGGAGGATAGAGAGCGCAATAGATCGTGGAGAGAGCCCCCGCACATCCGTACCCACCGGTCTTTCGTCACTCATAGTTGGAACAAGGAGATGGCGACTGTTGTGAAGAGAAGAGTTATGCAGCCGGTGAACCCAGTTGCATACCGGCCGTGACTCGGTGCCCAGCCAGGAATTGGACTACCGACATGCGTTTCGAATTGGCTGTTTGGATTTCATGAATCTCAAGAATGCCCTCGCCTGTCGCCACCAGAATCACCTGCTTATTCACCGTGACGATCGTTCCAGGTCTCTCAGTCGTCACACCCATAATCGAGACTGCTTTCCATATGTTCCAACGCTCCTCACCCATAAACGTATAGGCCCCTGGCCAGGGAGAAAGCCCTCGTGCCCGATTGGCAAGCGACGTGGCGTTCATTGTCCAATCGATCAGGCCGTCTTCTTTTTTCAAGAGCGGCGCCATGGTCGCCTGTCCATCATCTTGCCTCTTCGGCACCAACGTCCCTGCTTTCAACTGTGCGATGGTGTCGACGAGCAGCCGACCACCCAGCTCCGCCAGACGAGGCGCCAATGTCCCGGCTGTATCATCACACGAGATATCCAACTCCTCTTGGAGCAGCATCGGTCCCGTATCCATTCCTTCATCCATGAGCATCGTGGTAATACCCGTTTTGGTCTCGCCATTGATCACCGCCCATTGGACCGGTGCTGCGCCTCGATATTTCGGCAGCAGAGACCCGTGGACATTCACGCAACCCATCGCTGGGAGCCGAAGAATCGGCGTATGCAGAATGCGTCCGTAGGCTGTCACGGCGATGAGATCAGGCTGCCAGGCAGCAAGGGCCTGCAAGAACTCGGGTGTACGAATTTTGAGCGGCTGTAGAATAGAAATACCAGCACGCTCCGCGACCAGTTTCACGGGCGGCGCGACGAGCTGATGACCTCTTCCCTTCGGTCGATCCGGCTGCGTGACGACTCCGACCACTTGATCCTCTGATCCAAGGAGCGCCTCAAGCGATGGCACGGCGAATTCGGGTGTGCCCATAAAGACAATCCGCATACTATCGCTTTAGCATCGTGGTTCCGAGAATGCAATCAGGCCACACCTCAACTTGACTTGTCATTCACCGCTTTGTTAGTCTCCGAATGCGGGGTGGAGCAGCCTGGTAGCTCGTTGGGCTCATAACCCAAAGGTCAGAGGTTCAAATCCTCTCCCCGCAACCAACCTTGTTTATCTTTTCTTCCAATATTTTGGGACCTGTTCTCTCGTGGGTTCCTATGCAGTGTAATTAGCAGTCAGGCTAACACTGTACTAGCTCCGTTCTGAACTCGATCAAGCATCCCAATGCCAGCGCGTAAACTCTCCGGATGTTGATGTGCATATCGCATGACCTTCGAAGCTGCTTTCTACCGCTCAAGCTTTTGCACGGTGTAGATATCATCTGCCTCTCAGATGCCACACTCTATTCGCATGCATCTGGTCGCCACCGGCTGTGACCGATCGGTTAGCACCTGCGAGACGCATTGTTTGCGCCTGTGAAACTGTCACTCCCGCTGCTTGAATCTCTCCGGCACACCGGTTCCGACCTCTACCTCCATTTCCTCCGTGACCTGCGCGTGCCTCTCCTCCCAGGGGCGTCCACTTTTAGGAATCAGCTATTTATTGAAACTAGACACATTTCACGTAGACTTCGACAAGCTTCTTGTTCAGTGTGATGTTCTTTGAAGGGGATGTATGGCCAGCATCTTAGTGATGGATGATGAGGCTCCCATTCGCGCATTATTGTCGACAGCTCTTCAGTCGGCAGGATACGCGGTGGTCGAAGCAGCTAACGGGCGCGAAGGCTTACAGTTATACAGGCAGGCGGCAGCGGATTTGGTGATCGTGGATCTTATGATGCCTGAATTGAATGGATCCGATACAATCATCGAGCTCACACGCGAATTCTTGGACATCAAGGTCATTGCCATCTCAGGAGTATTCGGCGAGGAATACCTTCGGAAGACGGCCCGGCTGTTGGGCGCACGACAGACGTTGCGTAAGCCCTTTAGAATTGAGGAACTGCTGAGCACCGTCCGATATGAGTTGGCGCACTAACCCACATCATTTATGAACATTTCTGCTGCAATCGCCAATCCGCTGTTGCGACAAGCCTACGGTCGGTAGACTCGCCCCTCGAACCCTCGGCGTACTCCACGAGTACGCTTCAAGTCCGCCGCGTTGTCGCGCATCGTGAGTTTCCGTTCAGCGACCTTCCAGAAGTTGGAGAATTCCCCGACCGTCTCTCCTGCAAAAACCAGAGGACTGGTCCGGATACCCGAACCAGCCCTCTGACTGTAAACCCGCTGTAAGAGTCACAGGTTGAATCGTCTGTCTTAGTACCCGGCCTTGGCGTTGGGATTCACCTGGCTGGGGAACGGATCCAGAATGGCCTTGGGCGCGTTGTTCCAGACCA
>ERZ1292625.787-Hain-H41-01um-R1-787-length-43369-cov-69_pt1 | contig 43369 bp, 77 predicted proteins | sample MGYA00564400_ERZ1292625 | MGnify/ENA primary metagenome ERZ1292625 (study PRJEB36523, sample SAMEA6512639) | groundwater metagenome | collected 2019-01-08 | study: AquaDiva: Metagenomics assemblies of 32 groundwater samples
GCGTGATGACCTTGTGATCAGATACAACGACGGACGGCGCGAAGCTCGTAATGGTCGCCGTGGCCACCGCGGGCTCTACAACTGCCGCACCGCCGGTCGTTGGCGTGAGCCCACCAATGACGAGACTGACAGGCCGACGGTCCGCCTTCCGCCACCCAGGAACAGGATAGAGTGCCATCTAGTAGCGTCCTCGTGCTGCTGGAATGAGTGGAGCCATCACCGCGAGGATCGGCGGCACCGGCCCAGCTGCCCCGCTTTCCTCCAGCTCCCACAGACCTGAGCTATCCTCAAGCAACCACTGGTCTGCGGATTCTTCCAGCTGCCAATAATCCGCCATTAGTTACTCGGCGAACCAAACACGGTTTTCTTGTCACTTGTGCCGATGGTGACACCTAAATCCGCCCACACTTGCACCGCACGCTCTTGAATCGCCGCCACCTTTAGCGCGGCGTTGTCCGCATAATTCAGCGTAACATCAAAACCCTTAGGCTCAGGATCGCCATTTTCTAGCGTATGGCACAAAAGCGAAAACTGGCCTGCTCCAACCGTGTTGCCGGTAAAGCCTAAAACCGCTATCGCGATGTCTGGCATAAATGCTCCTTGGTTAATCCCATTGACCTACAGAGACCACGCCCGTATCTCCGATACGCTCGCAGTAGAAAAACGATCCGATCGCCACCACAGCGGCGGCGGCTGTCACCTGATCGATGGACGGGATCAGGGTTCCTGCTGTCGTCACCGTAAAGGTGCCTTCACCAGTAAACCACATTTGTGCGCCGGTCCCCGCGGTGAACATGGAAGCAGGCGTCGATTGAATCACCGCCATCACACCTAGCACCGCGGTGACACTAATTAAGGTCCCATCTTTCCCGATGCAGTTATATAGCCAATCGTCACAGACGGCCGTGCCTGCGCCAAGAATATCCAGCAACGCATTCCCACTTGTCGCACTCATTGAGGTGATGCCACACATGATCTTGAATAGATACGTACCGGTCTCCAGCGTCAACCGTCCGTTAGTCGGACTGTCAAAAATGGCGTTCTCGTTTGTGTCGTTCGGCAGCGTACGCGTTGCGTTGCAGCGTATTAAATGCCGGATCGGAATGATCCCCCTATTCCCGGCATCGGTCGTGCCGTATAAACAGTTCCCATCCAGCTCAAGCGCTCCCGCCTCTGGCGTTGTCAACAAGGTGCCTGCGGTCAGCTTCGGCCAGGTGTTGGCTGACGCCGTGCCCGCCGCAAAGACCGGAGCCGTGTTGACATAGGTTTTCACCGCCGAAGCGGCTGTTCGATTGCTTGCTCCAGCTTTATTCGTCGCAAACTCATCGGTCCCGGCGACCGTCGCGTTGTTCGTTGCAGCGCTGATTTTGGTGTCAGCCATTTATTCGTCCCAATCTATAACGTAGTCGCAAATCTGCCCCGTCCCCGTTGGACAGATGATCCCAATCCCGTTGGCGGTTCCAGGCTGGATAATCAACCCCGTATCCCCAAACGTCCAGATCACCCCTGACCCTGCCGCAGCGCCGAGCGTCGCTTGTCGGAACACTTGCCCCACCGCTCCGTCCGCCGTGTGCCCGGCAAACCCGGTGCAACTCGGAGCTGGTGCGTTTTCGTCATATTCCCCTTCTGTCAACCCCGCGCCGACTCCTGTCGCGTTAGTAAAGCGCACAAGTGCGACGGCGACGGCTGTGTTGGTGGTGTTACAGACGCCCACTTCTCGCACTTTCGCCCCAACCCCCGCGATGGCGAATAGCGAGGCGATGGCTCTGACGGTGGTCCCGGCGACGGTCGAACGTCCTGCGATTGAATATCTCGGCATAAGTGCTCCTTACCAACGTAACGGACTCGTTATCACACGTAAGGGAGGCCCTGGCGTCGTATCGGCCGTCCCTAGTATCTCCAGCGTAATCGCCGTCATAGATCCCCCTGCAAATCCTGAGAATCCATAGGAGGTCGTGCCTGACGCCCCTTGATCGCCCCAGCTCGCACCAAAATAGGTCGCGCTCCCGCTATGAAAGTCTGCCACTTGTTGCGTTTGCCCTGAAGGCGTCCAGGTCACGGTCGTATCGTTCACCGCGTTCCAGTCTCCCCAGATCTGCACCACATGGGAATTGGTCCCCGTTCTGGTCAAGGATTGCGTCGTCGTCGATCCCAACGAAGCGGAAAAGGCGGTGCCTCCAATGCCATTAGACCCGCTAAAGACAAAGACGGAAATACCTTTCGAGGCGGCAGATCCCGCTGAGGTGACAGCACCAGATCCGCCCGACCCAGCAGTTGCGGTCCAGGCATACCCTTTACATGCGCTGTTTGTATTGGTCGGAGTGCCGGAGACGGCTGCAAAGGTAAGCCCAGCGGCTGTGGGGGTGCCGAGCGTATCAGCATTATCGGCGGTCATCCCAAGGACGACAATCACATCACCTGCACTCCACGTCGCTGACCCAGATACATCGTTGGTCGCCGTATCGGTGAAGGTTGACTCTTGATAATCAGCAAGTGTCGGTTCTGGCATTACGGCAGAACCTCCAACCGAGGGTTTGTGGCCGCCAACGGTATCAGTCCCGCCTCAAACGTAGGAAATGGAACGTTCGGCTCGACCTGTCTGCCAAACGCATTGGAGGCATAGAGGGAACACGTATACGTACCAACCCCAGGGACTACCTCGCGCACCGGCTTGCTGGTCGCGGGCATCGGGACATCCACACTGATGGTCCCACACACGATGGTATGCTTGTCCGCTGGGCTATTGGTCGGCCCAGGCGTGGGGGCATTCCAGGCAAACGACGCCTGATTCAATGGCACTTTGAGTGTGGTTTGTGCCTGCGCCAACATGGGCGTCAGCAGCACCACGAAGAGCACCCATCGTCGCATAGCCCCTCCTATGCCTGCGGGTAGGCTGCCGTAAAGATCCCGCTTGCGTGAAAATTAACGGTAAAGGTGTTCCCGGTTGTCGCCGTCACATCCGCCGGTGCCGTATCCAGCAACGAGTAGCACAACACACGCCCACCTGATTCATAGATGACCGCGAACCGGGCCGTGATTGATCCTCCTGAAGCCGTCCATTGTGGGTTCGTGGTCTCATCGACCGTGAGTGTCGGCCCACCAGAGAGTGAGAGCTGACCAAGCGAAATCCCGCCCGTGGTGTAGCCGTTGGCGTTCGCGTGCTCGTTGGTCAGTCCGGCATAGGTCGTGCTGCCTGTCCCAATGTTCGAGGTTGAAAGAAACAACGCCATCAAGAACGTATCGGTATCGAGGTCAAACGTCCCATTGTGGAGATCTTGTGCCGCCGAATCGGGAAACCGCCATGCGCTGGGAGCTGCCATTATCCTACCCCTTCGTTAAATGCCACACTAATTAGGCGACCGCCTCTTCCACAGCCTCAATCCGTCCGTCTTCCCCGCGTATCGCTTTCTTGATCCGTGGGCGTGCCATCATGGAAGTAATCTCAGCCAGCATGCGCTGGTTATCTTGGGATTGCTGCTGTACCATCTCCGCAAGCTGCTGGACCATACCCTTCATCGCGCCCACACCTTGGCCGAGCGCCGTATCCGCCTTGGAGTTCACGACATTCTCGGTTTTGAACTTGCCGTTTTCCAGCTTGGCCACCTGCCGCTCGTTCCCGATCTGCTCGGTGTCGCGCTGCTTCTGCATGTCCATCATCCCGCGCTCCACGTCCTGCCGCATGGCGAACTGGTCTTCTTTCATCTTCAGCTCGGCCTCACGCATCGACAGATCCATCTCCCGCTGCTTGTGTGCCATCTCCGCCTGCATGGTCTGTTCTTTTAAGGCCATGCCTGATTCTTTCTTCTTGAAGTCGATTTCCTTGACAGCGTGCTGTTTGTCCAGCTCCATCATCTTCTGCTGCATCTCCGCTTCCTGAGCCTTGCCGTCATCCTGGGGCTTCGGCGGCTGCATGGCGTTGATGTCGTCCTCGAACTGATCACCAAACCGATACCGACGCGAGACGGTCAAGAGCATGTTCTTCGCGGCCTCGAACGGCAGCACCCCTTGCAGCACGAGCGGTCCCATCGACTGCATGACCTGCCCCAGCGCCGTGAGGAGCTTCGTCAACGCCTCTTGATCTTCAGCGGCCTCGGGCTCAATCGTCGAATTCGTTTCAATATCGACCCGGTACGACCGCTCCAGATCGCTCTTGAGCAGTTCGAGAATCTGCCCCCAGACAGGCTGGGCGAGCTGTTGCTGGAGTTCCGGCGACAGCGGTTGCTGCATTTGCTGCATGATGGCGGCTTGCTGGTCGAGCTGTTGCCGCTGGGCACTCGTGACAAACGGGAGCCCCGTCATCTTCGCCCACGTCTCTTCGTCGAGTTTCGTGGCCGACAATTCCAGCATCATCCTGAGCAGGTCGCGGACATACCGGGCCACCTCTCGCTGCATGCGCTTGAGCCGGAGTGTTCCCCACTGGTTCTTGATCTTCTGGGCGCCCAGCGTCTCGCTGGCGTTCGTCGCCCCCCGCATGATATCGGCAATACCCGTAATTTCGTAGATCGTTTGTTTGCAGGTCTCCTGCGCTTGGTAGAGCTGCTGCAAGACGGCGATGAGGACTTCCAACGGCAGAAACCAGATGGCATTCTGGAATCCCTTTTCCGTGGCGAGCATACTGGTGACTTCGGCGGGGATGAGGGCGTTGTCGTCCTTCTCCATCAGTTGCTCAAGATTGCCGCCGAGCGACCCGTCATAGATGCCACGCGCCTTAATGGATTCGGTGATCTTCTCAATCCGCTTGGTGATCCGGTTGAGCTGCCGCGCCTGCGTCTTATACATCTTGTACGGCGCGGTCGGCACCAGCGAAGAGGCTTTCGCAATAAACATGAGGGGGCGCGGCGTGTTGAAGAAGCCCGTCAGCTCCAGCGGGTCGTCTTCGACGAGGAGCACATCGTCTTTGTAGTTCGGGGACACATAGCGAATCTTCTTCCCGCCTGCCTTGTCCCAAATCTGGTACACCAGCGCGGTTGTGCGCTCGCCTTCGTCGTCGCGCTGCTTCCGCTTGTCTTGGTCATGGTCCTCTTCGTTCTGCGAGGTGTGATACGTGAGCTTGCCGGCAATCTTCTTCCCGAATTTCTCCTCTACCTCGGTCTCGGTCATGAAAAACGTGTAGGCGATCCACGGCACCTTATGCCACTTCTTGGCGTAGCCATGCAGGACGCGATCCCAGACGACCGACTCGACACAGACCTGCTCCCACTCCGCATACTGGGCTGGCTCTTGCTCGTCCGTCTCCGTCTTGGCCGCCAGATCGTCAGCGTCGGCCTGCGGTTCGGGAATCGTCGCCATCTTCGCGTCGTACTTCACGACCGCCCAGCCACGCCCAGGCAACAGCGTATCCAGCACGACGGCGTTCATCACATCGTCCAGCGCCTCATAGCCTTCGACGTTGGTATCGATCTGATACTCCAGGCTTCGCTTGGACGCCTCCGAGGCCAGCTTCCCCACCGGGTCCGCATCGTTATGGCGTCGCTTCACGACCGGGCGTGGGGTGGCGGAATAGAGGGCCGGGGTCAGGGTTTCAGTGTTGGAGTAGAGGATGTTAAACGGGGTGGGCGCGTCGGTGTCGTTCGCCTTCTCGTCGGAATAGAGGTCAATGACCTCCTTCCCGACTTTGCGGTAGTGCTCCTCGCGCTTCTTCGCAGCCTTCAGCTCAGCCAGCCAGTAGGCGACGATTTTCGTGGGGTCTTTTTTCGTCGCCATCTAGAGATATCCTTCGCGCAGGGCTCGCCGTCGGTCGAAATGGTACTTTTTGGCTTCGCCGAATGTCGGCATGCGGGTTTGAATCGGCGTCGAGATCGGCTCAGGCAGTGTGATCTTCGCGGCCTTCCAGGTCACGGCCACCGTCCGCCACGCATCGGCGGGATGACTCGACCAATCGTGCAACGGCACATCCGTATAGATCTTTTTGTCGGGGTCCCATTCGCGGTGATAATGACGGAGGGCCTGGAGGCCCAGATCGCAGCGCGTCGCATGAAAGCGACAATCCTGGAGCGTCTTGCGGGCCGCCTGGATGCCTTCCTGTACGTCTAATTTGGGCGCAATCTGAAACCGCCCGAGCGTCGGGTGCAGTGTACAGGCGTCGTGGAATTGCTGAAGAATACTCTTCCCTCCCATGCCCAGCCGTCGTGGGCGAGCATCATGAGGCACCCAATGGGTGGCATACTTATAGCCGTATTTCTCGGCTTTGTCTAGCAAGACGTGGCTGATGCTTTTCTCTTTCGCCTCGCTGTCGTAGATTTCGCACCCGTGGTCCGCCCAGTAATCGATGACATCAATCTCTGTTCCTCGGAACTGGTAGAACCAAATGGCAGTGTCATCAGTCCGCCCCAGATCCCAACCGGTGAAGACGGGGCTATTGTGAGCCGCGTCAAAATCACAGATGCGCCCACTCGTTTGTAATCGATCCAGGCTTTCAGCCCATATGGCCCCTGGGATTGCGGCGTCAAAGGAGCAGAAATTCTCTTGCAGCCAGATGCTTTTGCCATAGGTGTCTCCATGTTCCGCTTGTAATTCCCGTAAATCGGCGGCGAGCTCCTCTTTCGTCAGGAGGTGGCTGGTATCGTTGGTGACGATCTCGCCAAACCAGTCCGGTTCCTGCATCGCCAGCGTCATCATGTGATAGAAATGGTTCTTGCCTCGGGGCGTGGAGATGAAGATGGCCCAGCCCTTATTCTCCCGCAAGATCGGCCTGAGATACGCCCAGGCGGCGGGATTCGCTAAGGCATATTCCGAAAAGACCAGCCCGCACGGCGAGGAGCCGACCAGACTATCGTAGTTATCAGACCCCACCACCTGCCAGGTGGACCCGTTCTGAAACTCAATGAACATCTCCTGATCGTGGGTCTTGGCCCGCAGCTCCACCGGAAACGCTTCATCGATCCGTTTCTTGCCAGTATGGGGGTTGACCTGCGACCAGATCGCTTTCCTGGCCTGGGCCTGCTGCGGCAGCATGTGCCAATAGGAGCCGACCCGGCTATGGGCGGCAATCGCCGTATAGTGCAGGGAGAGGTCGTCCTTCCCATGCCGACGGGCCCAGCACAACGCCGCCCGCCGACCACCGGACCGGAGATAGGTCCAGGCCTTCTGTTGGTAGGGGCGAGGCCGCCACGCATTCGGCAGGGAGATCTGCATCTACTTGAGCGACCTATACCACCAGACACACGCCTCGCATTCACATCCGTAATGATGATCCGAATACCCGGCGATGGGGTTATGCTCCACCGGGCAGGCGTCCTGCTCCTCGTCGCCATACGGGCATCGTTTGTACGCCGGGTAGGGCTGGCGTTCCATCGCTACTCCTCCACCTTCACCGCGACCCCCAATTCATGCAGCATCGGCTGTGATACCCGCACCGAGGACTCCACCTTGTCATTCGCCTGAAACGTCACCACCCCATACCCGTTCACCCGGATCACCACATCCGGCCCCGCCTGCTCCACCGTCACCACGTAGTCCTTGCCACTCGGTTGTACTCTAAACATCGCTGCCTCCTTCTGGTTGATGCCCTGCGTGACTCGCTTCAGCTGCCATCTGGAACCGCTCCAGATAGATTGACATACCGAGAGGCTCCACTGTGGCCCCCGTCCTGCCTGAACATGGGGGCGGGTCGTTCCTGCCGGCGTACCATATACGTGTATATTCTGTCGTGTCCTGAGATGGACGGGAAGCGAGGGAGAATGGACAGTTAACATAATACCACTTATCAGGCTCTACAGCCTTACTCTTCTTCTTGATTATCAATAACTTCTGAATTGGAGGGAATCTGAACAGGCTGAACATCTATATGTGGTATGACAAGAGGACTACGGTCATCAATAATGACTCGAATCGTGTTATCCGTGGTGACCTCTTGCTTTTGTCCATAGAGCTTATTCAATCGTCGTTCCAACTTCCATTGGCTACAGCGTGCCAGTTCACGGGCGCGTGCGAGTTCAAGTTGGTCTGGCGCCTGTTCCAGTAAATCCTCATTCCGCATATGACGTAGCACGTACACATCGGTGACGAGTTCGTGGTACTGGGCATCACCTTTCCCGGTATCACAATAGAGGCGGATACGGTCGTAGAGGGCTTGAGGAGTACAGTGATACTCCGTGGCAATATCGGCAAGGAGTTCGAGGTTACGGTAGCGGTCAATAATGCGAGGAAGGTCAGAATCGGGGATTTTAGCCACAACACCTTTCGATAACGCCTACGGCTAGGCTTCGTGCTACGCCAGTTCTTGTTTGCAGCTAGAAGGTAGTCACGCTGCGAACTGGCTTCGCACTGATGGTAAACTCCCCCTCTTGATTGCTCCCCTCTTCGGAGATAGCAAAGAATTCGTATTCTGTCAATGCTCTTTTTTTTAGAATCAGGATTATTGAGGGGTTACGACTTGACAGGGTTTCCGATAGAGGCGCATTTGTGCCCCACTCCCGACCATCCTGCCACACCCCAATGCTACGGATTGGGAACCTCAGCGTAGCGTTGCGGTAACACCTGAGCAAATATCAACAGGTTACGAGGTGCTGAGAACTGGCATGCGGAGTGCATTAGGGGAGAGTATGAACGGCAACTCAAACCAAGGAGCGAACATGAAACTGAGACTCACGAAGGATCAACGCAACGCCCTAGCAGCCTACAGGTTTGCAGAGAGGCAAGAGGATAGATACCTGGGTAGTGTATTCGTGACTCCAATAGGGCAACGAGACTATGAGGCAAAGACGCAAGAGGCGTATCAGGAATGTAAGCGACTCGGATTAGATCATACAACGGGTTTGTAACATGCACGCGCACACTAACCAGGAGGACCGCATGAAAACGAGCATACACCACAAAGCTCTTAGAAATGATCGAAGAAGGCCTGCTAGATCGCGATACCGTCATTATGGCATGCGTCAAGTACATGAGTGAAGATGATGTCAAGGACATGATGCACCACAATGAAATGCTCTTAGAAGAGGAAGAAGAAATTGAAGAAGAGGAGGAGGAGTCTTAGATCATGTACAGCACCAATCATAAAATCAATGAAGCTGTATTGACCGTCATAAACGATGGAAATGGGTCACAGTGCGGGATGGATTATAACGAGCGCTGCCGTGTCGCTGAGTTTGGCTTGGCTGATTTCAATACAGCCTGCAAGAAGTACAATCCTTTCCTCTCAAGGAAAGAAGCACGCGAAGCCGCTGAACTGTTACAGGCCTACTATCATGAACACGTCAAGGAAGGAGCCTAGACCATGATTAGGAAAGAACGGGCATTACTCATTGGTATTCGCAATGAACCATGTAACCATCCTATGTTTAGCTATCGTGGTACTATACCTTGTACTGGTCGATTGGAGTGTGTCATGTGTGGGCATACCCAGGATGAGATATTCCAAGACCGTCAAACAGACAAAAGAAAATGAGCTTAGATCATGTCGGATGATGAAGTAATCCGCCGCGTTGCTATACTCTGGATTGAACTCGGCGGGGATGCTGAGGGGGTAGCGTGGTGCTGGCGGAAGTTACAAGAAGAAGTACAACGGCAATTAGATGAAGAAGGAGCCTAGACCATGCACAGCGAACACATCTCTGGCGATATCCGCCATGTTCATCTCTGGTATCCTGGCGTGAATAATAACCCACAGGCATTGCAAATTGCCCTCATACATGTCCGCGCAGCGGACGACATCCAGGTGAGTTATGATTTTGAGCGTGACGGATGGGTGATTAAGCAAGCGTCCGTCTTTTCATGGGATGAAGACGATGCCAGTTGCGATGAGGACTGGCAAGAAGTTGCCTTCATCCAGGCATGGGACAGAAAACGTCCAACTGAGTAAGGAGCCTAGACCATGGACCTGTATACCCTCTGTACCGCAATTGTGGTCATGTACCTGCTCGCCAGTAAAGCCTAACCAACTCGGCGGACTGGCTCCCCTGGTCCGCCGACCTACTACCTTATCTGTATCTCTTTAGAGACATGCATCTAAAACGAACATAATTGCTAAATAAGTTCTGGTTTATAGTGAATTTCACCAAGGACCACTACCGCCAACACATCATGGCAACCGATCTGTTTGGTTATTTTTGGCCACATGACTGATCCGTCCCTATTCCTATATCCAGTCTTTACCTCTACTCTCAGAATCCCATCTTCTCGCAATATCAAAATGTCGCAGATACCATCAGGAGCGACAGACCTAAAGACATGGTATCCTCTGCGTAGCAGATCTGAGCATACTGTCATTTCACTGGCCGCACCTGTGGCACCTCTTCTATTCTGATCCCTCTTTGGATTGTATGCCAGGTACGCGAGGCTATCTCTTTTCTTGCGGCAAGTATTTGAACAAGTCTTAGAATGCCTCTTTAACCTCTTCTCTGGTATTTTCTCTGAGCAGTACGTGCAAAGCATAATATCCTCCAAATAAGGTTATTGCGAGGATTCTATAGCAATGTATTAGCATCGTCAAGCACTTCCATTAAGCCCCAGGAGCGTTTCATGGGTGGAGGAGTCAATGTCCGCACTCATCTCTTCACCTGGCCATGTTTCCGTTTGAAATTCGGCCATTCCTACATTGACAGGCGGACAGGATCTCGTACATGGGCGCTCGACAGTTCGAATAATTAGTGGCCAAGCCATGGATACTGCCTCATGAGCCGTGCCGCGTCCTCATCGCTGAAGTCAGCATGCGCCACCAGTTTCTTAGCCTCAGTCTTCAGCCGGCCGTACTGCGCCGCGAGGTCGGTGGTGTTCTTGCCTCGATGCACGTCTACCGCAATCATGGCCAAGGCGTGCTGGGCGGATGCACACGTTGCGATTGCTTCGTAGAGATCATGCCCAAACTCTTCCTTGGTGATCATCATGCCGTCACCCCTTTCGCTTGGCACCATTTGCACCTCGATGACCCACGTACGGCTCCTGAGAGAAACCCAATCACCACATGACATCCATCCTCCGAGCATTCGACGAACTGATATGTCTGCGGAACACTGCGGCTGCCACCGACTACCGCCACCGACCGTTGACACTTGCACGGATCATGAAAACAATCATCGCATTGCACGGCTATCCCCTCCCTTGAACGTGTTCGCATTCGCTAGCCAGTTACGGAACGCGGCCTCAAAATTAGCATACCGCTTATCGTGCGCGAGGCAGTAGTTGTAGAACTTCCCCCACTCCGGACCTACATCTACCCCTAACCGCTGGCCATAGGCGAAGTTCTTTTCGGTCGGCTTATCTTCTTCCGCGATGGATCGTTTACCACGTAACGGGCGGAGGCCGACGTGAGTCGGAATCTCCTCTCTCTCTCCCTCTATCTCTGTCTCTTCTCTGTCTCTTCTCTGAGAGATAGTTTCACGATAGACAGTTGACTCTGAGGCGACAAGGAAACCTGCCTTGTATAGCGGCTTTAGGTCAAGTTCTGAAACTTTAATGGCGAGTCGGTGACTGATCCAAGAATGGTCATTGAAGACCTTGTTACACCCTTCTGAAGCTAAAATGAGGAGACCGAGGTACACATATTTAGCGGTTGTGGGTAGGTTGATGAACTCCCGATCATCTAGTGTGGATCGGTAGAGCTTGATCCATGGAGGGCTCGCCTTCTTGAAATGTTGGTAGCGGTCGAAGTTTTTAATTGAGAGGAATTTCTGTGGCATCATGACTCCAATTGGAGGATGCGGGACGGCCAGCCGAGCTTCGCGGCAAAGCCAGCCGTCCCAGGTGATTCAGCCGCTTCTTCTGACGGCAGCTACGTGATTGTAGATTGGCTCACCCCGCCGGCATCAAAATCTAAATCTAACTCTTCTTCATGGATCACATCTTTCCATTCATTCGCCGCCGCTTCAAGGTTCCGCTTCGCCTGCTTGTAATAGGACCCCTTCAACTCAGCTCCCAACCCGATACGCCCGTTAATCACGGCCCCATACACTTCAGATCCCACCCCCATAAACGGCGTCAAGACCACCTCGTTAGGATTCGAGCGTAGGACAATCACCCGCTCAATCACGTCGAGTTGCAACGGATGCACATGCTTTTCATCGTCTGGTTCCTTCGATTCTTTGTAGGGGAGCACCCGATCAATCCGTACATCATCCCAAAAGGACGAGGCATACTGTCGCCAGATCCAATGTGAATAGCGGTTCTCGGTCTGCTTGCCAGCCCAGTTCTTCCAAGGCAAGAGTTCATGGGGTATCTGCCGTGATCCGGCGTAACTCTCCAACCCTGTTGGATGCGCAATAGGGATAGGATTCTTGCCTTTCTTTCGGAACAGTAACAGGTAGTCGGCTGAGGCGACATCGCACAGCGATGAGTCATCGACAATCTGTTTATGTGCGAGGCCCTTCACCATCGTTCGGAGTCTGACTCCTAACGGCTCTTTCCACACGTCATGACGGGCGATGTAATAGAACCCACATTTCTCATGCAGCCGGATGATGTCACCAGGGAAGTCAATCAATCCCTTATCTCCACTGCGCGGTACGTCCATGCAATGCACCGCCGTAATCCGTCCCGGCAACGTCAACCGTTCAATCTCCTTGACCACAAAGGCATAATGCTCAAAGAACTGGTTGTAGTCGGTACAGTTTGAGAGATCCCTGCCGGAGCTGGAATAGTTGTATAACCCTCCAAATGGAGGCGAGTAGACCGATAAATGAACCGACTCGTCTGGCAAGTCAGCCATCACTTCGATGCAATCCCCATGTGCGATTGAGTACCGATCTGTGGTTACTTGGTCCTTGATAGCCATCCTGGTACCTCCAATGATTTCGGAAATTCTTCGTCCGATTGCCGATGTAATTCATGGCCCATTTCCTCTACGATCATGGCGAACATCTTATCCGTCGCCTCTGCTTTCCGTTGCAGGTTCTGCATGACGTCCGACTCGCCTTCCGTCGATACCAGATCAACGGTTACTTCGCGCTCTTGCCCAAAACGCCAGAACCGCCTCACCGATTGATAGTACTGTTCGAATGAATGCGACGGAAACATCGCCGTATGATTGCAGAACTGCCAATTGAGACCGAACCCTGCAATCTTGCTTTTGGTCACTAGGTAGGAGGCTTGGCCGGACTCAAACGCGGTGAACTTCTCTTCCTTTTCCTCGTCGCTATCCGCCCCGCTCACTTGCACAGCCCCAGGAATGATCTTCTCCAGTAAGTCTCCCTCTGAATTGAGATGACACCAGGCGACAGAGCGCGGTTGCGCCGTGAACAGCTCTGCCATGCGCTCACACCGCTCGCGGATCGTATGCGACCGTTCTGATCGTTGTTCACTCAAGCCATGCGCCGGGACGACAAACAAATAGCCATCCAACGGACGAGAGGCTGAAACGACATGTTGATTGACATGCAGCTTCGGCAAGACAAACCGTCCATCGTCAAAGCCGAGGTCTGACGGTTTCCGCACTGCTCGTGCCCACGAGCACAGCCATTGCCAAAAGGGACGTTCCGCGTGTGGTTTAAATCGCCACTTGCACCCATACCAGGCCGATCCACGAGTTCTCGTGGAGGGATGCAAGGAGTTCTGATCGTTCTTAAAGAACATCCCCAGCATGTCCATGTAGCCAAGCCCACCTAATGCTTCTGAGCTGGTTCCGAATTCGATGTAATCATTCGGAGCAGCCGTGGCGGTACAGAGCAAGCGATACGGCATCTTTCGCATGAACTCCGTCACCGTCGCTTTAATCTCGCCATCGAAATTCTTCAGAATGCTCGATTCATCACACACCATCCCGGAGAACTGCGACGGCTCAAACTTATGGAGCTGTTCGTAGTTCGTCACGGTGATGTTCGGCTTCGCCTGGCCGTCCCGCGAGACGTGACATTCAATCCCGAACTTCACCCCTTCTTTCACGGTCTGCCGAGCCACGGCTAACGGGGTCGCAATCAACACCGGCTTATTGGTGTGCCGCACCACGTTCTCAGCCCAGGCTAATTGCAATGGCGTTTTCCCCATCCCGCAATCAGCAAAGAGGGCTGCACGCCCTTTCCTTACCGACCAGTCGAGCAAGAAGGTTTGAAAATCAAATAGAAAGTCCGGTTGATAGCACGGCTCAAATCCTTGGTCACTTAAAAGCTGCGCCTTTGCGCCTAGAAACTCCCCATACGTCATTTTGCACCCCACAAAACGGCGGTTGTGATTCCTGCCGCGCTCAGCCAATACAAGACTCTCGGCCAATTCCCCTCAACTCCACTCACCAACGAGGTCAACACGTAAAATCCAATCAGAAAGATCATCATGCCGCTACTGGTCATAGTTCTCCTCAAAAAGAAATCCCCGAACAGCAGGACAGTGCCATCCGGGGATTTCTCAGTTGCGGCCCCCGCTTACGCAGTAGCCGGAACAGCTCTGCCATTCTGTCCAATGGCGTCGTATTCATCTCAATACAACCACATCACGCCTCATCTGTCAACTGTTCTGGCAGCACCTCTGCCGCCTCTCGATACACCCGCATCAGCCCTTCTCTTGACTCAGGATTTTTATAGAAGTAGAGCGCCCAGCATTTACCACACAGGCCGCTCGGCTCACGTTGCGCCCTATAGTTTTTGTGGTCTTCGCACCAACTCATCCCCACCTCCAGTCCATGATCCAGAGCCCAATGTGATACGCACACCACCAGCCCACCACGCACACGATAGCCACCCCCACCCACGCCGCGACTAGCTCACGATCAAAAGGGCTCATACATCCCTCCCCACATAGCTCATCACCAGGAAATACCCTATGGCAGCAATCAAGAGCGCAATAATCCAAAACATCATGTGGCCTCCTCTGCGTCTGTCGGTTGTGGTATCGGGCCTGCCCATTCACCGCCCATGCCTCGCACGCGATCATTCCTGTCGGCATCGCGGAACAGCCCTTAGCAATGCGCCACCTTTCAGTACCTCCGCCTCGTCATTCAGTTCCGCAACAAGTAGAGCTACCTCGGCAGACAGGGCGATACTGGCAACTTGAATCCCCTCCGCCATCGCTTCGCGGTAGAGGGATTCCGTAGCTGCCATATTGTCACTCAGTAAGTTTGATGGATCAATCCGCAAGCTCTCCAAAAACTGGACACACCGCTCTTTGATTTGCTCAGGGGTCATGCTGGCACCTTGGGTTCGGGAATCGGTTCGCTGGACCACCTCCCACGTGTAAGCTCCCATAGCTCAATCCTCTTACCGTTTACAAAATAAGCCGACACGCCATCTCCAAGGGTAGACACAAGGCACACTTCTGCCCCGCAATCTTCCGCTTCGAACCAGTAAAACCCTGTACGATTTGGCTTATTGGTCGTCCATTCCATCATGTGGCCCTCCTCCTGAGTTTGTCGAGAATGTCACGGCACTGCTTAGCTCTCTCATGCCTTGATGCTGGCGCGCTAGCGTACCTCTTCGGTGATGTCGTGGCCCACACCTTAAATTCACGTAACACCATCCGCACCACCGCCTGATGCTCCCGGCGCAAGAGCTTGACGACATCCTCACGGTAAATATCAGGCTTGTAGTCGGCTTCCTGTACAATCTTGTCCACGATCCGCTCAAATCTGTCCGGCTTCTTTGGTGCCATGGTTCTCCTTCACCCGTTGGGCTTCTGCTCTTTGCACCAGTCTGCCATCTCATTGAGCGCATTGCGTTCTTTGTATTGGTCATTCCCTCTAATAAACGCATTCGTCCTGATTTGCCCTTCTATTTGGCTCAACACCTCCCACCTCGCCGTCGCCAGTTGGGCCTGGGTATCTTCCAGTTCCTTTTCGATGTCATCAAACGCTTTAACTGATTCCTTCCATCCATTGATAGCTTCATCCAGTTGCGCCTGGAGCTTCTCAAACGCATCCCGCACAGGCTGTGCTCCATGCCAATTGCCAGGCTCCCCCGTTGATCCACTCACATATTGATAGATCTCATAAATAGTGGCATTGGCCGTTCTGGCCTCTTGGGCATGGGTCTGTGCGGCTAAGATAAGTGAATCGATCAGCGTCTGTTTCTGCTCGATCTCCTTGTTAGCCTCAATCAGGCATGATGCATACTTACTCTCTCGTTTCATTTCCCCCTCCATATCGGTACAAACCGCTTTGTGACAATCGCCACGGCAGCACCGGCTACAAACCATGCCCCTCGCTCATACCAGCTCAGTTGCTCGCAGTCCTTCAGTTTGGCCTCATAGGCTGTGTTCAATGCCCCCTGAATCCGTTGGCCTTCCTCCAATGTTTCGATATAGCCCTTCTGTGACTCGATCACGCTGGCTTGTGCCTGGTCCTTTTCTTTGTAAGCCGCGATAGCCTTTTTACAAGAGTGGCATTGGCTCACCATGCTCTTGAATTCTCCATAATCCAAGGTGACATCGGCAGCTAGCGCACTTGCTGGCCAGATCAGTATGAGTAGGAGCCATATCATTTCATCGCCTCTTTGGCTACAGGGTTAATGGGGCATCCGCTGATTTCCCGCCTCCCGCATAAATACCCCCGATCCCTATGCTCGGATCGTCGATAGCCGACACCCTGCGTAAACACACCGGGATCATGGCGTGGCCAATAGCACGTAAAGGTCTGGCACTCTTTCTGCAAGACATCAACGAGCACCTTGAGTGTTTTATCTTTAACCTTCATTCCATCACCTCTTTAGCCGTAGTGTAATATCGTTGGTGGAATAGGACTCAATCTAAGTGGCGGATGGCCTTGTCTAGCGTCATGGCGTCACCTCTTCATACGTCGCCTCGAAAATGTCTGGTTTGCATGGGTAGAGCTCGCCTCTCACCCCTCGAATGATCCAATCATAAAGATCTGCCCGCATTCGTCCTTCTAGGGTATCGATGAAGACGCACATTTCAATCGGGTCGTAGACCAATCCTTGAATATGCTCAGGATTCGGATGGCTTGCTGTGAATGTTTCGACCGTAACCTGCGCCGCCTCAATCACCACTGGTTTCTTTCTGAATTTGCGCGCCATCATCGCACCTTCATCTTCGTGATCCCAAGCTCTTGCGCCATCTGTCGAATATGATCAGCCCCCTCTTGCGCGGTCACGAGCTGTGTATCATGAACCTGTTTCGCTAGTTCTAGCTTATCGGTTTTAAACCGGACCTCTTTTTGCCGCTGCACCTGCTGGGTATAGTTGGCGTCGATTTTGGCGTTGAGTGTTTTAATCTGCGTCTCTAGATCAGACCGCTTCTGCTCTTCTTTCCAATAACATTCTTTATCTCCAATTCCCACCGATATGACCGGCTGAGTTTTTGGCTTCCCTTCATACACCTCCACCATCAGCCAGAGCATCGCGCCAGACCCGATAAAGACACCACAGATAAAGCACACGGTTTCTCGCCAATACTGGTTCATGCTCCCTCCTTTTCGGTTTCATCTACCAGCCACAACCACTCGCACCCAGGAGACCCGCACTCGTGCAATGCTCGCACCATGAGGGAGGCAGAGAGCGAAAGATTGCGATCCCTCTCAGCATTGGCGGCATTGGCGGCATAGGCGGCATTGGCGGCGGCTTTGGCGGCATAGGCGGCATAGGCGGCATAGGAGGCATTGGCGGCGGCTTTGGCGGCATAGGCGGCATAGGCGGCGGCATCGGCGGCATTGGCGGCGGCATCGGCGGCTTTGGCGGCGGCATAGGCGGCATAGGCGGCGGCATAGGCGGCATTGGCGGCGGCATCGGCGGCTTTGGCGGCGGCATAGGCGGCATCGGCGGCGGCTTTATCCCCGTCGCGCTCGCACTGTACGGCTCGGCCCTCTAACGCCTGCGCGTGAGAGGGATTGAGCAGGGCCGCTGCTCGCAGTGCCACTGGTACCAGCTCGCGAATCGTGTATTCTGCGAGCAATGTGACAAACCTGGTTGCATTAATCGTACCCTTTGACCCAAGTTGGGCAATGGCCACACGGCGCATCCCTTTGGCTCTGGCCTGCTCACTTGACCACGCCGCATCATTCAACGTGATTTTCGCTTGCCTCACGATTGGATCGACACAACTTGGCCCGTCACTATGTGGCTCACCGAGCGCGTAACTAATGGCCGCCTCTACGCACATCTTCCCCGGAATCGGCTCTCCTAGCCCACGCGACAGGCCAACATCGACCGTGGCCAGGAGTTTTCGTACTAATGGTTCAGTAATTTTAAATGTCATAAGTGCTCCTCCTTATCTAGACGCCACAAATAAAACACACGGTTTCTCGCCAATACTGTTTCATGGGTGCTCCTCCTCCTGCAAATGAAAAGGCCGGTCACCGTTATCCCTGGCAGGAGCGTGACCGGCCTCAAACGAAAGGGACCCGAGGAAGTGGGCCGCTTGCGGAGGAATATGTGTCAAGGGCCTCCACACCCCATGCTGTTGACACAACACAACATAGCACGAATCGTCCATCGTCACACCTAGCATCTCCCCTTGGCAGTCTACAAACCATTGGGGTGCCCAGAGATCATTAGTGGGCTTTCCTTCATCCTGTTTCATGGGTGCTCCTTCACAAGCTGTTCAATGCGATCCCCCGCATAGGCCAGGTCAGCGGCGAGCCGTTTGTTTTCCTCTACTAGGTTGATTTCGGTCATTCCCATCTGTGCAATGAGGTCTATGTACCTCGCTATCTCCTGGCGCTGCTCGGCTACGACTTTCTCGTGATCGTCAAATAACATCCACGGGCCATCCTTGGCCTTCACGAGGTCCCACACTCCCTTAGCCTGTTTGACCATTTTAAAGCGTGTCATCTCATCCCCCTAGTCTTCGCCAATATGCTCGCGGTCGATCACCACGCCACCAGATACCCACGTCTGCCACGCGGCACCTAGCATGAACAGTCCACCCGACCACAGAAACACCGACACCACCCACCCTACGATTTCATAGATGTCCATGTCATGCTCCTTGTGACTCGATCCACCGCCACACTCCCACGAGGCAGAGTATGGCCAGCCCAAACACGATATACAGCACCACTGCGAATTCTGTGTCAGACATAATCATGCTCCTTTTGACTCGATCCACCGCCACACTCCCACGAGGCAGTGTCTGGCCATCACAAACCCTACAAGAAATGCCACTGCAAATTCTACGTCCATCATGTTCATCCTCCTTGTGAAGTGGCGAGGGGGGCCGTAATCCTTCTTTATAGGTTCGTCCACGACCCCTGTGTATTCAGCATGACGCTGCACAGTTCAGTCAAAGCTGCCCCTCGCCGTGCTTCGCTATGCTATGACTGGCTCTTTCACCGCTGCCGCTATCTCTATCGCCGGCACTTCCGCAATATACATCGCTCGCGCACCCCAAGGATGCCCCTCCCCTACAGCCTCAAACCGTAAGACCCATGGGCCTCCAGGGACTTTTTGCACGAACTCTGCTGTGATATGTGCGACAATAATCTTTTCCATGCTAGACCTCCTTGGTTGCTAAAGCCGCCAGCGAGACGCTGCAACGCGGTCGCTTCGGCTGTACGGGAAACGTTGTCCATTGTACGCATTTTACCTGTGCGTCATCCTGTACCAGCCCGACCTTCTCGATCAAATGGCACAGGGCATCGAGCAACCCCGGCACATCACGGCGGATGTTGTCGCCAGGGACATAATCCACGATCATAGAGACAGGGCCATCGAACGAGACAGGCTTTATCCGTGTTGCAGCCATCTTTTGCTTAACCGATAACATCTCCGCATCCCTCCACGCCTTGAACCGCTTCCCAGGATACCGCTTACCCGTGCGCGTAATCTGCACAGCATTTTTCCCACTTGGGATTTGCATTTTCAGGACGAATGTAAATGGCGTCATGGCCGCACCCACTCCTCGCACGGTACGCCCGTGTCTTTGCACGATTGCTGGAACTCCCGGGCGAAACTCACCCGAGCCTCACCTTGCAGATCCGACACCATGCCAATCGCGAGGGCCTCTTTGAGCTGGGCAATCACGTTCATCCGGTCAGGATCGTCGCCCGCGTAGTCGAGAAAGGCGTCCCAGTCGAGAGTGTTCGTCAGCTCAGCCTTCGTCGCGCCTTCCGTTCGCAGCTCGGCAATCTTCTTGGCTGCCGTCGCCTTGTGCGTGGTGTATTGCTTCGCTGCCGTCGCCTGCTGGGCTGACGCCGCGTTGCCATCGTCATCCTCTTCCGTGACTACCCCCGTCATACAGCCCAATGCGTAGCGCCTAGCATAGGTGATCGCGCTGCCTGCCCCTTGCGCATCCGGCTTGCCTACGGGCAACTCAAGTCGCCCACAGATCCACTCCCCGCTAATATGGCTCAACTGTGTTTCTATCCCGACGCACCCATCACGCGCAGGCATATACGGGACTTGAGTAATGGCGATGCCGTGGGCGTGGAACGGTTTCAACGCCTCCCACACCGATGCAAGATCCGCATACTTCGAGTGATAGAATGGGTTGCTATTCTCCTTCTTGACCGGCTTCAGTTCGCTCTGGGCCTTGGCAATCGCCTCGGCTAGCTTGGCTATTGATTCGCTTTGCATGACGTTCCTTTCTAACCAGTTTCAATGGGGCGAGGTTATCAAAACATTCAGGACACAGATGCATGGATCTGAACTCCCGCGTCCTCGTATCGCATGGGATCTCGCATTCGTTACACTTGCTCGACTCTTTCCCGCTCAGGCACGGCAGCAAGATTCTGCCGTCATAATCTGTGATGATGTCGCCCGCGCCAGGGTTATACACAGTAGATCCCCGTGTTATCGGGCTCTTGGGCATCGTGCCGTGCCGGGTCGCCCGTGAACTGTCCCGCTCGCTTCCGGAGTACCCAATCCTCCAGCGCCTCCGCTGCCCAGGTTGATGGCTTGGTCTGGCTCTTCGCCGCCTCCTCGAAAATACGCTTGACCACCCACGGCTTTGTGATCGTGATACTGTACGCCGTTTCGCATCCGATCTTTGGTCTACTCATTATTTCACCTCGTCTGTAAACGCTGTTTGTTCCTTACAATCCTTAAGCATCTTTTCCAATGTCTTAATTAAGACCGCACGACTCTCCCCACCTGGCGCCATAGATTCCCGCGCCCATGACCTCGATTTTCCGTCGATAATATATTCCACCACATCAAACCATACTTGACCATTAATGATTCGCTTTCTCGCTCGATACCGCCAATGCATCATTTCACCCCCAGTTTTGTGAGCTTTTTGAGCAACGCCTTCGCCTTGTTGGTGTTGTTGCTTTGGGTTGTGGCAAGGCGTCTGACCTTCTCGCCACCGAAACATTTAATCTTTTTGCTCATCACCATCCCATCTCCTTGAGTTTCTTGGCGAACCGAACCCCCATCCTTGTGCTGGCCGCCTTGAGCCGTTGCGTGTTCCTCGGCTGGGTGAACTTCGTCACCACCGGCTGGCGGTTCACGAGGTAGCCTGAATCGTGCCGGTCCAGCGGGAGAAAGTTGTCGTTAAACATGTAGCGGAAATATCTCATGGCACCTCCTACAGATTCCCGATCACCCATCCCGCAAACACGATCGCCACCATCCACCACGCCAGCGCATCCAGCTTGCTCAAATGCGGGTCTTTAGCCGGTCGATAGGCCAATGACGCCAGCCGCTCGTTGGCCGTAATGACATCTCGTGTTAAATCTATTTTCAGGACTTCGCGGGTCATCGCTTCACCTTTGCGTCTTGGATTTTCGCGTCAGCATACAGATCTGTATTGTCCGTTCGGCATTCCCCACACAGCCGCCGATATTTCGTGATAATCACGCCGCACCGCTCACACTCGCCTTCCTCGTCATCTGGTTCGAGTAAATAATCAGGCAGACTCATCGCTGCACCTTCGCGTCTGGCAAATTCCACATCCATTCCAGTACGCTCACCTCGCACCGTGCAACACAGGCGTTCGCCTTCACACCCCACGCCACCGAGCACACGTCGCACATCGAATATGTTCCGTCCTCGCTCGTCAGTGTCAGCACAATGTCTCGTGCGTTGCAATAGGGGCAGGTATTCATCACGCCTCCTCCTTCTGCGGCTCGAACTCCAACTTAGTCTGTGCGGTATAGAATCCAATGTCATACCGATCCTGCTCGTACGCCTCGCTAGAGAAGCGGACAGGCCCATCCCAATGAGGGAAGGTTTTGCGATCTGTAAAGCCTTGCCGCTCCGCTCTGGCACCGCGTTCCTCACGAATCAACCAGGATAAATGCTCGTCATACGTCACCATGTCGTCACCTCCAATCTGTAATACCAGGCTATACAGCAAGGTCGGTGCCAGAAATGAACGTGTGATTTATTGCGCGGTTATGAATTGCGCGGCGCAATACTAGCGCAATGGTGTGGCGCAATGGTGTGGCGGTTTTGTAAACTGTGGCGGTTTGGCTAGTTGACGTGGATCTTGAAGGGGATGATGGCGGCCATGATGGAGAGGCCAATAAGGCAGAGACAAATGAGTATGAAAATCAGGAGATCGACACTCAGCCACTCCCGTCTGCGTATCCACTTAGTCATGCTGTAGCCGTTCCAATTCAAGACGCTCTCTCCCATCGTTCCAGTCCGACAATCCCCTATAGGCATTCTTCATCAGCGCGTACTTTTCTGCAAAGTCTACCGCTGCTTGCGCAAGTTCTTCCGTGGTCAGTTCAACGGCTTGTCCGTTCTCATCTTGTATTCCTGCAATGGTTTCAACTGCCAGTCCTGCTCGTGGTACTTCAGGTGCTCCGGTGCTAGTATCGGCGCTGGGCACACTGCGACCGGCCTCGTTTGGCAAGCTGACAAGCTTATCGTAGATAGCAATAGTAGCGGCAGCGAGAGGTTTTGGATTCTTCCGCGCATGATGCACCACCTCTTTCTTGACCTGTTCGGCCTTGGCTTCAATCACTCGCTCGGCTTGATTGTTGGCCTTGACGACAACGGATTCCATTGCATCAGCTTTGACCGACTCGTGTATAGCCTGAGCCGATGCCGTGGCGATTGCCGCGTCCCATTCGTTCTGTATGACGCGCTTCCCCTTGCTGTAGCCATTCCACCAGATCAGGCTCACCAGGACAACAGCTCCACCTGCGATCACGCCATACTTGATAGCAGGCTTGGCAAATTGCGCAGCAAGGATAGGCAACATGATCTACCTCCGGTGATGCTTCCCTGTAACCGTTTGAATCGCGGTATTCGAGGCGCTCGCCGTGGCTCCAGCCGCCGCATTCGCCCCTCCACTGACGGCTGCGCCAATCCCAATCGAGGTGCCCATAATCGCCGCCCCGGCAATTTCAGGACCGGCCCCACGAGAGTACCCGAACATCCAATCGTCCTGTTCAGCCTTCGTGAGCAGGACACAGTTGGTAAAATCCCCCTCCGTGTAGAACATCACTTTTTTCTCTGGCCCCTCACATCGCGCCAGCCGGCCAAAGGTCAAATTAGTTCCAAAGGACGAGCGATCCTCAGCAGGGACCACCTTGACGAATTTCCCACTCGGTTCTTTATACGGCGTCACGCATCCGGCCATTACCAGCGCCAGTACTACAATCATTAGACTTCGCATAGGTTCTCCTTATAGCTTCACAGGTTGTGCTACAGAAATCACATCCGACTTCTTACTACTCTCATGGGTGGTGCTGGTCCAGATTGCGATGAAGGCACTCGCAAACCCTGACAACTGCCCCACCATATAGATGAGTATTTCCTTGTTGCCATCAGGCACATGCCAGAGGAACAAGGCTGCCATCGTCGAAAAGAACGCGGAAATCACCAGCACGGTGAGCACCGCGAGGAATTTGTCCATATTCCTGCGCCCGTTTGTTTTGGATGGTTCAGCGTCGTCACTCATGGCTTCACATCCCTTCCATTTTTTGTGTGTTGGTCGTGCTCCCGTTCCAGCGTGCGAAGTCGCTCTTCATGACTATCGATTTTGGCGGCGTTGGTTTTGAAGGTCCACCTTGTCTCAGTGTCTCGTACCTCAAGTGCGGTAACTCTGGATGTAAGGGCATTAACGGCTGAAATAAAATCCGTAAACCACCACCCAAAAGAGAGGCTAATAAGACCACAAGCACCAATAAATAGGGACTTGTAGGTAGGGCCAGTCTCTCGATCTTCGTCATCGTGCTCTGCCATGTCATAACATACCCTTCTCCTGCAATCGGCGCTACTGGCTGACTCGCCAGCATTCAAGAAAAATGGCCCTAGACACTCTCGGTGCCGCGCATCATGCCAGCCAATTCCAGCGCCCGCCCCTTCACCTGTTTCGCCCAGAGACTATCGAGCATTTCATCCGCCGCCGTGTCGTAGTTGCCAAGCTCCACCGCGCTCAGAAACTTCACGAATTTCTTCAGCCCCGCGAGCCCAAGGTTAAAGGTCATGTCCAGAATCACCCATTGCCGAGGCTGTGTCAGATCCGCGTACCACGGGAACGCATGGGTGACTTCGAGCTGAATGTCCGTCAGGTCGTCCCGAAAGATCTGATCCGCTGCCGCCTTCGTGATCGGCTTATCTCTGAGGTTATGCCCGTAGCCAATCGTTTCGATGCCCAGCGAGTCGAGATACATTCTGAGATCAGGCTTCCCCGCCCTGCACTCATGCCGCGCAATGAACTCAGCCAGCGTTTCGCTCATAAATGTTCCCCCGTGACTTCCCCAGGTTTCTGGCTCACCCCGTTCCACTTCCAGCCATGCGCCTTATCCTCGGTCGTCCACTGGCATCGCCAGCACTTCCACGCACACGCTTCCTCGTACTTTTCGAGCGTCGCGTAACACCCAGGGCATTGGCGCTGCCAGTATTGAATCGATCCGTTAGTCAAGATACCCCGCCTGATACGTGGCTTCAAGATCGGCTTTCAGGGCTGTTATTTGCGCAGTTGCCGCCGCGATACCTGAGCCATTCATGCGGTTGTACCTATCAAATTTCCCCTGCCAGATCTGCTTCGCGGTAGGGGCTGGAGCCGCGGGCCTAGTCAGCGGAGCAATCACGGCACCGGGCCGTACCGCGGGGGCACTAGCCACTGTTCTCGCTAAATTCAATTCCGCCACCCTTTCCCCAATCGTATGGCGCAATTCTGCCATGGTCGGGTTCGCGGGTACGTTATATTTTAGCTGTACATCCGGCTCCTGTGCGTCACCACGGATACGCAACACAATCAACGTCCGCCCGTCTACCTGCACCTCATTCGAGACGACCACGGCATCAGTGTACACCGCCTGCACCGACGACGGGAGCAATGGAACGAGGACGAGAACGACCAGCCATACCCACATAGCGCACCTCCTGTTAGAAGCTAAAACCCTGTGCTCGCTGCCGAGGCCCGCATTGTCCATGTCGGGGTCACGGTATGCGTCCCGATGGAAACCCCCGCGTTATCCCGCACCTCGCATGTCACCGTGTCCCCGCTAACCATGGCCGGGTCAGTATCCAGAATCCAATCGGTTTCGGTGAGATTATTCGTTGGAATCACGGGCAGTGTGACCGCTTGGGATTCGAGCCGCACCACCACATGAGGCGTGTAGGTCCCGCTACTGAGTTGCTGCGTCGTCGCTGCGTCTGGGTTCGGGATCGTATTGATCGGGATATTCCCGATGAACTTGACCGGCGCACTCCCAAACGATTCCATGATTTTGAAGTAACTGCCCGAGTTCTTCTTGCAGTACAAATTGGCCCCAGTCTCTACGGACGGCTGCGTTTCGACTTTGATCTCCGTCCTGACTCTGAGCGAACCACCAATGCCGATTTCCACGCCGACACCGCCTGATCCGTGTTCGCTCATCGGTACTTCCGGCGTAGCCACAGAGCCGTGCACGGTACTCGCTTTCCATTTCGTCACCCTGAATGTCGAGGTCGGTGGGGCTCCGCCCGTGCTGGACACCGCCACATGCGCGAAATAGTTATTCGAGGAGAGTGTCCAGCTCATCGCCCCGCCGTCTACACCGTCCTGTAGTGACGTGGTAAGTTTGACCGATTGTGTGGGATGCGAGGTGGAGGTTTCAAAGTCCTGGTTCGCCCCAGGGGTTGCCGTAGGTGTCGAACTCATGGCCAAACAATCGGCAATAGTTTCAGTCGAGGTGGTCGTGACCGTACTCAGAACAGCCGTGCCAAGCCCGGTCGAAGAGACAACCGCCCCCGTACCTGGCCATGGGTCGAGGGCCATGGACGTGACGGCGAGGCCATCAACATCGCCCGTAGTGCTGACTACAACTGATTGTGTTCCAGTCAGCGGGGTAGCTCTTCCCCATATCTCCACCGCTCGAAATGCTGGGCTGGTCACTTGCCTCCCACTCGCTAACAAGGTCAAGGCCTCCCCGCCGAGCGTAATCGACGAAACCTGCCCCACATTAGACCCACCATCGTACATGGCGACACAGACCAGCGATTGGTCAGTCCCGACTGGGATGTTATGGTTAAACGTGGCGCTGGTTGTGCCAGTCGCGGAGACGAAGGTTGCGGGGTCGAGCGGGGCTTCCCCGTTCGGGCAGGGCAATTCCGCTGTGACCCGTGGCGCGAGCGCATCGAGCACGAGTGCATTCATATCGTAGGATGCACCAACCACATCCACTTCAGCGATCTCACTGGCTGCTCGATCATTTAACGAAGCAGGAAGCGGCCAGAGCGATTCATTCGTGTGAGTGGTCACAATACTGGAGCCACTAAATGCGCTCACATACCGACACCGCGTATCAGCCCCGACTCGTCCACCACCCTCGCCAGCCGTCAATGCAGGAGACCCCGGCTTGACGTAGGCAATGGAATTGAGTAGCGGATCAACCCCCGTTGTGATGTTCGTTCGCGTGACTCTCGATGTGCAGAACGAATCAAAATTCGTGGTATTGCCGTGGAACAGCCCGTAGTTAATCACTGCATCACCAGCCTGCAAGAGGCTGAACGCGTAACATCCTAAGACGCCTCCAGAAACCAACACGTTCTTGACTACATAGTTCGATGATTTATCATCGTCTTGTTTTTCGTTGAACACCAAGCCAGCTTTGTGTGTACTCGTCGCGCTGCCTGCCCCCAGCCCGGATTGAATCGCCGTGACATAATTAGCTTGAATGTTTTGCCCGTTGACAATGTACAGCCCCTCGCCAGATCGGTAGGCCACAATGTTCTCAAACACGGAATCAGTCAGGCAGATGTCTCCATTGGTCGTTGTGCAGGTCGATGAATTATAGAAGGCGTAGCCTTGAATATTCATCACGATAGAGCCGAGGTACTTGTTGCGAAACCCAACATTTGGGCCGACGTTCACCCAGATGTTCGTGCCTGCTGGGGTATACCGTTGATGTCCAGTCCATGAATCAAAGCTGTAGGCGATGATGTTCTCTGCGACATTATCGCTGGAATTGTAGATCTGCATGGGCTCACCATGCTGCGAATCCAATTGAGTCCCACAGGCTGACCCGGTACCAGGTCCGCGAGTCCAGCCACCCCCGATCAGCAAGTTTCGCCGCATGATGACGAAATCAGCGTAGTACGTCTGCAACAGGTTGCGCCCAGACCCAGAGAAAATGTTGTCCTCGATGAGGTTGTAATCGCTACCCGAAGAAATGAGCATCACATGATAATTAAAATAGATAGCCCCTGGGCACACCGATGTGTCCGGTGCGGCATAGTAGTTGGCGTTGTACATCGAGGTGCCGGTGATGATGTTGTTCGTACTGTAATCGAGCGTCATCACGCCTTTGGACGAATTCTGTACGCGAACCCCTGAAAGTGTGGTGTAGCGCACACAATTCCATCGTCCTGTTTCACGAACAAAGTCCCCGTCAATGATCGCGAGCCCCGCTGTTTCCGCCTGAATCGTGACCCGTAGCGCGTCAGAGGTGCCCCCTTTATAGGACGTGCATACTGATCCCGAACGCGTCCCTGACCACTCAAGCGTTTGGCCGGTCGCTGCATAGGTGCCGTTCTTTAAAATCAGCGTGTCTCCAGGCGTGACCGTGGCCAATCCTTGAGCAATGGTGCAGGGTGAGCCAAACGTGCAGGCCGTACCAGACCCGGATGGCCCTGCGTACCATGTCGCCGCGTGTCCTATCGATGGAACGAACACGAGTATCGCCAGTATGACAGCACGAACACTCATTACTGATTCCTCCGTCGCAGCATCATGTTACTCGACGCTGCACTCGTCTGCACATAAAGCACCGCTCGCTGCCGAGCCGTGCCGTTTGTGGCCGTGTAGTTATAGGTTGCCCCGTCACTGTCAAACGATGATAGGGTGCAGGTTGCATAGGCCGCCGAGTCTTTGCGAGTCGCGCACACCTTCGTATCGGTCAAGGAATCGGTGCCAGAGGTGCCAGCCCCGTCATTGGCCCAGACAGCACTGGATGCGGACTGCCCTTCCGTAAACACGCTGAACCCGAATACCTCGCCGTCACTGGCAGAATACAGTGTGTCAACCGCTGCAAATTCACCTTGGAGCATCAGCCCGACTTGAGGGCGAAACCCGACCCCAGTGATCGCCTGATCGCCGGTTGCCGTAGGGGCTGCCGAGGTATGGAGGAAGGCGCTTAACCCACTGAGCTTGATCGCCATGTAGGTGATCGTTCGAGCGGCAGCGGCATCTCGCGTGGTGATGGTAAACCCGCTTGCATCAAACGAGGTGACTTCTAGTTGCGCTTGCCCTGCCACGGCGTTGACCATCACCCGATCCGTGGCCAAAATCGACTGTACTGAAGATGTCGCGTTGGCATCGGTGTCATTGAAACCGAGGGCTCGTTGCACAATTGAGCCGCCATTTCTCCACGCCATACCGTAGCTTGGCCGCATATGGGTAGAAACAGCATTGTTCGCCCAGGCGATGATGATGTCCGGCTGAAACCCAGGTGCACTCACCACCGTTGTCGCGTCCTGTGTGGCGTTGCCAGTGGCCTGTCCCACGTAGCAATCCGAGACCCCCGACCCGCCAACCAAGAGCGTGTTAATGAGATACGCTGAGGGAGGCGCATCAGCCCAGGCGAAGCGTACACCGTCTGTGATGAATGAGGCCGTGGTTTCACCGTTTTGGGTCTGATCTGCTGTTGCGAGTGTCGCAAGGGCGGCGTTGGTATCAACCAGCGAGCCGGTATCCATTGGCGCTACGCCGTTCTCGCTCGCCGCGAACATCGAGAATTCACGAGTCCCGTCATATGCCCCAATCCCGAACCCGGCATGACTCACAGATGTGCCGTTGGCCGTCCCGTAGCTCGCCCAATGCAGCGAGCATTTCGGCGTCCCAAACCCTGATGACGTGAAATCCTGGTTCGTGGAGTTGACGGTCGGGGCTGCTGATTGCACCACCGCAAATTCGGCTGCGAACACTGGAGCGGGGACCGCAATGAGCACCGCTAAGAGTGGAGAAAGTGCGCGACGACTCATTGCAATTCCTTCCAGCTCACAATGGCCTTTATCACATGGGCATCACCTGTCATGTCATCTGTCACCGCACTGCCGTTTGCATCTCGCTCAAACGCAATCTTGAGTTCATCACTGGCGACGCACGAGGTGCATGTCACCGCAGCAATAGAGGCATGGTTTTCCTGTAGGGTAGTCCCCTTGGAAGTATCCGATACGCAATTCCCGGCGCCTTGAGCTGGCAGTGCGGCATCGGACACGGCAGCATCGGGAACGCGAACGGCTCGCATACACAGCCCAGCGGCTCCCGTGGTAGCAGCGGCCTTCCAGATGAATGTAACCCCTAGTGATCCCGCCACATACCCAGGCGGAAGAAACATCGAAGCGTAAATCGTCTCATCGGTAGTCGCGTCAAAGGAGGCATACCCTTTAATGGTATTGGTATTGTCCGCGTCGCAGGCCGCAGCGGGGGCGTTCGCGGCTGGCGTATTCCAGATATGCCCAGCCACGGCGCCTTGACATGCCACAAACTCAAATTCTTTCGTGCGGGTAATCGTGCAGGCGACTCCAGCGAGCGAACAGTCTATGGTCGCGGTCGTGAGCCCGCCCGATTCGGAGACCACAAATATCCCGGTTCCTCCATTATTAAGGATCTGAAAGGATTTCCCGGTGATAAGTTTTGTACGCTTGTCGCAGTTGTCAACCGTGGTGTCCAGGCAGGTCCAGTAGAAATTCCCATCACTCCCGACATACCCCACCCAGGCCTTTGCGCTCTGCGCCCCAGCTCCGTACAGCTCGAACCGCTTGGCTTCGCTCGATCCGGTGATGAGATTGCCTCCAGACAAGTCAAAATTCTGGTCAAGCCCTGAGGCCCCCCCCGCGCCCCCGCCTGGACCGGTCACGGTCGCCCCAAGCAGGAACGGCAGCGATCCAATTAGGACCGCGAACAGTGCGATGTCTCGCCCGACGAGTACTCGTTTCATGCCAGCCCCCATCCGTTACGGTGAAAACACGCCAGAACCAGACGACACATTCGCCCAGCTTTCTTCCGTGCAACTAACTACCGCCTCTTCATCCACGGCAGCCATGTAGATGGCGGCAGTGTTGGAGATCGCGATTGACGAATTGGCCAGCAAGATCTGCCCCGTGGTGGACGTGACCGTAGTGGGACCCCACCGGACAGCCGCTGTCGTCGTGCAGTTGAGCGTCGCCCGGTTGGCATTCGAGGCCTTAACCAACACCGGAGTCGCGGTCACGCCGATGTCCGCCTGCTGCGTGATGGTGTCCCCGCCGTCAATACGGACTGGGGCACCCACCGCCCAGGCGTTCGAGGCCGTCACGACAATGAATAAGATGATTCTCCCCAGCATAGCGTCCTCCTTAGTTGCGTCCTGCGTGTCCGGCTGCCACTCCACCCGCTACCGGGGCTTGCTTCATCATGGCGTCAATGATGTGTTGATACCGCGACGGCTGATCTGACCGTAACAGCGCGTGGGCGATGGCCTGTGGATCATCGAGGTATCGTCTGGCCGCCTCTTTGGCAATCTTCTCCTCGGCCCCTTCTCCAATCTTTTTCATCACGAAGTTGGCCACCATCGCAGGGCGTGAGAGGATGTTCGGCAAGGCAGGCTCGACGCTGCCAGGGATCGCCTCGCCCCCGCTGGATGATTGTCTGGCGAGGCTCCGGTATTTGTCCGTCCTGGCCAGATCCGCCATCACCGCATCGACCTTCTGCTTGTTCTCAGGCGTCAGGATCTTGGCGAGGTCGTCCTGCACGCGCTGGCCCGTCGCTTTCTTAATCGTGTTGGGCGCGTTGTTCATCGCGTTCGCAAAGACAGTCCCGCGCTCCTTCGTGCCCAGCGGAGAGCGCAACGCATCTTCGAGGACTTGCCCAACCTGCATCTGATTCGGCTCTTGCGAGAGCCGGACAAATTCACTCTTGGCCTGGGCATAGGGCTTGTTGTTTTTCGTCATCCAATCCACGAGCTGCTTCTTGGCCATGGCCACCGCTTTCTTTTCAGTATCATGCAGGGCCGTATCTCCTGTTTTAGAGAGCTGCTTATCGAGCCCGATCTTCAGGTAGTGTCCGAACTGCGTACTATTCTCTTTGGTCAGCGCATCCTTCCCGCGTGTCTCTTCGACGTTCACTTTCATCCCTCGAAGCGGCCCCGGCACGTCCTGGCCACGAGAAACCACAGTTCCACGCAAGCCCTCTAACGGCCCCGGCACGTCCTGGCCACGAGAGGTGACTTGTGCTTTCATCCCTTCGAGTGGGGCTTCTATCCCGACGCTGTTTTTCCCAACCTTCATGCCGATCAGCTTGCCCTCGGCATCGCGTATTTCGCGTACGGCCATGCCAGTCGTGGCAGGGGTGCCCTCAACCGTCTTCACCCTCAGCCCCGTCACAGGACCTTCCTCCATCGGCTGCGTTTTCGAGACACGGATACCCGTCACAGGACCGGGCTCCATCGGCTGATCGACGGATGACCTGACTTGCAGACGTTGCAGCGGTCCTTGCATGTTCAGCTTGTTGGCTTGTGCGAGCCTCTTAGCGTCAGGCAATGCAGCCCGCGTATAGGGGTTTGCGAGCATCTCTTCGGGTAACGCTTCTGCCGTCGGGGTTTTGTATGCCTGTGCGTATAACTGCTCCGCAACCTTTTTGCGATTCTCCAGGGCTGCCTCCAGGTCTTGAGGCGTCTTGGCGAAGCTCTGGATGTTCCCCAGACGCGCCCCCTCCTGTGCGGAGCGTCTGGCGGCAAACCCTGGCGCGGTGGCAACCGGGTTAGACATCCGCTCTATGACCCCTTGGTGTGAGGCGAGGGACGTGGCTTCCGGCACATCTGCAATGAGTTCCCCAGCGGTCGGCTTGCTCCCTGGTACGAGTTCTTTCCCGGTCCGCAGTGCATCCGCCACCCGCTGTCGTGCATGCTCAGGCACCTTGGATTGCTGGAACATATCGAGGATCTGGGAACGCCCCTTCTCGGTCAGGGGTCGCACGACATCACCCACAATCTTGGCCCCGCCCTTGACGAGATCGGTGGCCAGCGATCCGGCCCCACCAAGGAGCGCTCCGAGCCCACCTTGCGTCATCTTCTCACTGGCGAACTCATCGCCTGTGGTCGGCTGAGACGCCCCGACCGCTGCGCCTTGTGCGCCTCCAACCAGCGCCCTCCCTACTGGTCCTGTGACCGCTGGCAGCGCCCCTGCCACACCTTTGGCGATCGCCGCTCCAGGCAGAAACGACGCCATCATCCCCATCCAATCCACGCTATCCTTATCGTGCCCGTAGTGCTCCATCCCGCGTTTTTTGCTGGCGTCCAACTCTTTGAGCTTCTCGTCGATCCACGGGCTAACGATCTTCCGTTGCCCCGTCGCCTCGTTAATCATGTCGCCCACATGCGCCCCGGCCTGGGCCGCGCCGATCAAGGGGCTAGCCAACCCGAGCGCGGTACGGCCTGCGGCAGACCCGACCACCTTATCCATGAGGGAGGCCGGTTGTACTGGCTCCTCGAGCGCTGGGGCAGGAGCGGCGTGCCCGTACTTCGACCACGGCCCAGCCGACTCAGTGGATTGATATTTCTCCCAAGGAGGCATCTATTTGACTTTCTCCCAAGACTTTGGATCGGACGGGTTCCCGCCCTTAAATCGGTACCCATCCTCGATGACCCCGACAGATGGCCCACCACCCTTATTCCCACCGACCGTGGCCGGTTGCTGTTGGTAGTTGGATGTGTCGAGCGGCTCGACCCCGAAATTCTGCCGAATGCTCTCAACGTTCATCTGACGCAAGTTCACTGCCCTGTCGTTCATCGCCTCAATCTCGGTCAGCCGCTGCTGCACCAACTTGGGATCGTTCATATTGGACACGAGTTCGTCCCAGGCCCGTACGGCGTCCCCTTCTGTCTGGACGCCTTTATTCAGCCGTAACGACTCGTTCCGCATCTTTTCTAGCGACGCCTTGAAGGACGCTAAATTGCGGCTGTTCTCGTCACTCATGCCCAGGTAGTTCTTAGCTTGCCCTGCGAGGTTCGACATCGGACCTAGCTTGAGCTTGCCGCTCTCAATCTGGCTACGGATCGAGGCCATGTCCGCCTTGATACTAGAGGCCGCGCCAATGGCGTCCAGCTCCTCGTTCTGCATCTTCAAGGCTGAAGTAGGCAGTTGGCCTTTCGATTGCTGCTTGGTCGTCGCAATGGCTTTCAGTGTCTCATCATGTTGTTTCGCCATATCCGTCCTGGCCCCTAGCTCAGCCTTCTTCAGTTCCTTCGTGTTGCTCGCGTTTTCTCTGGCGATGCTTTCGAGCTGCCGGTTATGCTCCGCATTCAGACCCATGCCTGTGAGCTGCGTGCCGAGTTGGGCTTGCCGGTACGCATCCGTCGATTCCCGAACCGCCCGTGTTTCATCAGTCTTGGCCGTTAAGCCTTTCTCGGCTAATCCAAACTCGCGATCTTTATTCCCTTGGTCTCTGGTATGCTCCTGCTCTCGCTGCATCTGTTGCGCGAGCATCGCCCCATAGGCCCTGACTTGCGGGTGCTGATGCGTCATGAGGTCCGCAATATCATTCATCGTGGGCTTCCGTGGGGCAGGAGGCTCCACGAACCGCGCTGCCGGCGGGGCAGGGGCCGGTGCCTGGACCGGCTGCTGGGATGGGTCTGCGGGCGGCTGTACCATCTGTCCCATATCGGCAGGCTGGGCCTGCTCCATGCTAAGGTCGCCAATCCGTCGAGACGTGTTATCGCCACCTAGCGGCGTCGGCACCATAGGCGGCTGTGCCGACTGTACGCCAACCTCTGGCATCGCAGCCGCCCCAACCTCACCTTGGTACGGGCCGTCTGGCCTTGGGGGCAATTCTTGTCCTGGCGCCTGGGGAGGCACAGGGGGTGCCCCTTGTCCATGGAGTGCCGACGCTGGGATGCCTGACGATTCGGCCGGGCTCTGGTATTGCGGGTTCTGTTTCTCTTTGAAGGCGTTGAGGGCGTCTGTGACCATCTGCCGGTCGCCCTTCATCACCTCATCCTGTTGGCTATCGATGGCCTTGGCCCCTAAGACCCCAGCCAAGGCCGAGGCCAGGTTGGCCCCTCCCTGCATAGGGGAATCTGCCACATAGAACCGCCCCACCATCTTCCCGCCAGGGCCTTGCTGGAGCCCTTTCTGCATCAGCATGTTGGCGATGAGGCGGCGCCGGTTGAGCGCCTGTTCCTTAATGGCCGTCTCAGGGGCCATCTGCCCGGTGTACCCGTAGGGGGTGGTCAGTACATCTTGGGGATTGCCGATCAATGGTCCTGGCATGGATTATCCTATGGGGTTGCCGTACATATCGGTGTTCCGTGGACGCTCAGGGATCAGTCCTGGCTGGGCCATTTTTGAGATCCCACCCAACGCCTGCCCCATCATGGCCTGAGCGACCTTGGCCCGTTTCGGGTCGGCCATCGTCTCCTGCATGTTGGCCTTGGCCAAGCTGAAGAGGCCAGGGGATTGCGACGCTGGCGACATCAGCGGGGGCATATTCTGGTTAGCGAGCGCTGACAACATCACGGCCTCCGATCATGTCATAGTGGACGGCGAGATAGCCGTTCGGTAAGGTCACGACCGCCTCCGGCTTGACGCGCTGAAGTTCTTGCGCCATCACGCCCTGTTCACGGCGCCCGAAGATATCATATTCGTACCACCCAATCCCGAGCGGATGGTCCCCAAGGCGGACAATGTTCGACTTCAAGCGGCGGTCTGACATCATGGCCCCGCCCATGATCCCGGCTCCGCCCAGCCCAAAGAGCCCTTGCTGGAGGTTGCCAGCCTGCGCGGCCTTGGCGTTATAAATATCAGTGTTGTACCCAGCCTTATCCTGCATGGCCCCGTAGATGGGGGCCGCCCCCACTTGGGTGTTTTGGGCATAACCTGGCATCGTGAACGGGTTGCTCACTTGCGAACCAGACTGGAGCGCGGTGATTTCATTCAGCGGGGTCTGCCGTTGAGTCAGCATCTCAGCCAGCGCATCCCGACGCCGGTTGGAATCGGTCTGGAAGTCCCGCGTCATCTCTTGCCCTGACGCCAGGAACGCTTGGTTCCGCGCATCCGTCCTGGTGCGCTCGTTCAACGCCTGGGCGTCCTGATACGCTTTGGAACCCGTCGGGATACCGGCAGCCAGCAGATTGGAGTTTGAGAGTTCTTTTTGCCGGTCCACGTCCTCATTGACGCGGCTCATCATGGCGTCCATGACTTTCGTGCGCGTCTCTGACGCGCTGCCAGGCTGGGCAGGCAAGCCAGAGAAGTCTAGCGGGTTCCCTAGCACATCCTTCGCAATCTGCGTCCCACTGATGGCCAAATCGGACATGCCGAGCTTTGCCTCGGTGCTCTTGTCGAGTAGTTCCTGTTGCCCGGGCGATAATGTTTGATTCAGGGTCGGCTGGTCGCCGTTCCACGTAACAGTTTGCGACCCGTAGGGGTTATAGACATTAGGGTTATTGATCTTGCCTTGGGTCTTGGCGGCGTCCACGTTGGCGACACCTTGGGCCTTGGCGGCGCCTGCGTAGTCTGGGGCCGGGGGAGGCGACGGGGCGCACGAACAGAACGATTTCCCGAAGACTTTACCGAAGAGCAGATTGTGGAGAATCATGGGCGCCTACGGTCGAGATAGTGGCGCTGTCGGCGCTCGGTGGATGGGCCAAATGTTTGCTGTATTGTCGGATCGTTTCCTTGTAGCCGAGCCGGTCCAGTAATCCAGTGATCCCCGAGGTGTTGTCCAGCTCACAGGAAAAGAGCAGTTCATGGACCCCGAGAAGCTGGCAGTACGTTTCGACATATTTCAGGATGCGAAGCGCGAGCCGCCCGTGTCGATACTCGGGGTGCACGTAGAAGGTATCCTCGGTGGCCATCCGTAGCTGCGAGTGCATGGACGTGGTGATGTAGAGCCCAAAGTACCCGACCAACTTCTCGCCATCGCGGGCCGTCACCAAATGAAAATACCCCATCTCGTTGAATTGGAGGTAGCGTGATCGATCAGGATTGAACGGTTCATGGCGACGGTACGAATGCGTCCCTTCGGCATGCGCCCGAGCCAGCGGCTCCAGCTCATCCCAGCACTGCGCCACGCTTTCAACTTGAATGGCGATCACAACCCGTCCCCCACATCAAATCGCATCACGTTCCCGATCCATTTACCGGAAACGGCATTTGACATCATCCGCAACTTGCCAGAGATCCATCGACCAGGCCATGAGGCCGTCCCGCCCCATGCTCGCTGGATAGAGGTTGCACTGGCCCACCGCCCAGATCCCCATTTGGAGACGCCCCACTGCCCCTGCCCACTAGGCGAGACGGTGGTGGTCCCTGTCTGTGTCCGTTCGGTGAAATCTGTATCAATGCCCGTCTCAAACGCCACGTTTCGGCTCAACTGCATGACCGGCATCAGCATCTGCGGCTTCTTGAGCGAGGAAGTCCCGAAATCCATGTACGCTTGCTGGGCAACATACGTGATCGCTTCCCCATTTTCAGGGTCAGCAGCCGTTACGTAATCGCCTGTGTCGGTCCAGGCGTGATAGATTCTCCCGCCTCGGCAGAAGTAGAGGTTCTTATTGAACACTGCGAAATCTTCAGCGTGCCACCGGGTGAACTTACACCATGCCTTTGAAAGCGTATTCATGACATATTGCTCGTGTGCCCCGTCTTCAGCCTTCGGCACATTGATGATGAGCGCGTTTTGCTCGTAGAAGGAGATCGCCTTCCACCCAAAGACTTCGCCGTACGATCTCGCGGCGGTACTAAAGGCGCCTTGGATTTTGAACGACACGGCAAACCGATCCCGCTCATCCCCGCTGGCCAACAGCGCCGAGAGCGGGAAGGCGCCCTCTTCGGTGAGAATGATGGGGTCCGCGCCGTACTTCAGCACACACCGTCGACCGAGCGGCTTGGAGATCTGGAACGTCCCGACCAACGACCAGGCATTGGCGTTGCTTGGGTCTGTCCCTTGATAGACTAAGGCTTGTCCTTGTGACGTGAGGAACACGGCAAAATCGTCTGGGCCATCCCCCGCATCACGGCTCCAGGTGGCAATGGCCATGAGGTAGCCACCCTTCGAGGCGAAGGAAGACAAGTCAAAGTGACTGACGGCCCCACCGGCCACGCCTGCTGGGAGATAGTCAAACCCGAGCTTGTTGTTCCTGATGAACAGGAGTCGATTTTTAAACACCTCCACGCTCACAATGTCCGTCGAAGTCACGCCGGTCAGCGCGGGGCTTGAGACCGCATCGACTACCACAAACCCTGTTCCGTTCCAGTACCACGGCTTATCCACCCCATTCACGGCGATCAGCCAATTCGTGGTCCCGTCCCCGAACTGCACATGCTGATGCTTCCCGTTCGTACGAGCGGTAAGGATTCCCTCTGGCTGGAAGGAATTCCCACCGAATGACGCATCATAGATGCCCGTGCTTGAGAAGGCGAACATTGTCTCGTCTCCGTCTAACTGATGATAGACCGCAAGGGTCTTGATGGGCGTCCCGACGATCCGCATGTGCTCCCAACACCCCCCGCGCATCTCAACAGCAGTGGGACGCGGAAACCAGTTCTCAAGGGTCACGGCATCGGCGGCACCCATGGCCGCCACGGAGTCACGGGCGTTCCATCCACCAACCGGAGCCGGGTAGGTCTTTTCAACGACCGTGGCCGTTCTGCGAGGGGCACGTTTTCTAGAAATGGCGCGCATCAGTTACAGATCCCATGAGTAATCAGGCACACACACCCCAGGCCGTGCCCGTGGCTCGGTCTGGTCGAGGTAGATAGTGTCGCGGGTGACGTCATGCCCCAGCGTCTCTGCGAGCCTGGATTCGTATTCTTCATATTCCTCAGCGTAGTCCATCCCTTTGGCTTTCCGCCAGCGCCATGCCAAGCCGAGCTTGAGCAGTTCGCGCTCCACGAGAAAGCTGTCGGTATCGAGGGTGAACCGCTCCTTGATGGTCCCGCTCGTGCCGTCCTGTATCCACCACTTTGACACCCACTCAAAGGCCACTTGATGACCGGCTGGCGGGGTTGGGGTAAACAGCAGTCTGGCACGGACCAGCCGATAGCGATAGCGCGGCATCGCGGCGGCGATAGACTTAATCCGCTGCCAGTGGACCGGGTTGATGGGCCACACCGGCAAGCGGTCGGTGCGGTCCCACATCGTCTCGTTCTTCATCTTGCGGAAGGCCGTGGCCGCGTTCCCCGCCGTGATTTCGTAGATGTTCCCTTGGTCTTCCTGGGCTACGGTGGTATGGACCGTCTCATGCGTCAGCCGCGACCACTCGCCACGGATCGCCAGGGAATTCCCTGCTTCATAGAGGATAGACTTGATCTGCTGGACCTGCGCATCGTTGCTCTCGACGACCGTTTGCGGGATCGGCAGCAACATCCGTTCGCAGAAATCTTGGACTTCATTGAGGAGGTTCTGTGCCATTTACCCTTGTTTCTGAAATTGCGTCCCGTCGTATACAATCCTGACCATCTCGGCATTGGCGATGTCGCCTGCGATGAGTGCCGTGGCCCCTTTTTTCGTGATTGACTTCACGCCCAGGCCGCTCACGTTGACCGTCGTTATCCCCGTGTTGGCGCCAGTCGCAAGAAACAAGAACTCTTCCCCGACGGTATACGTCGCCGCAGGAGACGGGGTGAGCGTAATCGCGTCCACGGTTCCGCCCACCGTAACAACATACACGCCTGTATTGGTTTTGATGTTGGAGATGTTCGCTGAATCGGTGGCCTGACTGCCTGCGGAAAGGTTCACAAACTTATTGCTGTTCATGGGGATATCGTCCGAGACGGTCGTTTGCCCATCTTTCGTGATGCACTGCGAGAGCCCCGATGCGATTTCTACCATCGTTGCGTTAAATGAGTTCGGGTCGATCACGGTGTCATCGACCACCGGATTCCCTGCCGCTTCAATGGAAAACGACCCCGACCCGTTGAATCCCATAGCACGCTCCTATTTCTTTTTCGTCACCGCTCGCTCTAACTCCTCGTTCTTCTCCGTCAGAGACTTCACTTGCCCCGTGAGGGAATCGACTTGCCGCATTAAGTCCGTGAGTAAGAGCGTGTCGGTCTCCTTGCTCTCGTTCTGCTTGATCCACGCCTGCGCCCGCCGTTTCAGCTCAATCGCCCCCATGCCGAAATTCTTAATCCCGTCATCGCTCATATTGGCCAAGGCTTCGACGGTGCGGATGTTGATGCGGATCAGTTCTTCCTGCTGTGCCCCACTGATGAGCTTCCAGCCTTTGATCGGCGTCCCATTTTCAGGGATCTCCTGCCCCTGCTTGTAGAGTTCGTAGTCGCTCCGCCATTTGGCGAGCCAGCCAGGATGCACCCGTCCGTTCCGCATCTCAGCGGTCTTCCGCTCGAAAAAGGAGTCGATCTTATAGGAGTTATCCCCACGGTCTCCAGGGACCAGGCATACCGCGTAGACTTGATCGCGGTAGCACATCCGCCCCTCGGTCTTCGTGCGAACCGGGTCCTCAATCGTGAGAGTCTCAAACCGGACGTACGGCATATCCTTGCTGGTTAATGCTGATGTCGTCAGCATGTCATCGACGGGCATAGAACCTCCTGGTGATAGGCAGGCGAGGCCCCTGTCAGAGCCCCGCCTGCGATGACGGCGCCTTAGTCGGCTAAGGCGTCATTGACGAACGGACGGGCAATTTCAAACTCCGCAAAGCTGCCACTAGGGACCCCGAGCGCCGATGCGCCTTTCGCCCCTTGCACGCGATCTCCGGCCACGATGGCATCGTCCACCGAGCCTGCCGTGCCGGTCCCGTAGACGTTGGCATTGTCTACAAACCCCGCCAGGGCTAGCCCGATGGCCTTCCCTTGGATCTGGTACCATCCGAACTGACTGGCCACATTGGCGCTCATTGCCACGGCCACTGGGCCGATGGCGTTCGCAGCCAAGAGTGCCGTGGTGTAGTCGTCAGGGTTGTAGGTCACCCAGGACCCCACCGCCGTACTCGCCACGCCTTGCAGGTAAATGAACTCCCCACCACCGTAGATGGGATCGACGCCGCAGGCGAGCGTGCCCAGCGTATGCTTCTGTACCGTCTCTGTCGTCGCGATGGGCTGTGCCCCCGCAAATGAATAAGTCGTGTATGCCATGATGACTCCTCCGTTCTTCGTCGTCGGTTATGCGATGATGACGCCCTGTTGCTTCCGGTTGGAGACGGTCATATTGCCCATCCAGAGGATCGGCACGACCTCTCCATCCTGGTTCACCGGCTCCTTCTTCTCCATCTCATCGAGATTGGCGTCCTTGTGGACACAGAGCTTGATGTAGTTGGTGTTGATGAAGTAGGCGTGCGCAGCCGGGATGCCCGACGCCGTGGTGTCATGCATCACGTCCGCTGATTTGTACTTCAGGCTGAGGGCTCCACCTTGGAGCGTGTCAGCCGACGCATACCGCTTGATGGAGGTTTGCGACTTCTCGAAGAACGTAAAGTACGTCGTATCCATCAGGATCAAGTCCGGCGAATCGCCCTGGCCACGATCAATCGAGAGCCAGAGGGGCAACATCGCATCGTTCTCAATCGTGGTGGAACTGATGGTCACGCTGTTCACGGAGAGATCAAATACGGTGTTTCTCCAGAAGCTCCAGGTGCTCGCATTAATGCCACCAACCGTGTTGGTGTTGACATCCGCGATGATATGCTGGATGCCACCGATCTGGTTAGACAGCGACCCATCGGAATAGAGGTCCGAGGAGAAGTTGTTATCGAAGGTCCGGTAGGCGTTCTTGATCCGAGCCGCCACCAGCTTTTCGAGCTGAGCCTCGCCGCTGTTGATGCGGAGTTCCCGACCGCTGGCCACCACATGGATCGCAATCTGCTTCCAGGTGAACTCTGCCGCGCTCAAGACATCGGACTGTTGAATGTTCAACAGGTCCCAGTCGGAGTACCGCTGGTAGGTGCTGTTTTGTGCGTAGTCGAGTGGCTCCACAATGGTCAACCCGCCGTCTTCTGTGCGGTAGTTGCCCTTTTTGTAGATCCGCTTCAGGAGCGCGTTCCGCTCCGAGAGGTTGTCCTTGAACCCCTTTTTATGCGTCCGGTGCGTCGTCGAGACGAGTTCCGTGAATGTCGAATTGGCTGATGGCATAGTCGTTCCTCATTGAGTTATGCGCGTCCTCGAATTTGCTTGTGGACGCTCCGAATGGTGTCCTCAATGGAGCCGACAGGTTCTGTAGGTTCCCGTCCGTCCCCTTCAGACTTGATGTTGACGCCTGCTGCCCGTCGCTTCGGAAGCGAGGTCAAGCGAGCGTTTTCCTTCCATTTGGTCTCGGCTTCTGTCAGAAGACGAGCCCGCTCCTTCTCCGCCGTCACCGGGTTCATCCGTACCGCAGTGTCGTAGGCGTCCTGTAAGGAATACCCTTGACTGACTAAGATGGAGATTTCATTCGCCACCTCGTCAAAGTGCGGATGGGCCGTGGTGTCGTTGGCAAAGGCATTGACGATCTTTTGATTCTCGGCGCGGATCTGCGAGATCTTATAGTCCCGCTCGGCATTGGCTTGCCGCTCAATCGCGTCGATCTTCTGTTGCAAGGTCTGGAGAACAGGGTCAGTCGGCGCCTGGGGCTCCGTGGGAGGCGTGAGCTTGTCGAGGAGCTGGAGGTTCTTGCCTAGCTCCCGGTACGCCTCAAGCCGCTGCTCGACGGTCCCCTCGGTCAAGCGCCGTTGGGCGTTGAGCAAAAGTGACACCGCTTGCGCGGGCGGCAGATTGGAACGTGTCAAAAAGTCTTGGTGTGGGGCGAGGGCGTCTTGAATAGGGCGAAATGTCTGGAATCCATCAAGAAGCTGTTTCTCGCGTTGGATGATGTACGCCTGGGCTTCGGGTGTGACCTTGCCCCAATGCTCGTGCATCTCCTGCTTCCATGATTTCGGGACTTCGTAGGTCTGGGCAGGCGGTGCTGGTTGAGACGGCTCACTGGCTGGTGCGGTCGCCTGCGGGGACGCGGGCGGCTCAAGGCCAGGCGTTTCCCTGGGGTCCTCTTGCCTCCCGATGAGATCCTCGCCTAACGAGGCGCCAATCCGATCAGCAGCGGCTTCATAATCCATCGTGGCTGTGCTAGTGTCGCTAGCGTGGTCTTCCATCAAGCCTCCTCAATGCAAAAAGGCCCAGTCAGGGATAACATCCCCAACTGAGCCTTTGTCCTCGCGTGTTCTGAGGGTTAAGCGATTATGTGCGGTCTAGCAGCTCTTTCAGCTTGCGTCGCAACCCTTCCAGTATGGTTAATACCTCTATAATAAACTTACGGTCCGCCGGTGTCAAATTCTCACCGCTTCTGCAATGGCTCCACCGTGCACCACTTCCTGAATCAGCTTCTCTTTCTTCTTGCGCGGCATCTTATGGATTTCCTTGGCGACCGTCTCATCAACCCCGCGCTCAAACGCCTCCGACCGCTCACGCTGCTTTCGGGCCACGTCTTTCTTCATCTCAGGGTCATACTCGACGCACCCATTGCGCTTCATGTCCTCCAAGCGGGCGGCATGGGTGGTGATGTGCCGACCGTCAATAGGCGAGTCATAGCGACAATCCGACGCGACCTTGACCATCGCGGGTGCCGTGAATATCCTGACGGCGGCGAGGTCACATTTCTCGCAATCCACAGCCTCCTCATAGTCTTTCACGCGAAAGAACTTCACCGTTTCGTGTTTGTTCGCACACCTGTATGGATAGGTTGGAATGGGACACCTCCTACACGAACATTAAGAATTCGTCTTCTTCTTCTTGCTCCCGCCGTGCAGTTTCGAGCTGGGCGAGTTCGGCTCGCAAGGCGGCGGCCCGTTGGATAAGCTGATGCTGGCCTTCGGCCAATACAGCGAGTTCATCAACAAGCTGTCTTGCTGTTCCTGTTGCGAGCGGCGATGGAGCCGCCTCATCCTTCGCCACGTCAGGAGCCGGGTGCAGCAACTCGTGAACCGTTGCCTCAATGTCTCTAAAAAGCTCATGGCGCTCCTTTCTGGTCTTCTTTTTCTTCCGTGGCGCATCGTCGCCCCCGATGAGAATGATTGGAGCCTCATCGATGGATGCCTCTACGGTGGGAGGATAGCTGGCAATCGTGACCGTGGCCACGCCAGGCGTGACGCTGACAGACCCGATAGGTGCGACCACCACGGAAGGCGCGAAACTGGTAATCGTTGCCGTCGCGAGTCCCGGCGTGATGACCTTGTGATCAGATACAACGACGGACGGCGCGAAGCTCGTAATGG
>ERZ1292625.788-Hain-H41-01um-R1-788-length-43326-cov-87_pt1 | contig 43326 bp, 70 predicted proteins | sample MGYA00564400_ERZ1292625 | MGnify/ENA primary metagenome ERZ1292625 (study PRJEB36523, sample SAMEA6512639) | groundwater metagenome | collected 2019-01-08 | study: AquaDiva: Metagenomics assemblies of 32 groundwater samples
TGAGGTATGCGCCCGTGAGGTCTGCGCCCCTGAGGTCTGCGCCCCTGAGGTATGCGCCACTGAGGTGTGCGTCCGTGAGGTATGCGCCCGTGAGGTATGCGCCCCTTTTAACAGCTTCTTGCAGTGCCGCTTTTAATGAGGCGAACTCGCCTGAAAAGAGTATCCTGCTACTCCATTTGGATTTTATTTCTATCATTGTCTTCTCCTTATGCCAGGGCTATCACAAGCCCTGAGTTTATGTAGTGAACCAGCATTGATGTGAGGATGTAGTCGTAACCGTATGGGGTGATTATTCTGGTCATGGTTTACCTCCCGTTATTAGCGAATACAAAAACATCATAGGTCTTGAAGCTCCCCTGTATGAGGTCGCCTTTCCAGTTCATTTTGTCCCGTAGGGCTTCGGCGGCACGCCTGAAGTCGTCATCTATATCTAAATCATAGCTTCTGGACAATGTTATATTGTTATTGTCTCCGTCCTTTGCCTTGATACGCGCTCCACGGGTGTTTGTGGCTGGCAGGTACTTGGTGATTATGGCTTTCATGGTTAAAACCTCCGTTAGTTGTTGTATTGCTTATCTTGTCTTTATTATATCAGTTATATGGGAGAAGTCAAGAACTATCTTGAGAAATGCCTATTTATTTTGTAATTGCGAGCCTCTGGGTGATTTACCATTAACCATTCCGCTTCTTTACTATCAATGGCTTTTTGCGGTATAGCAGTATGCCAACCAGAAGGATACACTGCCATTATTTTGCCATTAAAGAATACAAGGGCGCAGTCTGTGAGTTTATCGTTGAAACCGTCTTTTGTTTTGGTTATTGCTATGAATTCGGTTTTCATCGTGTTACTCCTTTATTTGCTGGTTAATCAATCTCTATACCTCTTATTATATACCATATCAAGATAATGTCAAGAACTATCTTTACCTGAAGCAATCTTTTTTTAGCTTGCATTGATTTAATATATTGTGATAGTGTTAAACAAACTTTAAATTGAGAGGTAAGTTTATGTCGAACGAATTAAAGTCTTGGAAGAAAACTTGTGCTGAATGTCCTAAGAAGATAACTTGTGATAAGCCCTGTCGGAATATAAAAGATCAGTTGAACAAGATGGAGTCTGTCCGTCATTATAAAGTTGATAAAGATGGTAATGTTATCCACGAAGAGGTTTTAACTGGCAAAGATTTAATGGTGCGGTCTTACAGGAGACAAAATCAAGCACGGTTTAGAGTAACCCCTAACAAGGCTTATAATAATCTGGCGTTTGTTCCAGATAGCATAAAGAATAATACAGATGAAGTGGATAAGGATAAAGCCATTAAGGATTTAAGGAAGAAGCTCGGCATAGAGCTAAATCCTCGTGGCATTCTTTATTATTACATTGTTGAGAACCTTAAAGTTAGGCAAAGCAAGCCTTTTATTAAATTTCCCCGCAAGGAAGTCCCTGTTTTTTATAACCAAGAGAATTACTATCTATTGGATATCTATTTCACCGATTATAAGATAGCGGTCGAGGTGGATGGTAAAGCATACCATAACAAGGGCTATGATGAGTTAAGGGATAAACGGCTAAAGGTGCTGGGAATTACTACATTTAGATACTCGGCGGCAGCTGTCATTAATGGCTATGAGAAAATAGCAGTAGATATTATAAGGAGGATTGTTGATGGAATACCCAGTAATTTGTCCTAAGTGTAAGAACAAGGAGCTTTGCGCAGAGGGTTTTTTATGCCCTGCTATTGAGCTGTTGGTTAATAATGAGGTGCGGTCGGCAAAAGAACAAGTGTTTGATATCACCACTGGAAGAGATGGGTATAAGGATTATAAAGAAGTTCTTATTGAGAATCAGAGTTTTTTAGATAGGTGTGAGGAATTAAGAGTGCCTAATCCACGGCAATACCTCATTATCAAGGCGTTCTTTGATTTTAAGATGACGATAGCCGAGATAGCAAAGGCATTTAAGTTGTCCGAAAGAACCATTATCAGGATTAAGAATGCTAAGTTTAGGTAAGGGATATACGAGATATTGAGAGAGGATTAAAAAAGCCCCGTTAGGGGCTTAGTGAATATGGTTTAGGGGTTGTTGGTTTATGCTATGCTTCCTTCCTCGTTAAATTCATATTCGTTTGCTTCTATGCCTTCCACGGCATACTCGCGGCTCTCCAAGTATTCGGCCTCTTTGCGCAGGATAGAGAGATAATCCTCAAGGATTGTGTGCTCGAATTCCGCGTCTATCTCCTCGCAGGCCGTCTCGTATTCATCCATGAGATTGTCATAGTCTTCAACATCCTCGTCAGTCGGTTCCATGATGGCCTTGCGCTCCTTGAGGAAGTTTACAGCGTCAATATAGGTGTCGCAGGTGTCGCCGTGGTCTTTGATTATGGCATTAGCGACATCTACGGCATCTTGGGTAAATGCGCCGTCTATATCTCTGCGCTCTGTGTCGAAGCTGGTTATCTTGAGGCCGATATTGTTTGCGTCCTCGTATGTGCTCTCGAACCAGTCGTGGTCATATACGCCACCTTGAAACCACTGTATAGCCTTCTCTTGTGCCTTCTCTGATAGCTCGCTGAACTTATAGATGTTAATAGTCTTTTCTCTCATGGCCTCGCTCCTTGTTAGTTGGTTTAGTGCTTAATTGCATATTCATGGTTTTATCTCCTTGTTAGTGGGTTAATGGATTATAAACCTAATTCCTTTACTATGGTTTTTAGTGCAGTGTCAATGTGAGTATCGTCCATATAAGCATACAACTCAATATCGCCCGTTGCTCCAGCTCCGTCACCGATAATCAGTTTTGTGGCATGGAGTAAGTCCCAGCGAATACGCTTATCAAAGTCTTTAAACTTTCCTGATTCTTTTACTGCATTTTTATGTTTAAGTATTGCGTCGCGGTCGATTTTGTTTATTGCGTCCTTTAATGTGGTATAGTCTTTATCGGTTATCTTCATGGTCTCGCTCCTTGTTAGTGGGTTTAGTGTCTATCACTTATAAAGATTATACATCTAATCTAATCTATTGTCAATAGCTAAGATGATATATTTTCAATATACTGCAAAATAATTTGGACGCACACAATCCCCGTGAACGAACGATAAGCCTCAAGGACATAGCAGTATATGGATAAATTGTGCCTATTAACACAAGCGATTGTGGACGCATTGAGCGTGGTTTATCAAATGTCATCCCCTCATATAGTGATAATAATCCCATAGTATCACATAGTTGGCAGTTATTAACCAGCACTTGATGGCGTGTTTTGGCTATAGTATATTGAGTATAGTACATTTGTATTCTACACGAAACAAAGTGAAGTGTAAAAGATAAGGTTATGAAGACAGAGAAAACAGATAACCCGGTTGATATTGATTTAAGGACTACAGCTGGCAAGATTGATATGAGCAAGCTGATAGAACTAAGGATAAAAGGGTTATCTGGCGTAGATATCGGCAAACACTTTAATTGCACTCCACAAGCGGTTTATCAGGCATTAGATAGATATAAGACAGATCCAGCACACCTAAAATCTTTCAAGGATAACAAGGCGGATGTATATGAGTTTATACAGGGAGAAGTTATAAATTCTGTTACACCTGAGTGCATTAATAAGACTCCGTTCACTTCCCGGATAGTTGCACTTGGTATTCTGGAAGATAAGATCAGGTTAATCAGAGGTCAATCTACTGGCAATATCTCAGTTAAGAGTACAGTAGAGCATTATGCTAACAAGCTGGAAGAGATAAACAAGGTGCTGGCAGAGATAGAGTAACCCACAAGTTATCCACATAGAGTAACAGTATATACCTAACCAACATCCGTTATCCTATAGAGTAACAAGGACAAGACCGCCACAGAATAGAAGCATGGCGAGTAAGGTATATAAGGATAAGGGACACGGGCTCACAGTCAATATACAGGTCAAGGTTAGATGGTAGAAGGATAAGGGTATAAGGACACACCCGCCCAGATACATGGCGAGATAAGGTACTAAGACAACGAGTATAAGGTTAAGTTCAAGTATAAGTATAATGTGGGTATAAGGTTAAGGTTACAATTAAGTTTAATGTTGGAAGGGGAGTGGGGAGGAGGGAGGATAGGTGGATAGGATGGGTAAAGTTACTACCCCTTTTCTGAGAGATATTTAGAAAAAGGGTTACGAGGTTAGTCATGAAGATTAACGGGATGGATAAATCAGACCAAGACTTCCTTAATAGATTTTACAGTAGGGTAGCCGATAATATGCAGGTAGGCAAGATAGTGCAACTAACACAACATTGTAAGGATTTATGGGAAGATATGGAGAATACAACGCCATATATTGAATCTAAAGATGAGGTTACAGAGTTCAAAGGCATAGGGTACTTCTTTGATAAGTTCAGACCAATTAGCCATGAGATAGGCACTCAAGAAGAACCCACGGTATAAATGAAACCATTAAGAATATTAGGATTAGATATAGGTGTAGAGTATCAGGAGGATTTGGCAAGGGAGTTTAACAGGTCAGGGCATTACGATAGCTACCATAAGAGAATCAAGATAGGTTCAGGTGCAAGCGCACAACATCAGAATCTCACATTACTCCACGAGGTACTTGAAGTATTAGATACTGAGATGCAGTTAGGGTTAGACCACGACACTCAGTTGTGTAAGTTAGAGATTGGACTATGGCAGGTATTTAGAGACAACCCACACCTATTGGATATATTTAAGTAACACCCTCTTTCCGAGAGATAATTACAGAAAGAAAGGTTAGCCATGGCAAGTAAATATACAAGTTGCTGTGAGATATGTGAGGAAGAATTAGACTCAAGATATTTCCCTAAGACATTTGATGAGATATTAGTGTGTTACGATTGTTCAGGGTTTGGAGATGTTTGATTATCAGCAAAGACCTCAAACAGAGGAATATGTACAGGGTTGGGAGTTAATTTTTGGGAGAGGAAAAAAGAAAAAGGGGTCGTCCAAAGGGTTCAAAGAATCCTGTCAAGAAGAAGGTCAAGGGCGAGAAGATACCTCTACCCAAGAAGGTACTCAAAGCAAGTAAGGATGCACTCCTAAAGGCTAAGGCTGAGATAGAGAGGGGGATGGAAGCCCTTAAAGCCGACAATGCCTTCTGGTTCTTTGAGCCTTCAGATGGGGTTATTACCCAAGAGAGATACGACTTCCTGAAAGAGTTTATAAATGAGGAAGATATACCCGCAAGATTAGATGGGCAGTTGGATGTATTGCTTTCGGATGCTGATATGTTAGCGGCCTTCGGAGGAAATCAGTGTTTAGGTGGCGAAGTAGAGATATACGACCCTGTTGAGGATAGACTAAGGCGTGTAGATTCCATTAAAGAACCATTTTCTGTATTCTCTTGGGACGGTAAAAAACTTGTCCCTGCCATAGCTCGAACTCCTTTTGTGAAGGGATATTCAGATTTATACCAAGTAACTTTTTCAAATGGTAAGCAAATAACGGCGACACTTTCTCACAAGCTTTTAACGCCTTTGGGTTTTCTACCAATTTCTGAACTCCAAGAAGGGTCAACCGTATGCACACCTTCTGTGTCTGACTTTGGATACCGTAACGATTACAATATACAGCAACAGTATTTGAGGATATGCCAAGAATCGCACCTATTATACGATGGGGCAAACCACAATCAAGATACAAATACCTTAAATTATTTTCATCAAGATTTAGCCGTGACTGTGGTAAACCATGAATTTTTCGGTGATTCATTACCTCACGAAGTTTTTGTTTCCCCTTTTCAGACCAATTTGGACAACGACCCTTTAATTCGTGAGCAAGATGTTCAGAGTTTGAAGCAAACAGGACAAGATTCTCAATACGGTTATCACTCTTATCGTGATTCTTATGATGGACACTTTCACCAGATTCAAGTAATCGACCAATATGTTGCTCCATCACTAATCGGTGTTCTCGAACATAACCGGCATGATTCGATTGAGAATGGTCTGGAAGATATATTAGAATGTAACCAGACTTATCTATCAAACGACCACCTTTCCAATTCCCATGGTCTTCACCAGTTGCATACTTCCTCTTGCGAACTGGTCGAGGAATACCATTTATCTCCAAAGTGTGGAGAAGAACACGAGCATGAATCTTATGTTTCGCACAGAAACCATAAACAGTATCCTGAGAAGTCAGAAACTTGTTCAATAAATCTTCCGAAAGACATTTTTCCATCGGCTAATACCTCCTTAGTAGAAAAGATTGAATTTTTAAGAACAGATTACTTCTATGATTTAACAGTACCAATTTATCATAACTATCAAGATGTGTCAAATGTTATCTCCGCAAACAGTGGAAAATCTACAATCTGCGCCCTTAAAACCTTCATTAAACTTACAGGTGAATTACCAGTAGCCTTAACTGGCATATACCCCACTGAGCGTCTTAGAACCGACTTCCTACGCACGATGAAAGCAAGGATTGTAGGTGTAGACCACAAGACGATGTTGAACACACTGATACCTACCTATCAGAAGTGGTGTCCTAAAGAATATCTAAAGAATAGTAAGTGGTCAGACTCATATTCAGCCACACAGAATACATTATTTTTATATAAGAACGGTTATACTCACCCGATAGCTTCTTTAGAGTTCATGACCAATCAGCAGGAGACTGCATCCTTTCAAGGCCCACCGATAGATATACTTGTGTATGATGAAGAGCCGAGATTGGCAATACACAAAGAGAACTTGATGAGGTTTGTAACTGCTGAACGGATGGATGTTATGTTTGGCATGACCCCTACCAACGGAATCACATGGGTCGCCGACCTATTTGATGGTGATGAAGCTGGTGAAGGGGTAGAAGGCTACAAATTAACCTCAGTTAGCAACAAAAGAGCCAATCTTGAATCATTGAGGGTAGCTATTGAGGGGATGGACTCCTACGAAGAGCGCAAGATGAGACTTCTTGGGGACTTTGTTTCATTATCAGGGCTTGTATATGGCAAACTGTTTGACAAGCGCATCCATGTCATTCCTCCTTTCTTTGAGACGCTTAATCCTGCTGAAAAGAAGGACTACCTTTGCCTTACTGGACTCGACCCGCACCTTGTTACTCCATCGGCTATGGTATTCGCTCTACTTGATAGGGAAGGCAATGTCTATATAGATATGTGTTGGGATGAGGATGCTGATACGGAAGCAATCAAGGCTTCATGGCACAAGATTAAGAACAGGATGGGGTACAGAACTGGATGGTCGGTAGCGGATAAGTCTTCTAACTCGTCTATTATGGCATTTGGTGGAAGGAACATCTTTATGGAGTTGAGCAGGGGGACAGGTTCTATACCAGCCCTTCGCACCTCAGAGAAGTTTGAAGGTTCTATCAAGGCAGGGGTAGATGAGATTAAACGGAGACTCAAGTTCGAGGAAGGCAAAAGACCAAGGTTCTTCATTGTAGACCGTCCTGAGAATAAGGTTCTCATTAATAGCTTCCGTACCCTTGAAAGAGATACCTACGCCAATGAAGATAGTCAGGGGATGAAGGACAGGATTAAAGAGGGCAAACATCACCTCCATGCTGCAATGAGATACATTTTTCAGTTTCCACTTAATTACTGGCCGGAATACGATGTTATTCCAGAACCAGTTTATGCAGATGAGTCTTTATGTTGGTAAACGAGTCTAAATTTAAACTTAAATTAGTATTCGACCTTATTTTATTTACAGTCCTTTTCATAGGTTTTGCCATTAAAGTTGTACTGTACTCTCCTATATTAGTAATTGGCATGGTTCATCAGTTTATAAAGGAACAAGACCATCGGGGAGACAATGTTATCATGTCATATTCGGATATTCCGAAGGAGTTAAGGTATATATGGCTAAAAAGAAAGAAAAGTTAACTGAAGAGTTCTTGACTGCTCATGCTACGAGCATCTATCAGGGTTCAGTTAACTGGCGCACAGAGAAGTTAACTAATAGATGGAAACTTGATAACGACCTCTATGATTCTAAGTTTAGCCTCACTGAGAAGCAGAAGTCGGATGTACTGCTTGGTCAGGGAAGGCTGTTTATTCCCAAGACCTATTCTCATGTCCAGAGGATGCTTGTAGATATACTCGACACCTTTTTCAATGACATAGAGGAAGTCGTAGATATAACATCTTGGAAGAATATACCTTCTGAAACTCGTTCCATTGTAAAAGCCCTTCTTAACTACCGCATATCAGGTCATCCTATAAATCTCTATCAGGAGATGTACGAGGTCTGCCTTGATGCCCTGAAGAACAAGTTGGGCGTACTGAAGGTGTACCCCGAACTTACCATAGAGAAGGACGAGTTTGGCGAAGATAAGATAACAAAGTTTGAGCCTAAGATAGAGTGTGTGCCTTACGAGGATATGTTCTTCCATCCGAAGGCCACTTGGAAGGACTATTGGAAGTTCCCGATAGTTCAGAGGATGGTCAGGTCAAGAGATTACTTAAAGAGAAAGAAGTATAAGAATCTCGACCTTATTAAAGCGTCAAATGGCGATAATGAAATAGATGAGATAAAGATACAGCGTAATGATGGCACAGGTGGTTCTCCCTTCAATAACACCATTAAGGTAGAAGGGCAGGACAATGTATATATCTACGAGATATGGACTAAACTTGACATAAACGATGATGGGCTGTTGGAAGATGTATCCTACCTCATGGCAGGTGATAGTGGTGGGCCGAAGATAATCATACGGGATGCAGAGGAAAACACCCTTCCTTATGGTGGTAAACCTCCTTATGTTGCTGGCCCTGCCTTCCCCGAAGCCCATCAGCTTTATGGTAAGTCCCTCCCTGAGATAGTAGAGGGGTTACAGAGGGAGACTAACGCTATCCGCAATCAGGATAGGGAGGCGACTGCCCTTGCTATCCGTAAGCCTCTACTTGTTAACCGTGGTGCTGGCATAGACCTTATGAGTCTTGTAAACAGGCGTATAGGTGGCGTTGTATTGGGAGATGATATATCCCCCAATAGCGTAAGGGAACTCGATGTATCTAACCCGAATAATAACACACAGTATGCCGAAGCTACGAACAATCAGAACTTTTATGAAACGACCTCCATTCCTCCTAACCTTATGGGTATGCCTTCTTCTGCTGATGAGACTGCTACTGCTGTCACCTCACATACAGCAAATGCTAATAAGAAGATAGCACAGATTATCCGTAACCTTGCCATGACCATATTCGTACCCGGGATGCAGATGCTCCTTCAGTTAGAACAGGAATACGAGTCTGACGAGTTCATTATGAAGGTTACTGGTAGGGAACTTGGTTGGGGGTTCGCACAGGACTCTCTCCCCGCAAGAGATTATATTCAGGGCGACTTCGACCTCATTGTAAACATTGGCATGGATAAGAAGGTACAGATTAACAAGTTCATGTTGATGATGGATAGGGGTAGCATGGTTAATCAGGTGCAGGGTCAGTTGTTGCAGATGGGCGTTGCTAACCCGAAGGACATCCACTTTGTTGACCTTATGGCTATCTACCATCGTGCATTGGCTTCACTTGGCGAGAAGAACTATAAGGAATTTATGATACAGGCTACCCCGCCTCCTCCTCCTGAAGGTGCTGGAACACAGGGTATAGCAAGTCAGACGGGGCAATCAAGCACAGGACAGATGGCTATGGAAGATATGAATCCTATGGCGGCAGAGGGGATGAGTGCTTACTAACGAACAGATGAACCATATTGCTGATGTATCCCGTACAGGGGACGAGCTTCAGAGATTTATGACTGAAGGTGGGTTCAGCGTACTCAAGAAGCATATATTAGACCCAATGTATCAGGGGGCTTTTGAGGCTTTCACTAAAGTAGACCCTTCCGACTCGTTGCAAGTCATTCAGACCCAACAGATAGGAAAGGTAGTTAAGGAGATAGAAAGGCTCATTACGAGTAAGATTGAACAAGGGCGTTTAGCGAAGAATACTTTGCTCGAACTACCCGTAGATGAAGGAGAGTAGCAAATGACTACTGAATCTACCACTGAAGAAGTGATGACTCAGGAAGAAGTAATTGGCACGACAAGTAAGCTATTTGGAACTCAGGATACCACCGAAGTTAAGGTCGCTCCTGAACCCGTAAACGCTGAACCTGTTGTGGCAGAAACACCTGCAACCATAATCAAAGATGAAGCTGAATATCTATCTGCTGAAGACTTCGGCGACAGGCTCATAAAGATTAAGGTAGATGGTGTCGAACTTGAGATTCCATTTAAAGATGCCATCAGGCGTATCCAGACAGACAAGCATCTCACCGAAAAGGGACAGAGGCTTGCCGAAGAACGGAAGAACCTTGAACTCCTGAAACAGTCCATCACTCACCCTATACAGGCGGTAAATACCGAACCTGAACCAGATGATGGGATTTATCAGGAATATGTTAAGCCACACCTGTCAAAGTACGAGAATGAGATTCAGGGTCTAAAGAGTGAGTTAAAGTCAATGGAAGCGGTAATGCAACCAATTAAGTACCAGAACAACCTTCGGGCTGTTGCTGAAGTACTTAAAGAAGAAGGTTACGATGATTTCCTTGACTTCGTTCCGAAGATTGAATCTAAGATATATTCCATGCCCCTTGATAAACAGATGGAATATGACAATCCCGTAGCTTTCATAGGTGTGTATAAAGACATAAAGATTCAGGAACTTCGTTCACAGGCAAGTGTTAAGGCAGATACTAAACAGGTAGATGTCCGTCCCAAACCCAAGATAACCAATATCGAGGGCGGTAGTAATGCTCCTTCTGGTACTGATGATTTTGCATCACAATATCAGACGGCCTTCAAACGGGCAAAAGAAACAGGCAACTGGTCTGAAGTAATTTTGCTCAAAGAAACAAAGGCCACATAGGAGTTAGTAATGGCAATACCAGCGAATACATTTAGTACATACGCCGCAGTAGGAATTAGAGAGGACTTGATAGATGTTATAGAAAATATCAGTCCTATGGATACATGGATTACCTCGAACATTGGTTCGGGTAAATGTTCGGCTCGCTACCATAAATAATTTGTGGTATTAAAATCTACCTCAAACGCTGGAAACCCCTAAAGCCTTTGCCACTACTAAGGTGACAGAGCAAAGGATGATACAATGGGCAATCAGGTACGAAGCATCGAAGCGAGATTAGGATGGTTAGGTGGAATTATAGATGGCGAAGGAACGATAACCGCAACCTCTAATAAAAGGTCTAAAAGGCAAAAAAATCCTTTTGGACAGATACAACCTAAGATAACTATGTGGAACACAGATAGTAACCTTATCGAAGAATATATGTCAATACTTGATGAGATAGGTACTACATATTATGTGTTTACACAAAAACCAAGAGCAAATAATCTTGGTAAAAAAGTTTGTTTTAGAGTTGAAATACATGGATTAAAGAGGATGGTTAAAGTGTTGCCAACAATAATCCCATATCTAATTGCCAAAAAACAAAAGGGTATTGATTTACTTTTATTCTGCGAAAGCAGATTGGCGACACCACCTAATACGCCTTATTCAGATATGGAAATATCAATAGTGAATAGGGTTAGAGAAGTTCCGCTTCTTGCGTGTGCAGAGACTTAACGGTAGACACCGAAAGGTGATGGTATAGTCCGTTCTACATTGAGAGATGTAGAGGTAAGCAGAAATGACTTACCCCTCTCGTAAGAGAGAGTAACAAATAGGAATGGCAGAGAGATGCGCTTGCCGCTTCCGCCGCCAATGCCGTCATAGAGGGTGATGATGCTACCACCGTAGCTATCCCCCCGACTACGAGGGAAGGCAACTATACGCAGATACTCAGGAAGGTATTTCAGATTACCGATACTGAGGAAGTTGTCGATAAGGCTGGTCGTGGTTCTGAGGTAGGTTATCAGACTGCCATGAAAATCAAGGAGCTTGCTAAGGACATAGAGTACGCTCTCTTGATAAACGCTTCAGCCGTCTCAGGTGCTACTGGCACTGCAAGACAGTTGAAGGGAATACTTGGTTGGATAGCGACCAATGTAACCACTGGCACTGGTACTGGTACGGAAGTTCTTACCGAGTCCATGCTGAACGACAACCTCGCTCTTATTTGGGCGCAGGGTGGTAAGCCTCAGAATGTCCTTGTTGGGCAGTTTAACAAGAGGAAGATTAGTGCGTTTACCACCAACACAAGGGATGTTTCGGCTGACGAAAAGAAACTTACCTCGGCTGTTGACATCTATCAGTCTGACTTCGGGACGATAGCAATCCGTCTCCACCATGAACTTAACACGACTGCCGCGGGCACTCTTGTGGTTCTCGGCGATATGGGTCTTTGGAAGAAAGCGTGGCTTAGACCTGTCAAGAAGGACGAACTTGCCCGTACTGGTGCGAGCAGGAAGTTCATGATAGAAGCTGAACTCACGCTTGAAAGCCGTGCGGAAGCTGGCTCAGGCAAGATTACTGAGCTTACAACCTCTTAACCTCTAAATAGTTGAAGGGGAGGAGGACGCTCCTCCCCTGATACTTACTTGATTATGATTATTAAAACTGATAAAAACATAGCAGGACTTGCGAAGATAGATTACAAGGGTGATAACTTTATCTTCACCCATGCTGAACTCATTACTCCTATTATGGAGAAAGCTCATATACTGAGAGAGTTTGGGAACAATGGGTGGACTACTGACAAGGGTTATCGTCAGATAGGGACTATACCAGCCATAGAGTTTGTACGCCATCCTGAATGGGCTAACAACACAGAAGAGATACTGAAGTGGCTTAGAAGCGGTGAAGGGGAAGCGTTCAGAACAGTCAAGGGTGGCATTTGATAGTTAAAAGTCTTACTCCAAAATACAAAGTCCTTATGCAGAACCGTCCTAAGAAGTTGTGGATTGGCGGGGACATGGTTCAGCTTGAGAAGACTCAAGATGCCCTTACTTTAAAAGGACATGATGTAAGGTTTGAGGATAGGACTGATAACGAGATAGACGCAGATATAGTCCACCTATTCAACTTCTCTATGAGATGGACATACCAGCAGTACCTTAATGCCAAGAAGCAGAATAAGAAGATTGTATGTTCCATGATTTATCATGCCACCGATAGGTTTGTAGGTTGGCTGGAACAACAGCAGATGTTAAATAGTATGGATGCCCTGATATTTCAGACAGAAGGTGAGATGGAAAGGGTGCAGAAGAACTGTAACCTTGACCTTGATAAGTGCTGGGTGATACCAAATGGAATTGATAGATGGTGGTTTGACCCGATAAAGACCGTTAAGCAAGAGATTGTACTGACTGTCGGCAGGATAGAGCCATTTAAGAACCAATTAACTCTTGCTAAAGTCTGTAGGGAGATGAAAGTACCCCTCATATGTGTTGGTGAAGTAACTGACGCAAGTTATGCAAAGAATATTATAGCACAGGGTGGGATAATCCTCCCTCCAATGACCCACGAAGAACTCAAACCATTATATGCTGTCTGTAAGATATTTGCCATAATCTCAGACAATGAAACTTGGAGTTTGGTGGCAGATGAAGCTGGAAGTCAAAGTGCGAATATAATTATGACTGAAGGTTGTGAACGCAAAGATATACCTAATGTATTCAAAGTACCACCTCACGATGAGTTGCAGATAAGGTTTGCCATACAGAAGGCTATGGAATTACAGCCCAATGATACCTTTAGAGAGAGGTTGAGGGCTAATACTTGGGACAAGGTGGCTACTAAAATTGAGCGAGTCTACGAAAACATATCCTCTTGTTAGCTTGATGTTGTTGTCCTACAACAAGAGCAAGTGGCTTAAAGAAGGAATAGAGTCTGCCTTTCAGCAGTTATACCCGAATATCGAGATTGTTATGATTGATAATTGTTCCACGGAGAACAATTTAGAAATAGCGTCAAAATATCCAATTAGGGTGGTAAATACGGGCGAGAACACAGGATGCGTAGGGATAGTCAACCGTGCCATTACCGAAGCAAGGGGCGACTATATAATGCTCTTTTCAGCCGAAGACCCACTGGCTTTTAACATAGTAAGCAAACAAATGGATATGTTCTTAGCCAATCCTGACTTAGACTTCGTTGGTAGCTGGTATAAACTGATTTCGGAGGATGGTGAACACCTTAACACCTTTCAAGCTAAATGGGATACAGAGGCGATTAAAAGCTATTGTTGTATGTCAGGGCATTTTCTTGCAAAGAAGGGGTTTTGGAGAAAGGTTAAGTTCAGGGATGTCATTGTTAATGAAATTAATGCGTACCAAGATTGGGATATGTGGCTTCAGGCTAAAGAAGCAGGTTTGAAGGGTGATGTAGTAAAGGAAGTAGGGTTCTATTACCGTCAGCATTATGGTTCTACTGTCGAAGCTATAAAAATCCACCCTCAGTTTATGAGAAAACTCGCAGAGATGAACAAAGGGGCTTACGCTTGAAGGTTTCAGCTTTTCTAAGGGATGATGGTGCTTGCGGGTTCTATAGGGTAGCATTACCCCTTAATATGGTATCACATAAAACCGATACCCAAACCATATTAATAAAGCATGGCGACTCCCACGATAAGATAGCACAGGGACTTGACGCAGATGTTATTGTAGTCCCAAGATTGTCTGAACCATTGTTCATAAAAACACTTAAAGAATTGCAGTCTCTTGGTAAGAAGATAGTCATAGACCATGACGACAATATGTTTGATATATCCCCGTTATCCCCTCATTATGAAGAACATGGGGTAACTAATGTTAATTACAGTATGGCAGACGGCAGTGTCGTGCCTCTTTGGGAAGATGGACGCAATATAGACCTTAAGGTAAATAAACAGAAGTTGGATGGTGTTAAGGAAGCACTTGAAATGGTAGATATGGTTACGGTAACTACGCCTATTCTCGCCGACTTCTACCGTGAATATAATGATAATGTAGTGGTTCTTCCTAATTGCGTAAATACTGAAATTTGGAAGTCATTACCTTTTAAAGAAACAGACGAGATAAGATTGTTTTGGGCTGGGGGTCATAGTCATTACGAAGATTGGTGTTTACTTTCAGATGTTATGCCAAAGGTTATGGGGAAGTATCCGAGAACCAAACTGGTAATTATGGGTGCTAAGTTCGATGGGACTCTCAAGGGCATAGACAAGGATAGGATAGAGTTTCATCCGTGGATACATACTGAGGCATACCCGTATAAAGTGGCTATCCTAAATCCTACGATAGGTATCGTACCCTTGCAGAATACCAAGTTCAACCAGTGTAAGAGTGCTATTAAGTGGATAGAGATGGCTTCTCTTGGAGTACCTTGCGTAACAAGCCTTGTGTCCCCGTACAAAGAGATTGCAACTGAGAACAACGGGGTGTTTATAGAGGGTAATGACCCTGCTGGATGGGTAGAGGGAATATCTATCCTGATAGAAGACAGTATCCTTCGGGCTTCGGTTGGTAGGTCTGCACAGGAGACTGTAAAGGCTCACTTCGACATTAATAAAGAATACACCCAATGGCAGAAAGCCTATGAGGAGTTAGTAAATGGCAAGTCCAACTGCGCCCTCGCTCAGTAGTATCACGACCGAAGCCCTTAAACGGGCTGGTTACTCCAATCCTTCGTCCGCACAGCTTACACGGGCGCAGGATGAGTATATGGCTGAAGTCAAGAATGACATCTTCATGCTTGGCAAGAAACTGAAGCCTCTTTATACCGCTTCAGTCCTTGTTTTGACGGAAGGTAGAAGCAGATATTCTAACCCTACCGACTATGCCTCAGACATGGTTATGGATGTGATGTACGGTAGCCATGTAGGTACTCTACAGGCTGGTGCGGCAAGTTCGTTCACACTTTCAGCTACAGAATCTATAGGTGCTACCTCTATAATTGGTAAAGACCTATTGATAACATCTGGCACTGGCATAGGTAGTATGAGCCAAGTAGTTACTTACAGCGATACCACCAAGGCTGGTTCACCTTCCCCAAACTTCACGACTGCCCCTGCTAATGGTAGCGGATACATGATTGTAGATACCTACCAACCTCTTATCCAGAAGCCTGATTGGGAGATGGGGAAGATAGACAATATTGTTGGACAGGGCAGACCTCTTTACTACTTCCCGATAGGGGACGCTGACTACGGGGAGTTCATACTAAAACCAGCCCCCTACACCTCAGATACCACCGTGTACGCACTCAGGATGAAGTATTACGCCAACCTCCTGACCCTTGACCTTGCTGGAACTCTCCAATCTACCCTGTACCATAGGTGGAGAAACCTTTATACTCAAGGTGTGCTTGCCAAGCAACTTCAGGATGATGATGATAATAGGGCTGATAGGGAAACCCAGAAGTACATAGGTTTGCTCCAAGCTATGATTTTAAGGGAAACTTACGGCATGGACTTGACTAATCTTCAAATGAACACGAGTGATTATTAGTGCTGAAACGCTTTAAAGATAACATAGTCGGGAAGACTATCTCATGCACGGATTTAATAGCCAGTGGCCCAAGAGTTGATATAAGGTCTACTGGAGCAAGTGTTGATAAAACAGATAATCGTTCAGCTATCCTTGCCGCAGATACGAAGGCTTTAGCTGAAGGTAAACCTATTTACATTCCATCGGGTACTTTTAAGATAGCGTCAACTACAAGGGTAGCATCAGAGATAATAGGGGATGCTCCCCTTAAAAGCGTTATTTATAATACTGGCACAGGAGATGGGTTAGATTTAGGCGGGGCTTCCTATTATAATCGCTACGCTAATTTTCAGGTAAAAGGCAACGCTTCATCACGGGATGGGATAACTCTCTATACAACGGCAGGTGATAACCCCGGCTATATGCAGTTCGATAATGTCTACTCCACCTATAACGGCAGACATGGACTTTATCACAGGATGGCATGGGGAACTAAATATAAAGGATGCAAGTTCCACTATAACTCAGGACTCGGTGTATATGCTATAACGCCAACAGGTGATGCTGGTACGCATAATGGCGTATCCTTTGAGCAGTGTGAGATAAGGTGGAATGGTGGCACGGCAACCGCAACTACCTACGCAGACATTAAAGGTGGTATCTCTATTAACGGCGGTACTTGCTTTACGATAGATAAGTGCATTATCGAGTCCAACAACGCTTGGCAGATACTTACGGGACACGACACCTATCAGTCCCTTCAGACAGTTAATATCCTCAACTCCTATATAGAGGGCAGACCTTCAAGTTCGGCGACCATAGGTGGTGCGTTCTACTTTAAGTATGGCGGTAAGATACGGGTAGAAGGATGCGAGATAGGCTTTGGTGCGGGTTCAGGGGATACTTCCTATGCGTATTATATAGACGGCACAGTAGAAGTCAATCCTGATAATAATCAATATACTGGTGGCGGAGCAGGAACTTCCTTATATATCAACGCAGGGGCAAAACTTGGAAGGAGTGCAAAACCTGTCGTAACTATAATGATGGGGGATACAGGCGCAGGTGGCGTACCCGTAACGCAGACGATTCTCACCGCTTCAAGCGATGGCAAATGGAAGGTTTCAGGGCTTATCTATTGTGGAAGGGACAGTGAACTTGGTGGGGTGTTCCCCTTTATTGCCTCTTACAATGCCACAAGCGGTAAGACCGTATCTGTCGGGGCTTCGATTGTTGGTACGGCAACCACGGCTCCGACAATGGCTTTCAGCACAAATGCCCTTCAGATAACTTGGGGGGCTAACCACATGGGTCATGTGGAGTTCTCATATTCACAGACAAGTATGCCAACAACCTTCACGCTCAACTCAACTTATCTGCAACGGAACGATGAGTTGGCAAACCTACCTTTTTAGGGGATTCTATGTCATATAGTGGTGGAACATACCAGATACCTTGCGAGCGTGGGGGTCTTACAGCTAATCCTAATATAGATGCTGTGAAACCTGAGATGATGGTTATTGCCCGTAACATCAATCTCAATGAGAATGGAAGGGGATTGAGGGGTGGTACTGCCCATGTCAACGCCACTGCTATAACAGGAACTCCCCGTATTATGGGCATATATGACTTCTGGTTACTTAACGGTACGCAGAAGCTTGTAACGGCAACCACTGACGGTAAAGTATATTCCGATTACACAACGGAGATAAAGACAGGACTTACTACTGCCAAGCATACTTCGTTTGAGATATTCGATAATACTCTGTATATAACCAATGGTGCTAACATACCGCAGACTTGGAACGGGGTTGCGGCATCTACTTCAAACCTTACAAATGTTCCTACTGATTGGACTGGTTCAGCATACCCTAAGCAGTTCATAAAACATGGGCGTGGTAATTCTGAAAGACTTTGGGCATATCTAAATAATACGGTTTATGCTTCTGCCAACGGGACGGACGACTTCTCCGATGCCAATGTTACTACAATCAATATAGAAACTTCCGATGGACAGGGCATCGTGGGTGCTGTCGAATTTCAGGATAGATTACTTACTTTCGGAAAGAGAAAAGCATACATCATAGATGACGCTGATTACTCTACTGCCAATTGGGGTTATGAAGCGGCGGCGTGGGAAGGTGGTGCGGCACATCATCGTTTGATAGTAAAGACACCTAACGATATTATCTGCATGACGGAAGATGGAGATATATATTCCGTAACAGCAGTACAGCAATATGGCGACTACAAACAGGCTTCCCTTGTACGACCTTCGTTCATGGATAAGTGGATAAGGGATAATGTAAGACTTTCCTATGTAGCTGACTTCCACGCCACCTACGACCCTGAACTTAGGGCTATAAAATTCTTCGTGGTAAGGAATGGCAAAACCACCGTAGATACTGCCCTTGTGTTTTTCATCGACCGTCCTTTAGAGGAAGCATGGACTATCCATGATAATCAGACTAATGCTTCTGGATATTCTGCGTCATGTTCCTGTATTTATCGTAAAGACCCACCTGAACACCATCGTATATACATCTACACTGGTGACTATTCAGGGTTCGTGTGGGACTTGGAGGAAACAAACACCAACGATAATTCATTAGCATATTATGGTGGGTTCAAGACTTCCCATCTGTCATTTGATGACCCAAGAGTATCTAAGAAGTATATGAGAGGTTGGCTCACTACTCGTCCGCAGGGTGCTTACGATGTATATATCAGTTGGTGGGTAGATGGAGTTAAACAGACAACCAAAACAGTATCGCTTGCTGGTTCAGGAGTAGCACTTGATACCTTTCTATTAGATACCGATTCACTTGGCGGTTCAGATGTTATAGACACAGCATTTTCATTAGGAACGATAGGCAAGCGGATACAGTTTGAGGTATATAACGGAAATGTGAATGAGACATTCTTCGTATCCAGACTTTCAGTTGACTTTAAACCATTAAGTAACAGACCTTCGTAGGGGGATAAGATGGCAGGTACTTTTTCACGGATTAAAACTTGGATAGCTGAAGTTCTCACAGCTTCGGACTTAAATGCCGAGTTTGATAATATAATAAACAACCTCGACCCTGATGGCATAGATGATGCTTCAGCTACCGAAGGGGCTATGCAAGCCGTAGCAGACCCTTATCCTGCTTCGGTTTCTTCTCTTGCTACAAACCTTCGTGGAGAGTTTCAGAGGACGAGATATTTAATAAAACAGATAACGGGTGAAGCACAGTGGTATATAGACCCTGATGTAAGCCTCGCCACTATATTTTCTACCTATACTACGCTGGCGGATGTTCAGGCTAATGCCATGAACTACGCCGTAGACACAGGGGTGGCTGATGCTTATGTGGTTACCATCTCCCCTGTACCGGCGGCACTCACGGTAGGTATGGTGATAGTCGTCAAGATTATTAATGCCAACCTCACCACCACCCCTACGCTGAACCTCAACGGACTCGGAGCGATAACGATAACCCGGAACTCTGGCGCATTGAACGCAGGCGACCTCAAGGCCAACGGTTACTATCTGTTCCAGTATTACACTACCGGGTGGAATGTCATAAACCCTATGCTTATGGGGACGGCAAGCATCATAAATGGTGCGGTTACTACTGCGAAGTTGGCTGATGGTGCGGTTACCTCGGCGAAGGCATCTGGTTTATTCGGGACAAGAGATACCACCAAAGTTAAAAATACAAATTACTTGTCGGCTACGGATTTAATCATTTCCGCCTATGCCGTTGTAGAGTCTGGATTCGATTTTGTAGAAGGTTATTCAGACGCTACCGCTACACCAACGACATTAATAACAAAAAGTTTGATAAGTGTTGTTGGGTATATAGTGAACATAACTTTCACTGTAAAAAAGGGAGATTATTGGAAGGTAGCTTTTGCTGGAGCAGGTTCAGCGAATATAAAAGTTACGCCGATAGGCTCTTAATATGTGGCCTCAAGGTTTTAGCTGGACAAAAGGCTATGACACAATAATGAAAAACCCGGATGGCACCATGTACCACGCCGTAGGGAAAGGCGGGCCCGTTCATCTTCAGGGTAATCCCGATTGGAGAATAGCGTTTTTCCAGATGTACAACCAAAATAAATATGACCACTGGCACACAAGGCAGTTGGCAAGGATAGGCATAGGTTTTACTAACTTCGGCATGGCGTTCAGGCCATTTAGAGCAAATTAATGATACGCCCCTATACGGCAGATGACGGACGGTATCTCGGCACAATGCTTGCTACCGAAGGTTACGAACCAGATGAGATGGGGTTTGCTACAGACGAGACTTGGGTATATGACAGTGGTGAGATTAAAGGGTTCTTTACATACAGGTTTAGCCACGGACTACCTTATATAGTCCACTTCTGTGTAGATAGAAGTCAGAGGGGTTCATGGGTAGCTAAGAACTTGGTAGACAGGTTCATGCACGAAGTTAGGGACTACAAAGAAGCACTAATCAATGTCCCGTTAATTAGAACAGATATACAACGGATAGTGGAAGGTTATTTTAAAACCACGCCATACGCAATCAAGGATGGATATGCCTTTTACAAGGTGGAGGTAGGAAATGGGAAGTACATCGGTGCAAGCTCCACAGCCCACTCAGGCTGAACAAGATTTACAGAAAGCACAGTTAGCAGGTATTCAGTCCCAACAGGCACAGGATGCGGCAATGCGCCCCCTTCTTCTTCGCCAACAGGGATTGCAGGAAGTAAATGGTCAGATTCAGGAGATACCTTGGGAACAGCGTCTTGCGGCGATGAACCCACAGGATAGGGCTAACTACGACCTTCAGAAAGCCTATACCGACCGTCAGCAGTTGGCATTGGAAGGTAAGTTACCCGTGTCTCCGGGCATGGAATCCAACCTTGCCGAACAACAGAAGATACTTCAGGAAGGACTATCCCGTAAGGGTGGGGCAGGATACAATCAGTCCACGGCTGGAATACAGAGCTTGGGGTTGTTTAATAGGAACGCTGAGATGATGAGGGAAGAAGCCCGTAGGGGACAGATTTCATCGGGTCAGGGACTTATATCTTCAGGGTTGAGTAACATTATGGGTCAGCAGGGTCAGCAGTATTCTCAGGGACAGAACATGGGGTTGCCGGGGTTTAGTGCCTTACAGGGTGCTTATGGTCAGGCTTATCAGCCTTATCAGTTCGATAGGAATATGCAGTTCCAAGCTAATCAGCAGACTTCTGCTAATAGGGCTGGTTTGATAGGCGGGGCTATGGGTATGTTGGGTACGGCAGGTGGCATTGGGCTTGCTAAGTATTTGAAATAAGGTAAGGAGATAATATGCCAGAAGCATACGACAACCCGTTTAGCGGACTTCAGAGAGGGCTACAGAGTGGCTTCACTATGGGGCTACAGATGAGGGCGCAGGGGTTAGCTGAACAGAAGTTGAAGGCTGACCAAGATGCTAAAGTTGCTCAAGATAAAGCCGAAAAAGAGAAGAAGAACTTTGAACAAGGAATACAACTCCTTGATACTGGTGCTAAGTATCGTAAGTTTGGCCCCGCATATCAGGAAAAAGCTCTGGAACTAATCAAGAAAGGTGGCACTCTACTTGGCATGGAAATGCCTGAAAATATGCCAACCTACCAGCAGGAGTTTGATGAAGTTGGTAGTGATATAGAATTAGCCATAAAAGGATTTAAGCAATTTGGGGATAGGGATGTTTTAGAGAAAGGTCTGAGGGGAGCTTATACTAAAGCTGGCTCTATACTTGAAGCTAATGACCTGAAGGCACTTAAAGAAGATACAGGCGCACAGGTTAAGGATATGGTTGGTAGGCAGGAAGCCTCTATGCTTGCTCAGGCATCTCGTATCCCCGACTTGGCTAAACAGACTGACTCAGAAGGTAATCCGTTGCTTTCCCCTGAACAGGCGAAGGAAGGAACTATCAACGCCTCTCAGGGTGGTGGTCAGGCAGGGCAGGATTTGATAAAGGGGATGTTGGAAGCTGGAAAAACTAAAGATGTTAATGAGTTTCAGACCTTTAAATCCAGTTACCTTGAAGATAACCCCAATGCTTCAGGGATAGATGTGTTAAGGGCATACAAGGAACTTTCTACTGGAGTTGATAAGCCCGCAACACAGGCCCAAAAAGCAACTATTGGTCATTCTTTAAGGCAGGAATTAAGGGCTAATCCTTATGTAAAAGACTTCCAGACAATGGATAGTAAATTTACAGCTATGGAAAAAGCTCTTGATAGGTCTAAAACGACTAATAATTTCGTAGCCGTAGACCAAGCTCTGATAACACTCTTTAACAAGATACTCGACCCTTCATCTGTTGTTCGTGAAAGTGAGTATGCAAGAACCCCTGAAAATCTTTCCCTTATCAGCAGATTTAAGGGAAAGATTGAAAAGTACGGGGCTGGTGGTGCTGGCATAACACAAGTAGATAGGCAGGCTATTGTCGATATGGCATTAGATATAAAGAGTGCCTATACCGATAGCTATGACGCTACTATCGAGGATTATAAGGCACTTGCAAAAGAAGTTGGAGTATCAGAAAAATTGATAGGTATCCCATTTGGAAGACATAAAATTAAAGATAAACCATCTGCTCCTGAAAATGGTGGTTGGGGTATTAAGAGGATAGACTAATGGCAAAATATCAGATTACCTCACCAGAAGGTGGCAAATTTGAGATAACTGCTCCTGATACGGCAACAGAACAGGAAGTTATGGCTTATGCTCAAAAATCTATGGGACAATCCGCACCAGTTGATGAACACCCTGTATCTACTTCATATACAGAACCAAGTGGTTTTTTGGGTAATGTATATGAATCCCTTGTAAAGCGTGGTGGTGCGGTAAGAGAAGAACTTGGGAAGGCAAGCGTCTATACTGGCAAGAACTTACCCATGCGTCTTGCAGGACAAGGAGCAGGTTTCCTTGCTGATGTTCAGGGTGAGGCACTAAAGAGTGCTTATGGTGCTGTCGTACCTGAATCAGTACAGGGTGCAATATCAACAGGTGCGAAGAATGTCCTTGACACTAAGATAGGTCAAGCAGGATTGAGTGCGTTGCAGAAAGGAATGGAATACTACAATTCCTTTAAACAATCTAATCCTGAAGTCGCTAAAGATATAGAGGCTATCGCTAATATAGCTTCACTTGTCCCTGTTGGTGCGGCGTACAGGGCTGAAGGTAAGGCAATAGGAGAGGGAGTTAATATAGGGAAAGATGTTACTGGGCTTGCTCTTAAAAAGAAACCGCATGAATTAGACCGTGCCATAGTTTCCCATATAAAGAATAAACTAACTAACATTGGCATCAAACCTATGGCTTCAGGTGCTAAAACACAGGGTCAGATAAGAACATATTACAACAAGGCTCAGAAAGCCGTAGAATCGATAATAGAGAATAAGAGCAATCTTTCTCTTACCAATGCAGACGGGATTAAAGCCCCCGGTCTACCTACAAATCTCCATCAGTTTTCAGAAGCAATAGAGCAGAGTAAGCAAAGTATATTCCAGAAATTCGATGATTTAGCCAAAGAAGCTGGTGAGCAAGGTGCGAGTGTAGACCTTAATCCTATCGCAAAAGAACTTAACATCATAGCTAATCATACCGTTACTGTTGATAACGCTCCTATGACTGCGAAGTATGCTAAAGATAGGGCGGTAGCTCTTGCTGAAAGGGGTTCTTATACTACGGTAGAAGCTCAGGAAGCCATACAGGTTCTTAACCGTAGCTTGGATTCATTTTATAAAGCTCCGTCCTACGACACGGCAAGTAAGGCATATATAGACGCTCTTATTGTAAACAATATGAGAAAGTCACTCGATGATGTTGTGGAAAATACGGCTGGTTCAGGCTACCAAGAATTAAAGAATACTTATGGGTCTTTGAAAACAATAGAAGATAGTGTAAATAAGCGATACCTGAGAGACGCTACTAAAAGTACAACTGGCTTACTTGACCTAACAGATATATATACTGGCACTAAAATAATACAGGGCTTAACCACGCTATCCCCTACTGTTTTAATAGCTGGAACAGGTGGAAAAATAATCAAGGCAATCTACAAGATTAAGACTGACCCTAACAGGATGGTTAAGCAACTCTTTGAAGGTGCAGATACGCTGATAACTAAAAAGACTACACCATTTATGCCTAAAAGTGCTATAGGTAAGAAACTACAAAATAAGGAGACTAAATAATGCCCGAAAGAACTATCATGGACATCGTATCGGGCTTCGCTATCACGGTCGTAGCCGCAATAACAGGGCATAATCATCTTCAGATTAGTAGGCTAAGGGAGAAAACCCCTGAAGATTATAGGTCTAAAGATGATTGTAAAGACCTGTGTAGCAATTTCAACTTGTCTATGAACAAATTACATGATAGCATGGAGGCTGGTTTTACCCGTATTTTAGATAAGATTGAAAAGAAGGCAGATAAACCTTAACCTAAAGGTACTCCTTGATAGGCAAAAAGATATTCATCCTGCCTGATGCTCAGGTGAAGACAGGGGTAGATACCTCCCATCTATTAGCCGCAGGAAGATACATAGTTGATAAGAAACCTGATATTGTAGTTTGTTTAGGTGATTTCTTCGATATGCCTTCCCTATCTTCCTATGAACAACCGGGCAGTAAGTCCTTTGAGGGTAGGCGGTACAAGGACGATGTGGATGTAGGGAATGTAGCCATGCAGTTACTACTCTCTCCCTTGAAGGAATACAACGATACCCGTTCTAAGTACAAGGAAAAGAAGTACCTACCCCGTATGGTGTTCCTTATGGGCAACCACGAGGAGAGGATAGGACGGGCGATAAACGACAATCCAGCCCACCTTGACGGGATAATTGGGTACAGCGACTTAGACCTTAAAGATTGGGAAGTCTATGACTATCAGGAGATAGTTGAGATAGAGGGGATACTGTTTAGCCATAACTTTGTCAACCCCTACTCGCTTACTAAAAACATCCTTTCGGGTACAATAGACAACAAGCTCCAGAAAATAGGTTCGAGCTTCTGTAGCGGACACCAACAAATACTACAATTTGGCACAAGGCACATGAGTTCGGGAAAGCAGTTGATAGGGATTGTGGCAGGTTGTTTGACTCCAGACCATAAAGTTCTAACAAGCGATTTGAGATATGTACCTATTGGTGATATACAAGTTGGAGATAAGTTAGTAAGTTTTGATGAAGAAGCACCAAGTCGTAAGCGTAGATATAAAACAGGAACGGTTTTGGATGTCAGAAGAGATATTGAAGATGTATATGAAGTTAACCTTAAATCTGGGAAAAGTTTCAAGGTTACAAAAGACCATGTTTGGTTTGTAAAAACTGGGCCACAGTATCGATGGAGAACTACAAGCCAACTACGCAAAGGAACACACATTCCTAAGTTCTTAGATGAATGGGAAACTTTAAATACATATAATAGCGGATGGTTAGCAGGTATTTATGACGGAGAAGGGTGTCTATATCAGAGAGATACTACAGGCGGAAGCATTATGCAATTATCAATAGCCCAAAAAGAAGGAGTTGTTTTACAAAAAATAAAAGATTTACTAAGTATAGAATTGAATATGAATAATTGCACTTCTACAAATAATAACGATGTGACAAATTTGAGAATTAAGGGAGGGTCAATTAACATAGCCAAAGTTCTTGGTTCTATACGCCCAGTTCGTCTTGTAAATAAATTTAAGCCAGAGCATTTAGGAGCTATATCATGTCCTTCTCATAGGCATGATATCGTTCAATCTATAAATCATATTGGCAAGAAAGAAATAGTTAGGTCTAACATAGACGAAAAGACCATGATAGTTGAAGGGTACCCCCATCATAATTCTTATTACTCTCACGATGAGAGTTATATGGGGCTTCAGGGTAACCACCATTGGAGGGGATGTGTGGTTTTGCATGACACTAAGGACGGGTACGGCGACCCGATGTTCTTATCTATCGACTATATGAAAAGGCGGTATCTGTGAACGACCCCGTAAAGAACCCTTCCCATTACACAAGGGGTAAGATAGAGGTTTATGACTTCATAGTAGACCAGAACCTTGACTACTCAGAGGGCAATATCATCAAGTATGTTTGTAGGGCAAAGTATAAGGGAAAAACCTTGGAGGACTTAAAGAAGGCACAATGGTATTTAGAAAGGCTGGTAAAAAGATATGAACAATTTTGATAGAGCCATGCAATTCATACTAAAGTGGGAAGGTGGATTTGTTGACCATCCTTCAGACCCCGGAGGTAGGACTAAATATGGGCTTAGCCAGAGAGCATATCCCATGCTTGACATTATAAACCTTACTCTGGATGATGCTGATATGATTTACAAGAAGGATTACTGGATGGCCGCAGGATGTGACAAGCTCACATGGCCTATGAGTTTAGTAGTCTTTGACACCGCAGTTAACATGGGAGTAGGTAGGGCTAAGAGTTTTCAGCCCAAAGCCTTTAACTGGACTGATTATCTTTTTATCCGTATTGAATATTACGCCAAACTCAATCGGCCTGAGTTCATAAAGGGATGGATAAACAGGGTGGTGGATTTGTATAGAACCTGCAAGAAGGATGAACATCCAATAAGTGAGAAACTATGACTTTATGGCCGATAATAAATGTTTGTAAGATATGCCACAACATACAAACTATGGACGAAGATAGAATTTGCGCAGAGTGCGCTGATAAACCCGAAGAGGAAGACACACAATTATGACTATATCTACGATGTGGGCGTGTCAAGATTGCGGAACTGTCAAGGTTCTCATGGAAAATATGCCCCCGTATACTAAGCCGTGTTGGTGTGGGAGCGCCCTATGGGTAAAAATCATGGATTGTGAGGCTGAGTTCCCTATCTCCGGGCAATAGGTCTTAAATAAAAACAACAAACAGGAGGCATTTATCATGACTGAATTTACGATGCACGGCACAGGCTTTTTAATCTGGACAGGGTTCGTAATCGTCGCTACGGTAATGGGGTACAAGTACATCCCGAAGGCGTTTAAGAAGTTCCTCGGTAACGGCTGATGGGCTTCTGGGGCTTATTGACAGGCGGGGCCGTGGAGTCCTCCGGCAAGGCCGTGAGTGGCGTCATGGACAGCGCGGGAGGGCTTGCCGCCAGCATCCGTAGTGCCATCACAGGCGAGCTTCCGCCGGAGAAGCAGGTCGAGGTCGAGCGGCTTCTAACAGAGTTCGACACGGTGATTGCCGCAGGGCAGGTGAGGCTCAATGAGATAGAGGCTCAGTCGCCGTCCATGTTCAAGTCGGGCTGGCGGCCTTTCCTCGGCTGGGTGTGTGCCTTCGGGTTCACCTATACTGTGGGGTTACAGCCCTTACTCTCATGGGGGAGCATGATTGCAGGGCTTCCTGTTCTTCCTGTGATAGAGACAGGCGCGCTTATGACGGTGCTTGTTGGTATGCTTGGACTTGGTGGGATACGGACGATCGAGAAAAGAAATGGATTGACGAGGTAAATTTTACCTACCGGCTTCTTCCGGGTGCGCCAACCAATCTGCGCGTAATTTTTTAATTCAACAATAAAGGAGAATGACAATGGCAAGTGGAGTCTGGACTTTACACAATAAGATAAAAAAGTACATAGGCGATGGGACGGTAGACCTTGACGCACATACATTTAAATGTGGATTGGCTCTGTCCACGAGCAATATCGCTACTACCTCGATTAACGGGTATGCCGAAGTCACTAACGAACACGCTAACGCCAACGGGTACACCACTGGTGGACTGGCTCTTACTTCGGTAACATGGGTTGAATCAAGCGGCACTATTACCTTCGATTCTGCCGACCCAGTATGGACGGCTTCTGGCGGTAGTATAACGGCAAGATTTACTTTCATCTACGATGACACCGTTACTGCACCCGTTGCAGACCCAGTAGTATGCCATAGTCTTTTGGACACGACCCCTGCGGATGTTACAGCCACATCGGGTAATACTTTCACGATACAGATGAACGTTTCAGGCATATTTACCGTAGCGTAAGGAGGGTTCGTGTATATCTGTATGGATTGTTCCTTTAGTTTTGGTGCTCCCGCCTTTGTGCATACATTAGCGGGTTCTAATCAACCGATACTGCCTCCGTCAAAGCGAGTATGCCCCCGATGTGCCTCAAAGAAGGTGAACACGGGGAACGAACTTAACGCAGAGATGAACGCAGTAATGGACGACTACCTTAAGAGAAAATATCCCAACTTCACATTCAGACCGCAATATAAACAGGAAGCGGGGGGGTAATTGGCAAAGTTATACCCGTTTAAATTTTACAGTTTAAGTAGAACCATAAAGCCAATAAATGAGGGATTATGGTTTGAATCGCATCAAGTTCTTTTGCTTCGCATCGTTAATTCGGATGAAGGCAGAGAGCTTCTTGGCATTGATGCGTCTTTTCCTCTTATACTCAAAATCGGCAAAAATCATATAACCGGAAAACTCTCAGACGGTAGATATAAAACAGAGTTCAGGGTAGGTGCAAAATGGGCTAATGCCATCAGGTATAAATGGCCTCAGTTTATTGAGGTCGCTCGTAAATTCTATGATGACCCTGTAAATCTAAAGACTCAAATCCTTCTTGAAAAAAAGTTACTTTGGGCGGCGACCACTTCTACATTTTATCCCGACCCTGATGTAGAGACTACTACCGTTGACGGTCGAGTGGGGCATAACCTTGGTGTTGGTTCAGGTATTTCGTGGGCTACTCTTATATCGGCGGCTGGCAACGAATCTGCCGACAATGAAACTGACCATGTTCCTTCCCATATTGTCGCGGATTCATCTACAAGTAACTGGCGCATAATTAGAAGGGGTATTTATCTTTTCGATACCTCCGCCCTTCCTGATTCAGATTCTATATTATCAGCTACGCTGTCAATATACGGTAAAGATAAGGCCAAAGGTCCATCGTGGAGTAACGCCGATATTGCCCTTAATATTTATGCATCTGCTCCTGCGTCAAATACATCATTGACAGGAACAGACTATGCCACACTTGGTTCAACGGCTTTTTGTGATACTTCTATAACTTATGCATCATGGAGCATCACAGGATATAATGATTTTGCTTTTAATGCGAATGGCCTTAATAGTATCAGCAAAACAAGTATCACAAAATTAGGTGCGAAAGATTCTGTTTTTGACGCTTCCGGTTCAGCGCCCACATGGTACGGAAGCGAAGGCATATATATTCGTGGTTATTTCGCCGACCAGACAGGTACAGCGAATGACCCTAAACTTGTTGTAATTCATATCCCACCAAGTCCGCCTACCGGTTCTCTGACTTATTCGGGTTACGCACCGTCTACTATCACTGGTATGTTCCCATCCCCAACTACGGGTTCGTTGGCCTATACAGGCTATGCCCCTACCACGCAGATTAATGGTATTACACTTACCGATTTGACTGAAGGGAAAATCTACCAGCGTAGCGGCACTTCTGCGTCCGTAACCGTAAGCGGTACTTATGTTGGTTTGCCAACAAGTATAGAAGCAAGGATTGTGGTGGATGGCACATTAACAGAAGTAGTTGCATGGACGACTCTTGTTGCTTCTCCTGGTGGCGGTACTTTTAGCGGAGTAATATCTGTCATTCAGGGTGGCTGGTACAATGTGCAGGTACGATTCTCAAACAGCACTCCTACGGTTAGCAATGGTGTAAACGCTTGGGGTGTGGGTATCCTTATCGGGTGTATTGGTCAATCCAATATGCACAGTACCACAACCGGCTGGTTCAGCATAGGAACTGACCATACTGCCAGTTCACTTTTGCGCAAATACACGACTGCGGGGGGATGGGAAACACTTTCCATTGGTAACGGTGCAATATCATTCGGTAATAAACTTATAACAGCATTAAACATCCCAGTCGGGCTATTGAATTACGGGGTAAATGGTTCCGCTCTAAGAGCAGAAGCGGTTACAAGTTATGGGTACTGGCTCGACTTGACAGCTGGCGAACCTTATGCCTTGTTCCTTACAGGAGTAACCGCTACTGGTGGGGGACTTGAGTTTGTTGTATGGATACAAGGCGAAAGAGAAGCCAACTCAGGCGTAGTAACTGAGGCTGAGTATAAGACCTCTATTGAGGCATTTATCACCTTGCAGATACGGGCGGATATTACCAACCGTTCGTCCTCGCCTAATCTTCCATTTATCGCCAGCACTCTCGGTAGATGCACAACTGGTGTCGCCGCCGATTGGCAAGGAATACGCAACGCACTATATTGGCTGGAAGGTGGAGTGGCAGATTGCTATGCAGGTGCAACGGCAATCGACCTTCCATTAATGGATGCTGTACATATATCGGCTACGGGGCAAACAACTCACGGGCAGAGGATGGCGCAGACCGTTCTCGATATACTCGGAAATGAAACATATCATCGTGGGGCTGTCATAGATTATGCGGCTATTGTAAACACACAGACCATAGATGTCTATTTAACGCATACAGCCGGGAGCGATTTCACACCTATAACCGCCATCACGGGTTTTGAAATATATGATAGCGGTACAGCTGAAACAATAACGAGTGCCACACGGTCGTCTGCCACAATAATTAGGCTCGTAATATCAGGCACAATAACCGGGACTGCGACTGTCAGTTACCTCTATGGAGCAAACCCGACAATAACAAGCTCTGTTTATGACAATACGGCAATGACTCTGCCTTTAGAGGTCGAGGATATTGTGGTGGTAAAAGGGTTAGGAATCTCTACTGGTTCGATTACTTATACGGGATTAGTCCCATCTATACCGCTTGCTTCGCCAGGAGTGGGAGCGATTACTTATATTAGTTACGCTCCTACAATCTTGGCAGGAGTTCGAGTTTATCCCAAAGTCGGCACTATCGCCATCACTGGATATGCGCCGTCTCTTTCTTTAGGAATTACATTAGAAGGTGTGTATAATCTTTGCACCGCACTCCCTACCCTCGCGGAGATAGAGGCATCAATGGTACTGGCGAAGCAGGCGAAGCTGGATGACCTGGATAAGTGGGTGCTGAATAAGCTCGTGGAGAGTTCGGACGGGACGAGCGTAACCCTCTACGATGATGATGGGGTAACACCCCTTAAGACTTGGGCGTATAACGCATCCACAAAGACACGGAGCAAGGCGACATGACTATAAAGCCCCAGTTCTGGGGGTGGACTACAAGCCCATTAACCGTCCACTTCTGGGGCTGGATGGATGTAACTACCACCGTACTTGATTGGGTACTCCAACAGGCGGTATCCTCTACATGGACGGGATTATCCCTATCCGCAGATTCTTGGATAGCCTTGGTAGGTAGTTCAGACTCTTGGACTACAGTAGGTGGTAGTAGAGATAGTTGGTTGGCACAAGAAGGGGCATCTGACTCTTGGATAGGCAATGGGTCTGCGTCAGGGTCATGGGTAATACAAGCCCTCTCAGCTTCCTCTTGGGTAGGATTAGTAGCCTTAACCGACTCATGGGCTTCCCTATCTTCCCCAACAGATAGCTATGTTAAGGAAGGAGGTGTCAGTGACACCTATGTAGGTCAAGGTGCAGTCATTGATACTTGGGTTAATTAATAAAGGGGGTAGGGACTCCCGGCCCTACCCCCTAATTCCCCGCTATCCCCCACTCTATCTCCTTTCGGTTTGGCACGGGGAAGGTCATTAGGAATAGAGTAGACCCAATCCATTACCGCAATAAGGACATTTAGGTATCATGCCCCCTTTCCCATAGAAATTAACATACGCTTGTCGCATCTGTTCAAGATATTTTCGATAGGAATTATCATCACGCCCACAGGCAGGACAATTCTTGTCCCAAACCTGTTGCATAAAGTAGCTATAACATCCTCCACAATACTTCATTTTACCCCCTCCCTACCTTTTCCCTTTTCTTTGGTGAAACTTTCTTGAATTCCCCCTGTGCGATTACCATCTTTTCTCTAAATTCGGTGAAGAACTTAATCAACTTATCTATTTTCTTCAAAGAACGATGTATATCCTTGGGTTTTTCTGAAAAATCTAAGGATATAGAACGACTACAATCCTTCAATTCGATACCCGCATCCATATACTTATACACCTCTTTTGGAGAATTATCCAAATTTATGTAAGCCCCAGCGCAAGCCGTACTGGAAGAACTTGGATTTAACCACATTCTCTTAGAGAATATTTTACCATATAATGCCTTTTTAACCATAGCCTTTACCCCCTCCCTACCCAATACACCTGTTTAAGATTATCGGCTAACCTTGGACGGAATATCGTCCGTGAGCGCACACCTAATCCCCTTCCTTCTTAGTGAACCTTACCCCTTTACCACCCATCCCCTTCCTCTTAGGATTCCTACCCGACCTGTAACCCCAAAGGTGGCATTTATGGGGAGTAGGGAATAGGACATTCCCCTCGCAAACTGTAACTTCAGGGGAGGTCTGAACACAATCCAGACAATGGGAACGAATCCTCTTTAGGGAACTAAGGGATTTGTTATTTAGGGCACAGACTTCACTCTCACAGGTGAACTGGTTGCCGTTCTTGCACCACCTACACTCGTCTTTTATAACCTTTGCAGGGGTTGTCATCTCCAGAGCGTCCTATAATCATCTTTCGTAACAGGCAAACTTTCAAGAAATTCCTTTTCGTTAACACCCATAGATTCGTAATCGGCACAATGATAAGGATTAGGGGGAGTAACATCCTTAACCAGCCACATCTGCGCCCAAGCCCTCTCGTGGGTTCTCTTGGTAGGGTCTTTTTCAACGGCATGGTGGTTATACTTACACTCAGCTTTGTGGGTTTTGTAACTATGCCCCCCTAACTTTACATAGGTAACTTTCATCCATAGACAATTCGCACATTTTATCATTTTGACTCCTTTATCACGATTGCATATATAAATAACTGTATCGAAGTTGTTATTATGTCTATAGAGGCATACCAGAACCAGCCATAGTAAGCAAAAAAGATAGCCGTTCCTACTCCATAAACCAAATTAAAAGACTGAGGTACTGACGGGCCTTTAGCGTTTAATTGATTTCTTATACTTGTGTTGGCAAGAGCAAATGACGATAAAATAAAATTTAATATGGTAATAAATTTCAATACATTGCCTGCTCCGATGCTATTTTCAACCAACGCATACCACATGATTACCAATACGGCTGTATTTAGTATTACCCATTTTATAACTCGCTTATTCATTCTTTCTCCTTTTCAAACCAATCCCCATTAACACCACAATTATCTCCGAGCAAGAACTTGTCCCACCAACCCCGTTTCTCTCTACAGTCATATGAAAGACATTCTACAAGATTACCATTACCCCATACAGGGTCGTCAGGCTTAAATCCTAATTTGGGATTAGAACAATATGCACCATTAGACCATTTGCAGTCTATGCAATACTTCATATATCCTTCTCCCAAACCCATCTATCGCATACATTATGCCCATGACTAACTCTACAATCCCCATCATCAAGTTTACAGATACCACATCTTGCTGTTATGTGGTGGTGAACTCCTGTATCTACTTCCAGATAAACCCTATATTCCTTTGAAAAGTTCTCAAGAATTGTATGTAAGAATTTATATCTCATACTTCCTCTATTGTAATTATCGTCTTCTCTTCTTTCCCTTTTTCTTGACTGTAGGAGACTTGGTTGATAAACTCGGAGCTGTCATCTTCAAGAACCCCTGCATGAACTAAACCATCTATCGCCGCCTTTCCGCTAATGCCGTCAGGGTCTACTAACCGTTTTCTAATAGAATGGATATGGATATTCACTTTTTCAACTTCTTTACGGTTGGTCTTATAAGTTTCATGTACTTTACCTTTTCCCATGAATCGAAACTCCCCTTGTTGACGGCTATATCTACACCCTGATGGATTAAGTCTCTAAGTTGTTTCTTCTGGAAATGGTGCATGGCAAGTATTCTGTTCCAAGTCGGAAGGGGAAAAGGGAGGACTATTGTTACCTTTCTTTTTGTTTTCACTCACTCTCCTCCTCCTTGAACACACACTTCTTCCTTTCAGGGAATACCCTCATCCCGTTTGTAAGGCACATAAGGTCTTCAGTATCCCAATTTAAACAATTAACCCTTTCTTCATTAGTACACTTCATAAGTCTCCTTTAAATCATCATGCGGTGAGGTTCCTTCGCCACTCTCACACCGGCCATTTTTAACGAGGCAACTCCTTACCCCGGACGAAGCCTGCCAGTAAAATTCGCATGACACTTTTCCCTGCCCCCATTATTACCCGACCAAGAGCATATAATTACCTTTTAAGGTTAAGGGGACAGAAGGGTTCTACTAACTATGTTTTGACACGGCTCACAGAGCTTCACCAATATGAGCAGGATGTATATTTAAGGAGCTAATTTCGATACCCCGATGAAGCCTCATCCTCGATATTGCGTGTCAAAGTTATTGACGGGGGCAGTTTGTCTGCAACGAAACTGGGTTTAGCTCCCGAAGGCTACTGAGCTTCGTCAGGGTACAACCCCACCCCGTCATATTATTTAAAAAGGTACAGTATCTTTTTCATCGTCAGGTTCCTCTGGTGCATCCTTCGGTGCGCTACCATCCCTACTGCCCAACATCTGCATCTGGTTTGCTACCACCTCAGTCATGTAGCACTTCTTGCCGTCCTTATCGTCCCATGTACGGGTCTGCATTTTACCTTCGATGTAAACCTGTTTACCCTTCTTCAGGTACTCACCGCATATCTCTGCCAACTTCTTGAAGGCTACGACATTGACCCACTCCGTCTTTTCCATCTTCTCACCATCCTTGACCCACTTCTCGGTGCAAGCTATTGAGAAGTTACAGACGGAATTGCCACCATCAAGGAACTTTATCTCAGGGTCTTTGCCTATTCTTCCAATGAAAATACACTTATTAACTGACATGAGCGCTCCTTTCTAATGCTTTTAAGCTAATTTTTTTCTTTGTTTCGTCACTTCTCTTACTCCCAGTATGGTGTAAGGCAGTATGTTCTCCGTGGTACATAAGTTCTAAATTAGTTATATCGTTGTTTATCTTGTCCCCATCGATGTGATGCACAATCTCATCTTTATATAGGAGTCTACCGATATGGATTTCCATAATATGCCGATGTTCCTGTTTCCAGCCTAATGGAGTTTTAATTAACACCCTCCCGTTGTTATTTATTCTTGTTGCACCGATAGGGCTCGCGTTCATTTTATTTCTGTGAGACAAAGTGCATGGCTTGCAAGCCCAGTATCCTGTTTCCCTACGAGCTTTTCTTATAGCGTGTTTCCAAGCGCTCTTTTGGTCTTTGCATAGGTAGCAAGTTATCTGGACTATCTTTTTATTAAGCATTGCCTATCCCTATCCATTTATTTACGCTCACTTCACATCCTCCTTTGGTATATAAATAACCATACGGTATTTATCGTCTGGGTTACAGTTCCTCCAGTCTTGAAGCTCCGTGCGCCCTTCTTTCCTTGTAAGGTAAGCACCCATAGTAGGTAGCCATCCATCCTTAATCGCCATTTCAACCACATAAAGTTGCCTCTTAATCATTCACATTCTCCTTTTCCAGCATGGCATAGTAGACTTTTGTCTGTGTCTCTTTCTCTATAATCTCCGATGACTTTTCAAATCCATGAAGCCCAAGTACAGCATAGTAGGCTTTCTCCCCTATCCTTTTCTTCTGTATCTGCATAATCTCAAGAAACTTGAAGTTCTTGCCCTTCTTCTTAGGCTCAGGACTGGTTGGTAGCGGTGGGGTCGAACCACCATTCACACCTTCAAAGGGTGTTGTCCTGCCATTAGACGAGCCACCATCATCGTCAGTAGGTAAATCTTCACCCTGATAAATATGCAACCCAAGTCCATGAAGGGCGATAGCCTTAGTCAATGCCCTCTGAATGGATGTATTAATCTGGAAGGCGTTAGGCTTCTCTACGGTACGATTGTTGTTGTCGAGGACGGGATGGACTTGTGCTAAAGTAACCCCTTCCACCGTTACGGCCACCTCTACAAAGTATCCACACTCTGTCTTGACAAAGGGCTTTCCCTCATACTTGATAATCTCCCAAGTGGCTTTAGGGTCAGCTTCCCTAAGTGCCTTCACAGCGTAAGCCCAAGATAGATAGGCGAACTTCCCCTTCTTTTCAATGTGCTTAGACACATCTGTTTTATAGAGTTTGCTAAATATTGATTCCGTCATTTACTTCCTCCTATTCGTTAGAACTACTATATCATACTATCTACCCGAAGTGGGAAAAAAGATGGGTTGTTTATGTTTTATTTTGATGTCCTCCTATTCTTGACATTGTAATGAAACATAAGTATCCCCTGAAAGGCTTTCCAGTATTTATTGTAATTCTTGGAATAGTCCTTGAAGTCAGGCTTACCTGTAGTTTTATCAAGGCGTAGAACACCCATCCCCTCTATTGTGCCAAATCCCATCTCCTCATAGGCATGACGGTAGGCGGCAATCTGTAATCCATTTTCAGGGTAATGGGCTTTGCTCGTCTTGAAGTCGAGAACATAGACTTTGCCGTCCACCTTTGCCACACAGTCGAGAGTACCTGCGAACTTGTGCTTATGGGAGTGAACGGTAAGTTCGGAATGGATAGGTTGAAACTCTGTATCTTCTGCCCATTCCATGAAAGCACCAAACGAGTTCTCGGCTTCGGGGGACGAAGTTGCTAAAATCAATGAGGCTATTGCACTTGGATAGTTTCCTATCATCGGGTTTACATTATTTATATAAAGTTCAATCATCCTATGAACCTCAGTCCCTATGTCTCCAGCAGTCTCCAACTTCTCATGGTGGTACTGCCTTGCGGAATCGAACAAGGTGTTATCAAGGGGTATCTCACCTGACTTTATCGCCTCAAGGTTGTCCTTGATGTACTCTATGACCGTATTGGCATAGTATTGTCCCGGTATCTGCTTAACATGACCCAAGAGCGTAGTTACGGAAGGGTATGTCATAATTCCTTCTGGCGTAGTTATCTCGTATGTTCTACCCATCGTCTTCATCTTCCCTCATTAACTTGCTATCCCTACTAACCCTTCTCTCCGCCCTGTCTTGTGCAAGGCTATCCAACCTGACCACCTCCGTAATCTCATCTGTAATTTCTATCAGTCTCCTTCTATTTGCGGCGACATCCTTCAACTTTGCCAACTCTTTCAGGAGTCCCTTATGGTGGTCTGACAATCCTGCCCTCCATATCCTCTCATCTTCTTCCCTCTTATGGCGGTTCTTGGTATCTTGGGTGGTGCGGCGTAAGGGTTCCCTAGAAGGCCATGTAGTCATAGTCCTGTCTCCCTTCCATTAAATCGTTCTGCCACATACATCTCAAGTTTCTCTATCCAGACCTCGAAGTCAAAGGAAGCAAGTTTAGGTTGCTTGCCGCACCAATCGTGACCTTCACCACCGCAGTTAAGACATTTAGCCATCTAAACCTTACCCCCTATCTTCTCCATTATTAACCTCAATCTCTCCTTACCACCTTCGAACTCCTTATCTGACATCCCATCTTCCAACTGCAACCTCGTAGTAGATTCGTTCTGCATCATACTCAGGGCAATACCCGCCTGTTCATGGATTAACCCTACAATATTCGTACCCGGATATATATTCGTAGTCTTCTTACATATCCTCTTAATCGCCTCAAGGAAGATACGGTCAGATAATTCTTGGGTCAATCCGTACCAGACTTCCAACTTGTCAGGGTCTACCGTAGCCTTGAAATCTACAATGCAAGACGACAAGATGTCGATACCTCTTTGGAAAACCTCAAGTTTCATCACCTTCTCCTAACGCTTTTAGTTGTTCCTTCCTCCTGATATTCTCTCCAGCTATCCTAAGAGCCTCACGGGTCTTTTCGGTAGAGGTTTGTTCCCTACCTGAAACCGTGTACTCATCCTCCCAACCTTCAGCGTTTAACCACGATGCGGGGTAAGGTATCCACTTGCCACCATCCTTAGTCCAATCGTTAGAGGTCTTGGCTATCTCTATTGTGGCTAACATAGTAGCTAAGAGATGCTCACTCGGGTTTATCCTTAACCACGCCTTTTTAGCACTACCCTTAGACTTCTTACGAGGATATGCTTTCCAGAATATATCAAAGTCAGTAAGAGTATTTAAATCTTTATCTTCTTTATCTTCTTTTACTTCTTTAGGTGTGGTCATTTGATGGTCAGTTGTTGGTCGTTTGATGGTCAGTTGTTGGTCGCTAACCGATTTCACCGTCTGAAAATCATTGTATTTACAGATAGTTACGATAGAAAACTTGTTGGTCGATTTCACATAAATGAAGCCAACTTTCTCTAAGAGTTTTAGCTTTCTCCGAATCATAGAACGGTTCATGCCAGTCTCTTTAGCTAAGCTCAATCCACCACAGAGATGTTCACCCCTCTTTATAATTACTTCTTGCCCATTGAAAACTATTTTAGTATCTTTATAATTAACCTTCAAGAGAAGATGAAGCGCAAGATGTACGGCATAGCTATCTTTATAAAAGGAAGTATCGGTTATCTTTTTCCAAAGATATATATATCCATTTACAAGTGTCATTTAATTACTTTTATGTCGAGATTTTCGGTAATAAGTTTTAGTCCTCCGGGGTATCCCAAAAGATTTAATATCTTCTTGCCAAGTATTCTTGAATCCCAGCATTTATGGCAAAAGGAATAATCATCTCCGCAGATTCCCATAGAAAGCCCCAAGTCCTCTACCTTCAGCTTATTCCGGTCGTTTTCTCCACATATACTACATTGGAGCAAATGCGCATCACCGTGGAACATACTCTCTCTGGTCGTGGCTAATATTTTCATTAGGTCTCCTTGTGAAATAAAAAAACCCCCGTAGGCTCTGTCTTCGGCGAAGAAAACGGGTCTTCCTACGGGGGCTGGTTCCCTTTTCAGGAAACTTTAAATTTGATTGTACGCCCGTATTCCTTCGCCTACTATTATTTAATCACATAACCGAAAATATGTCAAGACTTTTATAGCAGGTTAAAAAGAATTAACCCTATTACCAAGAGAATTAGCCCTCCTTCACCCTGCGCCACTCGTCGAGGGCTTTACAGACAGTACATTCATTATTATTACAGTACTCACTGTATTCTAAAGAAGCCATCTCACAAACTTTTTCAGCCGCATCGAGGCGGGCTTGGAGCTTGACTATCTTAATCTTCAACGCTTGCGTCTCATTACCTAATGCCTTCAACGCCTCTTCCTTTGTCATACCTTCTCCTTTACTGACTTGTCTTCAAAAGCCTCTTTTAATAATATATCAAAGGCAGTTTTAACATCTCTCATTTCGTCGCATAGTTCTTGTACATTTGTACTATTAGGTCTATCTGGGTGATAGTTATCCCAGCCAAACCTTTCACCTTTACATACGGCTTGTATAAGCTCTCCACATTCTTCTATTAATTTAATAGAAGCGGAGCCTATGTTTTTATATTTAGGGTCGCTCATAGCTTCTCCTTTAAATTTGACGGGGGCAGTTGGTCTGCAACATAAGGACTTATAGCGAATGCAATTACGCACCGTTGCTCTTATATCAGGCTACCACGCCACCCCGTCAATATCACTCTATCGGTATATTTAATTTAGCTTGGCAGTAGGGACATTCTATCCCCGTCATAGCACACTCCTTGCATCCTTTTGTAATAGGGATGAGAAACACCTTTTTACATTCATCACAGGTTATCCTCATGACTTCTCCTTTATGAGCTTGGCGAGTTTGCGGAGGTCGCCAAGTGCTTTAGCTAAACCTTGATGTCGCCCCATTAGATTGTTATGTTTTCTATGTCCTTCCATCTCCACTATTCCAAATTTGTTATTATCAACTTTTGCTTGCCACCCAAGACACTTTGTAGACCCTGCAATATCAAGAGATTCGCAGTATGCCCTTTCACTTTGACGCTTTAAGTCGGCAATGGTTTCTTCCCATGCCTCTCTTATCTCGTCCAGTTGCCATGCAATTTTCATCCTTTTATCTATTTCTTCCCCTTCTCCAGCCTCGGCCCGTTCAGCCCTGACTTGCCATTGAGCAACAGTTTGAGTATATTTCCTTTTCAGCTCGTCCCTCTCCGCCCGCAGGTTGTCGATTAGGGAGAGGAGCGCACAGACATCTTCAAGTTTAAACTTTATTGTCGGTTGTGACCGCCAAGGGTCAGTTTTTATTAGGGCTAATTCAGCCTCTACTTCTTCTCGTATCTCCTTCTCTCTGTTATCCATCGGTATCCTCCCTATCCTTCACGAACTCCACAAGGGCGAGAGAGCCACGGGCGGGGTTGAGTAAAGTCCCTAAAAAATTACCTTCGGGCATTAACCCATTATCCCATTGCACCGCTACAAAATCCTCCCACCAAGTTTCACTCTGTATCTTCTCCAACAGAGGCCCGTAATCTTCCCACTTGGAGAAGTCGGGGTTAATGTAAATGTCCCCTGTGTCTCTCCCCTTCCGACATTTTAAACAATATTCGACATCTGGCGTAGCTAACTCCCAACTATGCCAGCACTCCCTCAGCACCTTCTCCGTAAGTATCTTGTCCACCTCGTTCTGGGTCATGGCTTAGGCTCCTCAAAACAGGGACACCCAAAACCCATATCAGGCGTAAGTCCTGTTTTATGTGGATTAAATTTTGCACATATAGGAATTTTAACCTCTATAGGATAATGACAAATTCCTGCGTATATAAACAGCCTCCGCCCACTTGAGCTTTTAGGCCATTCGCCCCATTTACAATTTTTACAGCAAGGCTTCTTCATCTCCCCCTCCTCTCCTTCTCGTGGTATTTTTCCCAGTTCCGGTAATACTGCATCTCCGCCTCTCTCTCGTGGAGCGTGAATGATTCCCACTTGTCCATCTCTGCGCTTTGGTTCGCCCGGGTAATGCCCAATGCTCCAAGAGCAAGGATGGCGAGGAGGATGAGGATATAGGTGGGTTTAGTCATCGTACACCTCAACCTCTATCACCTGGACGGGGCCTATATCGGTACTAAGAATAGGAGGCATTGTAGGGTCTACAATTATCCCTGCGACAAACCTATTTCCTCCGTAAGGCATTACCTTAACATTCACCCACTTCGTCCTTCTCGGCGGTGGCGGGATCTCTACCTTCGGGCGACAGTGGAAGAGGGTGGGGAAGGAATCCGCCTTACAGCATATACCGTCTCTCCAGAAAGACATCTCTTTGCCGCTATCAAAAATAACGCTTAAAGTATTATCACCCCACACTGAGATTACTTTCCCATTTGTCCCTCCTACCTCACACTCCGGGCCGAAGGGCGACCATACCCTATCGCCGACACGACTGCGAGAAAAATCAGACTTATTCATTTTAACCCCCTCAACCTGGTTTGCATATCCTGTTCGTCCATCATCCGCACGCTCTCCATGAAGGACGCATCATCTGCGAGCGTATTCATCGAGTGGCTCACCTTGAGCAGACCGATGATGCCGATTAGGGCAATAAGCCCTAAGATAAGATGGTATAGTCTGTTACTCATCGCACACCTTTATCTCTTCTTTTTGTTTTAGTTCCATTGCAAATTCCGCAGCTGCATACCTTTGGTCAAACCAAAAGTCGCAAAGACATAGTTCAAATGGTTTACTACAATCTGGACACATCGAAGTTATTTTACTCATTCTCCCTCCTCTTTAGGCCACACCTGCTTACCGCCGATTAACACCTTGTCTACCCGGAACCCACCGTACCCGCAATACGGGCAGTACCGGACTTCCTCTGGAACTACAGCATGGAAGCTCTTCTTGCAACGAGGGCATTTAATCTTTGTCATCATCCCTAATCCTCCTTATATCTTCCGGCGTCATATCGCCTGATAAATATTCGTCCTCGTATCTATCATCATCCTCGAATAAAAGGCCGATGCCGATGGAAAAAACGAAACTCCCTATTAGCCATGCTACGGCTATCCACGCCCATGTCCCGTAGGTCACCCTTCAACCTCCTGCATTCTCTTAGGGTCTATCAGGGTTCTACACACATCGCAGTTAAACTTCTCTGTTGACCACCTAAAGAATACCTCTCCACATTCAGGACATATTGTTTTACGCATTGTTTGTCTCCTTGTATTTAGCTTCATAGATTAAGTGCCACAACCATCTGTTTACCCTGTCAATATGGGTGCGGAGTTCTTCCTCTGTCATGTTCTTGTAGTAGTTCATCGCTAATCTCCCGTGTAAAGCTGGCTTGCCATGTGGTACAAGACCTTGAGATTGAGGTAAAGGGATTTTGCATCCTCTGTTTTCTTGTATTCGTTTATCAGGGTCTTAAGGCTTGCGAGGACATCCTTTAACCCTTCCTGCTCTCTATCCATTGTCTATCCCTCCTTTTTCCTTCGTTTGTATGGGCTCACGGGCGTTTAAAGCCTCTACAATTAACGATTCGAGTCCAGCCTTGATGGTAGTACCCTTTAGGGCGCAATACGCCTTGTAGCGGGTATAAAGGGGTTTGGGAAAGTCTTTGATACAGAAGGTCGTGGTTTCCATTAGTTATTCTCCTATTTTTTTAGCATTACTATGGCATAGACCCATAATTGAGATTTTATGTTCATGCCAGAAGTCAAGAGCATTATCGCTCATCTGTTTAATTTGCTCATCAGTAAACTCGTTCCACTCTTCATGCGAGTGGAATTCGCATCCAATCTGTACATGGGCATCCCATATAGTTACCAACCATGATAGCCCGGTTATTTGGATAGGGGACTGTGTAACGGTTATTCCATTACGGATATTTGCGCCCCTGAGGTATGCGCCACTGAGGTATGCGCCCACGAGGTCTGCGTTCCTGAGGTCTGCGCCCCTGAGGTGTGCGCCCGTGAGGTATGCGCCCGTGAGGTCTGCGCCCCTGAGGTATGCGTTCCTGAGGTCTGCGTCCGTGAGGTCTGCGCCACTGAGGTCTGCGCCCCTGAGGTATGCGCCCGTGAGGTCTGCGCCCCTGAGGTCTGCGCCCCTGAGGTATGC
>ERZ1292625.789-Hain-H41-01um-R1-789-length-43220-cov-6_pt1 | contig 43220 bp, 58 predicted proteins | sample MGYA00564400_ERZ1292625 | MGnify/ENA primary metagenome ERZ1292625 (study PRJEB36523, sample SAMEA6512639) | groundwater metagenome | collected 2019-01-08 | study: AquaDiva: Metagenomics assemblies of 32 groundwater samples
GGAGGTGAGGCTTGAGGATTGCATCTTGTTGGTGCGGACAGGCCAAACCGATAGCGAATGGACGCTGAGCGCCCTCATCGCGCCTGGAACCACTGGCCTTCGATGTCTCGCTGGCCGAGCGATCCTCGACGCCGTGGCGCCGTTGATCGAAAGGAGCAAGAAGACATGAGCGACGCGATCGAGAATGCCGAGCATGAGTTCGCAGAAGATGCGATGGCATATGCCGGCGTGAGCCAGTTCGACTCCCTGAGATTCGCTGCCGCTACGTCCGCCCTCATCCTCGCCCATCTCGCCGCCCACCAGCCCGCCCCAGCGCAGCCGGCCGCGACGGGGGATGAGTTCTTCGAGGCGGTGCTGAACATCCTCCTGGAGTGGGGCGACAAGGACACTGTCGAGACAGACTGTGTTGGCCTCATGGAAGATGTGCGCGTGGCGTTTGAAGAGGAGCGCAACCGGAGGGCGCGGGGATGAGCGAGCCGATGAAGCCGATGGGTTACATTTCGATGGAAGGAGAAGAGGGAATCACCCTTGTCGCCAAATCCGACGCCCTCCGCTACGCCGCCGAGGAGCGTGAGGAGGGGAGGCGGGAGGCGGTTCAGGCATGCCTTTCGATCTGCGAAGACAGACAAAGACGGATGGCAGCGATAGATTCGCTCGCCGCCGCTTACGTAGGCGGAGTGCTTACTCAATGCGCCGACTTGATCCGCGCCATGCTCCCACCCGCGCAGGGCGAGCAGGAAGGGAAGGAGACGACGTGAGCAAGTATGGGGAGCCGTGGGCTGTTCGACCGATGATGGACGGCGATGTCGCTTGCGACTGCATCATCGCCAAAGGGCACGGCGGGCTGACGATCGCCGAACGGCTGGACGAGGATGAACCGTATGCCTCTCACGCCGTCGGAGCCGTCAACGCCCTCGAAGGCCTCGCCCCGGCGAAGGTGCGGAAGTTCGTGGACCGGATGATGTCCGAGCCGTGCTACACGCCGAACATTTGCACGCATGCCGAACCATTCTGCGCGACGTGTCACGCCCGCGCCTGCAAGGAGACGCCATGACCCCCGCGATGAAGAGGTACGAGCCGTCGATGCGCTACATCGGGACTGGCGAGTATGTCCCGGTCATGGTCGAGGCAGATGACGGTGACTGCGTCATGCGTGAAGACGCCATCGCCGCCATCGACGCCGCGCGGCTGGAGGAGATGGGTAGGACGCGCAAACTGACGGACGAAATACTGACAGCCCTGAATCCAAGTCCAGTCGGCATCGACTGGGAGAGAATCGACGCGGCATTCTCGACGTACAAGGAGGAATCCCCCGATGTCCCTGCGCAGCAAGACTAAGGCCCAGCGTGAAGCGGCACAGCGCGAACGGCTCACCGACTTGGTGCGCTGCATGGTCGACGTTGCATGCCAAGGCCATGTTGACGATTACGACCAGCTATCCGCTGAGATGCTGGCAAAGTTGCTCCCCGCGCTAAGGCGGAGGTTCCCGGATCTGCCGGAACACTGCTGGGGACTATGGAATCTGAACGAATACGAGACGATAGAAAAGTCGGTTGGGTTCCTCTTCGAGAACGGAGCGAAGTGATGTCCCTACGACCTGAGATTCAGCGGTTGGTGGAGGCGGCCAGACGCCTTGTCCACGTTGAACGAATGCACGGCGAGGAAAGGATGTCGGACGAAGAAATCGAACTCTGGAAAGCTCTCGCCGCATGCGACGCCTCCGAATCCGAGCGGTCCAAGTGGCCGGAGGTGCGGGTGGTGGTAGCCGTCACGAATCGAGAGGGGTTTATACCACCATTAGCCGTAGTGCCGCTGTCGAGGGAGTCCGACAGCGAGGCTGTATCGAATCTTCTGAGCGACTGGTCCGACGACTGTACTGTTACGCATGTGGCCCTGTTCAAGCTCCGCGTCCCGCCATTCATCGTGCCGGTGGAGGAAGAGTAGATGGTGCGCGAGTATCGGCCGGAGCCGGAAGAGTGCTGCGTCTGCAACGCCTACACCGGCAAGGCTGGTCCTGGCGATGGGTCGCTTTACACGGACGAAGGCGCAGGGCCATTCTGCGAAGAGTGCTACGCGAAGCGGTGCCCACTACCCGAAGTGAAGGAGGAGAGACAGCCATGATCGACCTCGACGAACTGGATAGGCTCGAAGTGGCGACGCGCGGCAAGCGTAGCTGGCAGCAGTACGAATACCTCGTCGCCCTCCGCTCCGCCGCCCGCTACCTGATCGACGAGGCGAGGCAGGCGGTGATACTGCGGCTGGCGGTGCAGATCGCACGCAGCAACAGCGACAGGATCAATGCGGCGATCAATGACTGTCGCCTCGACACGACGAGGACCGACGCCGAGATCATCGCGGAGTGGCGGGAGGTGGCGCGGGTTCATGGAACGGTGGTGGAGGGGGCGAATGGATGAGCGACGCTAAGCCGTGGGCCTGGGTTGTCAATCCGCAAGTATCGACCTACCGCCGTGAGCCAGCCGACGGGACCGGACACGAGTGGGTCAGCGTCATGCTCGGCGCGTGGCATGTCTGCATCGTTTGCTGGCAGACACGCAAGCCAAAGGTGTGGGCATGTCCCGGACCAATCGTCATTACGGAGGCCCCGACCGATGCCTGAGAAGACCGCCGAGGAGTGGGCGAAGGAGATGGACTCGACAGTCGCGTGGCTGGCAGCAATCGGCGCGGATGCGTTCGCGGAGACATCTCGCACGCTCGCCACCTTCCTCCGCTCCCAAGCCGCCGAGATCGAGAGGTTGCGCGGGCCAGTCGCGCCGAGCGATCCGACGCCGCTATCGGATCTCTATTTCAACTGCCGAATCCGTGGCGTGTTGGCGCGCATGAACATCAAGACCGTCGAAGAACTGTGCGCTCTGACGGAAGACGACCTGCTCAACCAACGGAACTTCGGAATCACGGCGTTGCACACGGTCAATGCCGAACTTGCCACGATCGGAAAGAGCCTGCGCGAGAAGAGGCCGAGACGGCAGGCCCATCAAGTTACTGCACCGCCCTGCCCCCACGTCGTCCAATCCGGCGAGTCCCGCTACTGCGATCTGGCCGAGTCTTCCGTGCGGGAGAGGGATGAGGAGATCAAGGCGCTACGCGAGCAGCTTGCGATGTGGCAGCAGATAAATCCGAACCTTGACATGGCAGCGGTTGTCGCGAGCTACAAGGGCAACCCCGCCGACCGCACCAACCGCGACCCGGGAGACGAGGCGTGAAGGGTCCGCGAGGCTACGCCGCAATCGGACTGTTCCAGCCGAAGACCGCATGCAACGTCGGGTCCGCTCTGAGAGCCGCCGGATGCTACGGAGCGGCGATGGTCGCCACGACCGGCAAGCGGTTCGGCGTCGCGCTGACGGACACGATGAAGGCATACCGCCGGATTCCGTTCATTCGGTGCGACGACCTGCGCGAGATCGTTCCGTTTGACTGCGTGCCTGTGGCGGTTGAGCTTGTCGACGGCGCCGTGCCGCTCACCGAATACAGCCACCCGCAACGTGCCTTCTACGTGTTTGGGCCGGAGGACGGGACGCTCGGAAAGAATGTCCTCGAATGGTGCCGCGACGTGGTCTTCATCCCAACGGACGGCTGCATGAACTTGGCGGCCTGCGTCAACGTCGTGCTGTACGATCGGATGACGAAGCAACGGAGAATCGAATCATGACCCCCGACATCGCAGAACTGCGGAGGCTGAAGGATGCGGCCGACCGTGCGGCGAATGTTCCATGCCTGTCTCAAGGCGAGGCGCAGGAAGCAGGGCGGAAGGTCTCCGCATATTTTGCCGCCCTCCGCAACGCCGCCCCCGCCCTCTTCGACGAGGTGGAGAGTCAGGCCGCGCGGATCGCGGCGCTGGAGAAGTGCTTGAGGGAGTGCGCGGAGGACTTGGCCGCTGAGGTTGAGGCCCGCTACAGGGACACGCGCCAGTACCCGGAGCAAGAGCGGCGGCATCAGCGCGACATCGAACCCGTCCTCAAGGCGCGGGCGCTGTTGGAAGGGGAGTGCGATGCGACGGCGTAAGCACTCGAACGACAGCCGGCACAAGGTCTGCCAGAGCAAACGGTGTCCGCTGTGCAACGGCGGCGCGGTCGGCAGACCGGTGCGTGACCTGCGTAGGATTGACCCGGTCGAGACGGACGCTCGCAAGCTGGAGGATGAGGCGCGTCGTGCATCTCGCGTCGAGGACGACATGGCCTGCAACCAAGACTCTGACGATGCGTGGCGCGTCTACATCGAAGAGCAGGAGGACTCCAATGCTAACCCCCGCTGAACGGGAGATCGTGAAGGCGCGGCTGAGGACGTATCCGAAGGGGCTTGGCGACGTGTGGGGATCTGGACCGTTGCGGCACACGACCGAGCACGAACTTCCACGAAACATCATGAAGTACGAGGAGTTCGGCCGACCAGCCGTAGCACTTGCATGCTTCCGTGCGAAGCGTGATGACAGAAGACCATCCCTTGGCGATGCCTTCTCCGATCTATGCAAAGCGGCGGTAGAGTGCGGCCTTAAAAACTACGTCGAATGTCTCGACGACGACACCTTGGCCGTCCTCGCCCGCCTCGAAGCGATGGAAGCGACGGATCGTGAAGAGGCAACCGAATGAGCAGGCACGGATACTCGGACGAGTGCGACGATCATCTCCAGGCGGGCTTGTCGCCTATGTCATCCTTTCAAGTCTGGAGCCACAAACATGGACAGTCGAGATACGTTGATCCCTCTCGGCATGTCTCAGTCGCCGCCTGCCTCGCCGTGGGGAATCAACTTCGGCGGCGGCCTGAACTCCACGGCCTTGCTGATTGAATGCCGGCGCCGTGGATTCGTGCCGGACTGGGTTCTCTTCGCCGACACCGGGAGCGAACGGCCGGAAACGATAGCCCACGTTGAGCGCATCCGCGAATGGTGCGCCGGCTGGGCTCGCTTTGAGGTGGTCCGGTGGATTCGCAAGACCGGGAAGTTCGAGCCGTTGCATGAGAACTGCCTTCGGACCAGATTCCTACCCTCGAAGGCTTACGGTTACGGCGGCTGCACCGATAAATGGAAGGTCCAGCCGATGGAGAAGTGGCGCAAGAAGAACGGATTCGATCGTGGAGCCTTCGCCATCGGGTATGACGCCGGTGAGTTCCGCCGCATCAGGACCGCATGCGCTCGCGGCGACGATCCGAACTTTACGGCATGGTATCCGCTTGTTGCGTGGGGCATCGACCGTGCCGGCTGTGACGCCATATGCCGAGAAGCCGGGATGGAAGTTCCGAAGTCGTCGTGCTTCATGTGCCCAAACATGAAGACGCACGAGTGGCAGGAATTGAAGGACAAGCACCCGGACCTTTGGGCCATCTCGGTCGAGATCGACACGCGGGCCAGAGCGGCCGGCAATCTACCACAGGCCGGCAGGAATCACGGACCGCTTGCGGAGACGCTGGACGACAGGTGCCATCACGGAGGATGCTTTACATGACCCTCTCCGAACTGATCCGCCGCTGCGAGACCCCGGACGGGCCGATCATCTGCCTGGACGTGCAGACGGTGAGGGTGTTGGTGGAGGCCGCCACGCTCTACCGTTACTGCTCGTTCGGGAAGATCGCGACGGCCCTCTTTGAAGACCTCGACCTCTCCACCATCAAGCTCCCGCCCGCCACGGAGCGAACCGAATGAACTACGATGACGACGGACCCGGGTACTTTGAGGCGGAGCCCTCGCCCTGGGCCATCCTGTACCTGATCGGCGCCTTGCTGCTGCTGGCGGGGGCGGTGATCTACGGAACGTGTTTCTATGGAGGAGTGAAGTGATGCGAACCAAGAAGGCCGACAGGAAGATCAAGGGACTGAAGCGGAAGGTGGCGCCGATCAGGGGCAAGGCGACCGTGAAGCGGGTGACGTTCACGGTCGAGACGGAAGACACCTGCGAGGTCGTCAAGAGCCGGCTCGCCGTGATGGCAAAAACCGACGGCAAGTTCGAGTACCTCCCTGGCAACGGGCACGAGACCTGGGTGCGCCTCCGCGCCATCAAGGTCGAAGACGTAGGAGCCCGCTGAAATGACCATCAACCTCCCCCTCACCCCAACCGCCCCGCTGCCGCCGAACTTCCGCAAGGTCGTTCACGGGGACGGCTACCTCGTCATCAATGACGGCCCGCCCGCCATCGTGGACGTGACGGTCTTCGGCGTGCCGGTCCTGGCTGCCAAGACGTTCAACGGCGTGCGCGGCAACTGGATCATGCAGGGCGAGGCGATGCTGGCCGCGTCCTGGGCGCCTATGCCGGACGACGCGAAGCGGCTGGCACTGCGGCAGATCATCGGCGTGGGGCTCGACACGGAGCTCCTCCAGCGGCCGAGGATCAAGGCCGTGCTGGAGAACTTCGGCGAGGGGACTACCGGCGACTTCGGCTGGACGCAGTCCAGGGCGAACCGGAAGGCGTGGCTGGGCGAGACGGAGCCGCCGGTCGATCAGACACACCTCGACCTGATGAACGCGATCGGCGCCGAGGGCTGGAACAACGGGCACTATGACCTGCCGTTCTGGTGCTTCGTCCACTGGCTCTGGACGGGGAATCAGGGCGCTTGGAATGCCTTCCTCCGCTGGACGATCGGGCAGTCAACGCAAGGGTTCGTCTGGTCGGGACCGCAGAAGGGAATGCACCGGCAGGAGAAGGGCTACGACTACCCGGGCTCGTCGCTCGACCCGTCGCCGAGCGATGACGCGGCATGGGAGAAGCAATGGATTCGGTCGGCCGTGGCGGGGCATCACTCGACCGGCATGCCGATCTTCGAGTGGGTCTGTCAGGCTCGCCGTGCCGCTCTCCGCGCCCTTCCGAGCAACTGGTACGACAACCAATGGGGGGTTCGCCGAGCGGCCCGCCCGCTCGACGACATGCTCACCCTCCACGTCGGCATGGGCTACCCAATGGCCGACAGGATCGAGCCGTGGGTGCGGCACGTCGTCGGCTTGCTCGACCCGGTGCGGAAACTCTGGCTGAACCACGGCAACGGCGGGGCCGCTCCATCCTCGCCGTGGATGATGGGCGAGAACTGGACGGCCTGCTGGACGGCCACCGATGTCGTGCCGGTGCTGGCCGATCTCAAGCCGAAGCTCATGGAGGCTGCGGCGGCCATCGAAGTCGAGGCGGTCAACCGGACGCACGGCGTCCCGATCTGCTGGTACCGGACCGCGATCAACCAGAACGGCACCCAGCAGGCGGAGCATTTCCAGAACCAGAACCTCGGGCTGGCCGGGTTCCTCCTGCCGATGCTCAGGATCTCGAATCCGGCGCTCTACCAGGAGATGTCGCAGGTGATGTCGGACCGGCTGCCGGCGTTGATCTCGCAGGTGGACCAGGGCTACACGCCACCGATCTCTGACATCCGGTGCAACTACGGGCCGCAGGGGAGCGCACACTACAAGCTGATGCTGGAGGTGCTGCATGGGTGCAGGAGATGAGTGAGCCGTGGTAGCACCACGAGAAGGCTACTACCCTCCGCCGTACCGCGCCATTCAGCGCGAGAAGTCCGTCACCATCTTCTCCGGGGGTGAGCAGGTATGGCGCTGCACGCCGGAGGACCTGGGCAAGGCCGTTGACTGGGCGCGTGGTGACACTCGCTTGCTGTACATTACCGATGGCTGGCCCTTCAACCGTAAAGTCACACTTCAGATGGCCGAGGCCGTGGAACGTCTGGACGTGGTGGAAGAGCCAGAGGCAGGGTAGTGCCACCCCGCACCTGCTACCAGTGCGACCTCTACTACTCTCTACCATTCTCCAACCCGGAGGATCAGGTGGAGGGCTGCGGCAAGGCATACTGGAATAGCTGGGGGAAGATGCCCGCTTGGCAGGCGGCTCAGGAGAAGGCCAAGGACTGCCTGGATTTCAAGGATGCGAAGGCGGCTGAGACGGCCCAGCCACAGCCCTCCCCGCTTGATGCAAGGACCCCACGCCCTTCTTGAGGGCCAGCTTGCCCACCGGCAGGCCCACCCCGAGGGCGGCCAGGAGCAGGGCGACATCATCCCAGTTCTCGAAGATCCAGGGCCAGAGGGACGGTGAGGTGGCGATCTCCTTCACCGTGTCCTTGACGTTGTCCTTGGTCACGGCATGGCCGAGCTTCGCTTCGAGGTCGGTTCGGACAGCGACTAGCTCAGCGTCCTTCGCCGCTGCCTTCGCCTCCAGAACATCGAGCTTTGTCTCGGCCAGGGCCTTGAGCTGCAAGACCTTGTCAGCGATCTCATCCACCTTGGCAACCGTAGCGCAGGAGGGGAGGAGAAGCATCGAGGCGAGTCCGAGGGTCAGGATGCAGTTCTTCATCGGGTCATCTCCCGGAATGAAAGAGGAGGAGGCCGCCGAACAGGAAGGAAAAGTTCGGAGGAAAACATGCGTGTTGACGACACAGATTCACGATAGGCAGCGGCCCCCTCCTTTGATCGGTTCACTTGCACGGCACAGGGGGGTGCGTGACCATCGCAGCAGAGACAGCGGCGTCATGACGGGCGCACCACTCGTCCAGCGTTTCGCTGGTGTTCCTCACCGTCGATACCGAGTATTCAACGGGGATCGGGGGCTTCCCCGCGAGGTAGCACCACTTCGTCACTTTGGTCTGCATGAGGACCTCCTGTACCGTTGGTACCAGTATAACACGGGCGTGGGAGAACTGGAATCCAACGAGAAGGAGCAGGGTCAACAGGAGGACTAGGTTCACCCAATGGTCTAGCCGCCCTACTTTCCGCTCGGACGCTGTAGGCGATCGATCTCGATACCATGCCTGCGAAGTTCCGCTTCCGCCGTGTCCATCCTGGCGTTGATCCGAGCCACGGAGTCCACCATCCAGGTTTCGTGGTTCTCGCGGGCTCCGACCCACCTCGCCCCTCCCCAGACAGCCGCAACGATCCCTATAACAAGTGATCCCCTTACGGCGATGTCCTTGGATATTAGCATGGTCTTCATGGTCGCCACCAATCTTCTTCCGCTATCTGGCTCCTACCAGAGATCCACGGTTCTTGAGCCGGCAATAGAGAGCTTCGTTGCGCGATGGCTTGGCTTCACCTGTAAGGGACCTGAGTCCGTCGTGAGAGCCGACAACCACCAGCCTGTCTTCGGCGAGCATAAGAGCGTTGTACGACGCCATCCAATCAGCCTTAGCATCCGGCGGCACCACGACAACCACCGTTGCCCACGTTTGACCGGCCAACGCTGCGTCGCGAAGAGGTAGAGCCCAAGCAGTTCGCAGGTGTCCCGTGAGAGGCGTGCCATCGACAACCTCGACATGTCCGTCTTCGGTGATGACCTTGTCGCCGATTCGCCAACGGTCCAAAACAGACGCACCTTTGGTCATCTTGGAGCGAATCGCTTCCGATAGCGCGACAGAATACTCGGTTGGCCCGACAGTCAACACCTGAGACCATCTGCCGGCCGTCTCTGAAATCACGTTGACGATGACGTCGAGCACTTCGTCTTCATCTGCCAAGACCGCCCAGAGCGAGTAATCCCCGTCGTGGCCTTCGGCGAATTGCTCTTCCTCGTGTTGCGTGACAGCCGTGAATGAAAGCTTCCTCTTTTTCAGGATCGCGTAACGCAGTTCGTCGAGTTGCGAAACGACCTCCATCTCGACATGCGACATCGGAACGATCCCGGAATCGATCATCGCCCTGATTTTCTCTTCGTCGTCTGCATAGCGATCGACATCGCCAATGGTCGCATTGACTTCCGCGCCGCCAAGGTATGTCTCTGCAACGCTACGTATCACTTCGCGAATTGGTTCGATGCGCGCAGGGTTCTTGACGTCGATGATCGACATGTCGTTTTCGATGGCAACACGGACAGCGTTGAGTTCTGATGGGACCAGTGAATCGTCGGCGATTGCCTCGGACTCCATGATCTTCCGCCACCGTGTATCGTCGAGGAAGTTCTTCTTCGGCTCGACGGGGATCTTCAGTGCCTCAACCTCGGCCGCCTCGTCATCTTCCTTCGAGACGACGAACCCGTTCTGCGTCAAGACGAGAACGCCGGAACGGTAGAGCATCGCCAGAACTGCGTTTGTGTCTGCGATCGATACGCCAAGCCTGCGAGCGACGACTTCCTTCAAGTCGCCCTCTTTGACGTGAGACGATTCAACCGTGCTCTCAATGATGCCACGGATGCGCTCTTCGTGTGGCAGACCCTTTGCCTCTGCAAGCTTGTCGGCCTCGGTGTCTGGGAGATCCATTTGGTATGGGCTCTTTTCTGGATATGCGAGAACGTGCCGCCTGAGTTCAGGCCGGATGTTCTTCTCGACGAGAGAGTTTTCGAGGTCGTTGCCTACGATCTTGGCAGTCTTCGTGATGAAGACGCTGCCGAAAAGTTCGTGGTCTTCGTGGTGGCCTTCGACATCAATCTCTTGGAAAATTGCCGGGTTGGTGAATTGCCCGATGATCTTGAATGGCTGCGTCCAGAGAGGAGATCCGGAAGGCTCGACACGAAGTATGCCGAAGCCTGTGGTCTGCTGCCACCATTCAATGAAAAGTATCGTCAGGCGCTTCTGTTCCATCACCCACCGTTTTCCCTGTTCATCCTCTGGAACGACTGCTTTGCGCGATGCGTCTCGATGATCTTGCGCGTGTTGTTGCGCATCTGCTCACGCAGAGAATCTATCTGCTCTTGCCGCGACGGATCCTTGAGGTTTCTGAGCAGACGATTGTACTCGCCCTTGAGACGCTTGTTTTCCTGCTCGTACTCGAAGACCGACTTCTGCGCTTCCTCAACCGGCCTGCCTTCGTATGACCGCAATCCGAGGAAGAACTGCGCATACCGTTGAAGCGCACCGATCTCATTTCTCTCACCCTGCTCACCTGTGCGCTCGACTCCAAGAGGATTCAGGCGGTCGAGGTTGTTCAGGAGAGAAACGTCGCGCATGAGTTGCACGGTGAACGGACTGAATGACATCCCGAACATCTCGTACTGCTGGCCCTCGAATCGCTCGATCGGCTTGCCGGTGAACGCAGAGAAGTTCTTCATGAACTCCACAGGCTGCTTGATGAGCGGCGAGAGACGCGCAGCTATTGAATCCACGAGCGCCCCGCGACGCCCCTCCTTGGCGTTCATGAGTTCTCGGAAGCCATGAGCAAGCTCGGCGAGATCGGACTGCGGCAGCCAGCCGCGCAAAAGGAAATACTCCGGATTACCTTCATCGTTCTTCCTGATCGGGATACCGTACATGTCGCCGATGTAGTCAGGGACGAGATCCTTCGGCAGTTCGTCGATGTCACCAGACTCGGCCTCGAAGAGCCCGGGTGTCTCGCTCCATGCACGTAACGCCTTCCCGAAGAACGTCGTCTTCTGCGGCGACTGGAGGATGTGATCCATTGCCAGCGGGATAGCCCGCCGCATGAACGTGTAGAACGGGAATGCGGCACGGAATCCAACGCGCTCGGTGTGCGTCAAGAGATGCGAATCGTAGTCGATCAGGAACTTCTTCGCATGACGCACCGAATCTTCGAGCGTGGCACCCTTCTTCCACTGGTCGATGATTGTCGTCATTCTCCAGAGGTTTTCTGATGCGCGTCCGACGCCGTCACGGATGGGGGCCAAGAGCGGGTTCGTCTGTGCCTGACCCCAACGCAGCCAGCGCGGCATCTTTTTCTCTGAGACCTCGCCGAACATGTCGACCGCGCGGCCGAACATGTCCAAGGCGCCAAAGTCAACGTCGATGCCTCCCAGTTGTTTCGTCTTCTGGAGAAAGGTGGCAGCGTCCAAGGTCTCGCCGTTGACGTTGGTCAGCACGACGTCAGCGAGAGTTTGCCCACGCCCGAGCATCGCCTTCTGGATCGCGAACGCTGACTGATAGCTGCGCAACCCAGAAACGCCCTCGACGCCGGCAAGGAAGGCCATCGCTCCAGTGGACGCAAAGTTTCGCGCGTGGAACGCAGGGTTGGGAAGGTTCGTCCATCCTTTCCAGAGGTTCGTTGCCTTGTGCAGCCACCTGACGAGCTTCAGAACCTCCTTCGGCTCTGTCATCTTGCGGTGAGCGCCAGCGAGTTCGGTGAGCATCTGGCGCGGCACGATGGCGTAATCGACGCCCTTCTGTGCGAACCCACGCTGCACAGGAATGTCCAATGCCACCTCGATCTCGCGGACCCAGTTCGCAGCCTTCTCACGGGCGGTCAGCGCATCGGCGGCAATCGACCCTTCTGGCACAACCTCATCAAGAGAGCCACGAGCGGCTTGGAGGAAGCCCTGCGAGAAAACGTCGTCCCAGGCGGCCGAGTCGCCGGCAAAGAGATCGTTGACCGGGACCACCGCATAGGACCGCAGAAGTTCTTGGTTCAACTGACCGTTGCGGCTGAAGAACCGCAAGACCTCGCGTTCTACGTCGTCGGTCTCCATCCCCTTCAAGACCTTCGCTGCGATGCCACCCTGTTTCGCTGTCGCGAGCAGGGCATCACGCATCGGCAGGCTGCCCATGCGGATCGCTGAGGCTTGGAGGCGCTTTTGGAATCCGGTCGCCAAGTCAGCCTCGAAGAACTGCGCGGCGTCTGGGTCGAGCTTCCGAAGCTTGTCGAGCCATTCCGGGTCGGCCTTGTCGAACGCGCCTCGGACGCGCTCAGTCAGGTCAGAGAGTTTGTTAAAGACATCGAACCTGACGCCTCCGGTCGCGTCAACGCCCTTCTGCTGAAGCATGGCGTTAACTTCTGCGACCGTGCGGTTCGTGATCTGGCGTTGCCGCTCAAACGTAGCGCGGGCCAGCGGAGAGTCAGCGAAGGCCCGCTGCGACAACTCGTTCATGAACTTCTTCCCATCGCCGGTCGTCGTGTGCATGAAGTAGAACTCTGTCATGCCACTGTAGACGCCGGCCGCGATCTCTGACTGCCGCAAGCGGGCCATGTTCGTGTCAGCGATGTAGAGGAGGCTGTTCATCAGGTCAGCCTCGGTAGCCTTCTCGGGAAGCTTCCCAAGTCCAACGAGGAAGTTCGACAGCATCTCGTTGCCGATCCCGGCTGCTCGTGGGTTCTTTGCCACGAGGAGAGCCACCTTCTCCATCGACTTCCGCAGAGTTGCCCGCGTCGAGTCGCCGACAACGCTGTTGCCGGCTTCGGCGATGGTGTCCATCAGGTCGAACCGCTTGCGGAGAAGATTTGCGACAACCGTGTTCACTTCACCGACGCCGCCTGGGCCATGCTGAAGAACCGCCCGCATCGCTTCCGGGAGGTTGTTCAGCCCGCGAAGCGTGTTGCCGAACGGATTCAGTTCGTCTATCCCGACTTCGTCGAGAGCCATTCGAGTCCAGTCGCGCAGCGCCGGCAAGCTGTTCTTGTCGATCCAGCCCTCTCGAATGAGATGCTTGTAGTTCTCGCCGTCCATGATCGTGTCAAGCATCCGGACGTCGAGTTCGACAATTGATCCATCCGGCCGGATGAGACGGCTGAAGTCAGCGCCCCAATCGCCGTCGATCTCGGAGAGATTCACCGAGACCTCGCGAGCCTGCGGGATGTTCGCCTTACGGAGTGTGCCTTCAAGATCGTCGGCCGCGCGGAGGGCTTTCCTGTAGGTCGTCAACAGTTCCGGTCCGAACTTCTTGTCGAACCGGCGGAACTGATCCAGAGCGTCCGTCACGGCGCGGTCCATGCTGACCTCGAAGCCAGCGCGACCGATCGACTCCTCGGCTCCTCGTTGAGCAAGTTCTGTCGCCGCAACGCGGGAGATCCCAGGCTTCGACAGCGCGACAAGTTCTTGCGCTACGTCGTCGCCGACGAACTCGCCGAGCCTGTGACGGAACGCGACGTCGACCCTGTCCAGGGTCAGTTCATCGTCAACGCCGACAACACCAAGCTCATCGAGCGTCGACATCGCACGACGGAACTTGTCACCTTGCAACTCAGACACGGACTCGAACAGGCCACCAACCTCTCGCATCACGGCCATCGCGCCTGTCATGCCGTGCGCCATGTCTGTGATCTGCCGTTGCAGAAGCTTCGTCGCTTCGATGTCGCCCGGTCTGGGAGGATTGAAAATCAGTCCAAGCGGTCCGGCATTTTCCAGTGAGCGACCAACGAGAGGGAGATTCGTGAACGGGGCTCGCACTGCCTGACCAACGCCTGAGCGCAAGATGCCCTGCGTGATCGTCTCGACGCCAGACAGGAGCGGAACGTTGAACCACTTCGGCGCCACGTCGATTCCAGCGATCGTGAGCCCACGACGGAAGCCGCGCTGGGCCTGCTCCTTCAACGAATAGAGTGCCGGGTCGACGCGCTCAAGAATCCCCTTGTCGGCAAGCTGCTGGGCGCGACGCAGTCCAGCGCCCTTCTCCAACTGGAAGACGCCTTCGGCAACTTCCTTGCCGTGGAAACTGAGAACGTCCGGGACTTCACCCGCCAGCCGGCGGAACACGCGCCCAGCCTTGGCCGCCTTGCCAAGCTTCGTGAACGCGCCGATGCCAGTGTAGGTCGACGGGCCAAGCCCGATCTCAAGAGCCAGCGTCGGGAGGAACCCAGGCTCCTCAATGCCAGCCGCACGCAGAACGTCTTCGCCTGTGATGTTCTCGGCGAAGTCGGTTCCGAAGATGTAGTCCGAGAGATGCGCGAACGGCGAGCCCTTGGCGAAGCGTTCCACCATCCCGCCGATGCCTTCATCTCGAAGTAGCGCGAAGGTCAGACCGCGCACAGAGCGATCGAACAGCGCGATCTCAGGGAGCATGAGGACGTTCAGGAGGAAGTTCCCGGACTCCTCTTCCTGGTCCGCAGGCGCGAGAGATTCCAAGCTAGCGCGGTCGGCGTTGAATGACGTTGCAGGCTCGAAAGCCAGCGCATCACTGCTGGCCGCGCGGAATTGGGAGGCTGCCGGAATGAACGGCCTCTCCGCTACGCCCTGTGACCTGACGGGAGTTCCGATCCTGCTGCCAGAAAAAAGCTCTTCAAGTGTTAGACGGCTGGGCATCGCCTCCCTCACTCGGCTGCGACCGCTTCAGCAATGCGTCGAAGATGCCCTTCTGCATGTCGATCTGTGCCCGCTGACGGTGCGACTGAAGATCGGTCTCGGCCATCTGCTGGCCGATCTTCGCCTTCTCGCGCTCGACGGCCATCTTCTGCTCTGACTCCGTTCGCTTCAGTTCCATCTCCTGCTGCATCATCTTCGCTTCGACGGCTTGAGACGGGTCCTCGACAATGGGGATGTCGTAGCCCATGGCCTTTGCAATGGCAGGGTTCAACTTGCCAGCGAGGACACCAAGCATCACGCGCTGGCGCATCGCTTCCTTGACCTTCGTCGGCATCAGATGTTCCTACCAAGCAAGGCGGGGTCGGTGGGCTTCATCTCCCCCGCGAACATGTCAAAGATCGTTCTCTTCTGCTTCCGTCTCCTGCGCCCGAACATGCCGGGTGCAATATCCGGATTGCCGAACAAGTCGAAGATGTTCTGCGTTCGCGCGAAACCGATGGGCTCGACATCAAGGCCAGAAGTGAAGTGTGCTCCAGATGGCAGGCCATCGGCATCGGACGGCGTCCCTTGCTTGAAGAGCGGATCGGAGAAAATCAGTTCTTCGAGAGTCATTTTGCCGCCGGAGTTGGGAGACCGTAGTCGCCGCCGAGGGCCATCAGGGCCAGCGCACGGTAGGCTGTCGGGTCATCGAAGATGTCGTAGTAGTTAGCTGGGAACTTCACGGTCTTTCCGTTGATCGTGATCGTCCTGCCGGAGACGCGGGAGTGGACCGACTTGAGTGGAGGATCATATTCGGTTGAGCCAGAGACAAGGCGGGCGAAACGGATGCGGTCTGTCTCGGAGCTTGCATCAAGTGTGAACGGACCAACCTGCGGAACCTTGATACCAAACTCCTTAGCCGCCGCGTCCAGAGACTCCATTCCCTGTCTAACCTTCTCGCGTGCGAGACGTCCACCGATCAAGTCCTTCCCGCCGCTGTCAGGATCTCCAGTGACAAAACGCCCCGACTCGTCCTGTCTGATGGTGCCTGATTCAAGTTCTCCTTGAACGTACTCTCGTGCCATCTCCGCCGGGTCCAAGCCAGACTCTTTCAGCAGCCGACCGGACGCGCCCTTCGAGATGTCGTTGGCAATTTCTGTTTCCAGTTTTGCAATGACGTCATCATAAAGCGGCGACCCCGGAATGAACGCCTGCGGCCTGACCACTTCGCCGGTCAGTTGAGATTCACGTTCAGCAGTCTCCGAGAGGAGCTTTTGCAGCCGGTCGGCAAGACCCTCTTTCCGCCTTTGAATGGACTCCTCAACGGCACCCAGGATGCGGATCTTCTGCTCGGACTTCTGCGCGTTGCGCGTCTCATCGCGACTCTGAGATTCCGCCTGAATCCCCTTGGCCTGGAGAAACGTCGGCAGGTCTTGCAGTGTCGTTCCTTCGGGGACGATGAGGCCTAGAGCCTGAAGTGCAGACCGCTGCGATGCCGGCAACGGCTGGGTTGCCTTCTCTCGCTGTCCAGCCTCGCGGCGCTGCAATCCAAGCAGTTCCGTCTGCCTATCCTCCTCACGCTCGCCGCGCCTCTCGGTAGCCTCGAACTGACGGTTGGCTCGCTCATCGGCCAAGCCGGCCAGAAAGAAGTCCAGCCCCATCTTTTCGCGTTGGAGCTTTTCGCCGCTCTCGAAACGCTTGCGCTCTACGTCGCGGCCGAAGATCGCCTCAAGGCCACGGTTCGCCTCGAACTCCGCTCTCTGATCGCGGTCGGCAGTGCGCTCCTGACGGTCGAGTGTGGCCTGTTCGCCAGCGAACTGCCGCTGGATGTTGGCCTGCTCGATTTGGAACTTCTGGATCTGGTCTTGGCGCTCGGCTTCGGCGCGAAGGGCGATCTGCTGAAGCGCCAGCTTGAACCCTGCTTCAAGACCTTGGCTCGCGAATTGGTTGAACCCTCTGGATGTGAGCAACGGCACGTTACGTCCTCAATATTCCAGGGAAGATCTCACCAGCCAACCCAAGACCGAGGCCGCCGCTAAGCGCCCCGGCTCCAGCCCCAAACGCCCCACCGAGGAAATCCAACGGCCCGGACTGCTGACTCGCCAGTTGCGCGTTCGCGCCCACGAGCGAGGAGAGCCCGCCGAGCGTCCCGAGTTGCCCTAGTGCCAGTTCCCTGCGCGGCTGGTCTGCCGACTGGAGGTATCCGAACAACGACGCGATGGCCCTGTTCAGGTCCGGCACGCGCTGCTGCGCCGCAAGGTTCTCGACGTTCTGGAGCCCGCTGAGTGTCTGCGCTTGGTTCTGAAGCCCGGCCAGCCCGGCAAGCCCCAACCCTCCGGCATCTGATCGTCCGAGGCCAAGCCGCTCCGTGACGCCACCAATCCGCTGTTGTGCCGCGTTCTGCGTCTGCGACGCTTGGTTCGCACCGAGGTTTCCGAGCGATGCTTTCAGTTGATCGTTGAAGGTGAACGGGTCAGACGCGATCTGCTCAATCAGCGGTCGGATCGCTGCGAACAGCGGGTCCGACTCGAACTGTTCCAGGATCTTCTGGAGGTTTGACACCCCCTCTTTCGCGTTGGCGTTCGCTTGCTTGCTGGCCTTCGCGCCTTGTTTTTCGGCGTCGCTCGGTCCCATCTTGAACCCTCCTCCTCATCAGCATAGACACCGTCCTAAACCCTCTTCCCGATAGAACTTGCTGCACTCTATCGTTCCTGACATGGACGTTGCCTTCGATGATCGAGGCGCCGGCGTCGGCAGCCCAACGCTGGATACCAGCCCACAATACAACAGACGCCTCGGTTGTTCCACGTGAAACAATTGGAACGAAGAAGTCGTAGATGAATGCCACGATACCATCGTCGCGTGCCCAGTTCTCGGCCAACCCGACAACGGCGAAACCGTGCAACCCAGTCGTATCCACAGCCACCAGTACCGCGCAGCCAGGATCGAGAAACCGCAGCCGAGCGTGTGCTTCGAGCCGCGACGCCTGCATGTTCGTGATCGGCACGCCGTCGAGGTCAGCCATCTCCTTCCAGTAGGAAGTGAGCATCGGCATCATCATGCCGTAGGCGTCAAGGCCGGCGATGCGGCGAAGCTCCACGCTACAGCCCTTGCACGCTGTAGGTCTCAGGCGCCAAGCTGACCAGCGACATCCCCAGGTTCGTGACGGCAGCTTCGCACGTCACCTTGACTATCTGCGTGCGCCGATGCAACGGGATGAGAAGTGTGTTTCCGTCACAGGTCACGAAAATGCTGGCAGCTTCCAGGGTTGTAATCGTCGCGCTGGGGCTTGTCCCAGCCAGCGCGATGCGGAACAGACCACCTGCCTCGCACGCCATCAGAAGGCCATCGCCATCGCCAATTGTCGTGGCATCCAGAACAAACTCCGTGTCCGCCGCCAGAGCCGCAATGCCATCGCTGGCGATGAACTGAATTCTGTAACTCATTGCGTGAACTCCATTTCCATTGCTCCAGCGTTAAATGCACGAGTCGAAGCTGCAACATAACGCATCGCTCCAACGTTCCAAGACCTCCGCGTGCCGCCAACGAAGTCATCAGTGAATGTGCCGGCGAGACTTGTGCCGATATTTTGTGCGGTCGACGCCCGCTTGAGACGGGCGAACCGTGGGTTTGTCGCCAGTGACCCACGGAGGAGAGGATCGGTACCTGCTACGCTGTCGGCGTCGCCAGCACTGTTCGTCTGCCACGTCGAGAAGACCGTTGCCGCCCCATCCCAGACGAAGGACGAGGCCGCGTTCAGGTGGTAGAAGTTCGTCCCAGCCGTCCAGGACGTGAACCCGCCGCCGGCTGCGGCAGGGTTGTCGTACTGGATCATGATCGCTCCGGCTACCCCGGTGGCGATGTTGTTCGTGAAGACGAGCGAGCCGGCGGCGATGATGTCGTTGAAGGAGCGGAAGAAGAAGGCGGGCTTCCCCGTTCGGAGCACCTCCACCGTGTTGTTGTAGACGGTCAGGGTGGCGCTGTTGCCGTTGGCGTTTAGTTCGCCGAAGACGATGCCGCCCACCGTGGAGGCGAGATCAGGCACCGAGACGACGTTGTTCCGCACCTCCCAAATACCAAGGTTCTGGCTACCGTTAACCTGGATGTTGATGCCACACTGGAGACAATCATGCACCCAGTTACGATAGATCTTGCTCGGTGTCGTGCTGTTCGTGGCAACGTGGATGCCATCGGAGCAGTCATAGATGGTGTTGTCGTGAATATTGTGCCCGCCACCTGTCGAGTGCGACGTGATCCCGTCACCGCTCCCGGCTGCCACTTCGTTCACGTCGAAGATGACGTTGTGGTCCACCTCAAAGCCCAGAGGCCCGTTCAACGAGATGCCGTCCACAAAACAGTTGGAAACGGTGTTCCCGTGGATACGGAACCCAGTAGCCCCCCCGCTGATGTCGGTGGTCACGGTAGAGAGCACGGCGATCCCGTCGGCGATGGCAGGCCCAACGATCTCTTCAACCGTGTTGTTGCGGATCGTAACCCCCGCTGAATTGCCATTCAGTGTAGCCGCTACCACGATCCCGTAGCTGCCACACTTCCTGACATGGATGCGCTCGATGATGAAATACCCGCAGTTATCGAGAGCGATACCGATCGTGGCAGCTACGTTCCCCAGGTCGATGATTGGGTACTTCGATGGGGTGTCACAGAGGCCAGAGTCATCACGCTTCCACCCACGGATGTAGGCTGCCGTCGTCGGCGATACGTTCTGAGCTGTAAACAGAATCCCTGCGTCGGTGAACACCGAGTCTTCGATCAACCGCACCTCATCGCCGCCAGCGATGGCTTGCAGGTTGAGCTTCGTGATGGTCTGCCAACGCTGTGCGAATGACAGGCCGGTGTTCGCATCGCTACCGCTCACGCTATCGACGTAAAAGGTCGCCATCACATGCCCTCAATACGCCGCCAATTCCGCCCACTTCACGCGCACGCCGAAGACCCAGGTCCCGGTGGCCGGCACCGTTGCGCGGATGCCAAAGCCCTCGTTCTGCGCGAAGACGATGGGGTGCTCACCATCGTCGGTTTCGCACTTGTAGAGCACCACCCCCTCGAAAACCTGGGTGTTCGCCGCGGCCAGAATCATCTTCGGGTAGTTGCCGAAGTCCTGGGTGTCGTAGGTCTTCGTTCCTGCGCCCAGGGCCGCCGTCGTGGCGACGCGGAAATCTCCGAGAAGACTGGCGCCCATGTTGGTACGGACTTGGTTGTTATCGCCGGTCAGGGTCATCGCCGTGCCGCCCGTGCCGTTGGCGGTGTATGTGCGCGCGAAGCCGACACGGAAGAGACCGGCCCCGGCGGTGAAGCCGGTAAGCTGGTACATGCCGGTCAAGGCGACTTCGAGAAGCCGGCAGAATCGCGTCGCGTCTGACCACCTGAATTGAACGATGTCCGAGTTAGCCGCGAGCGCAGCCGCCATCGTGCCGGACACGGCAGCCAGGCAGTAATGCCCGAGCGTCCCATGGGAGTCAGGCTTCGCCGTGATGTGGGCACCGCTGAATGCAGCCGCCCCGACCTCGGCAAAGGCAGCGGAGACAGGTCCCTGGAAAACAGCCATCTCAAGCTCCGATCAGGTAGAAGAATCTGAATCGGCCCATGACGTGACCGATGGTTTTCATTTCGTAGCGATCGAACGGTTGCGTGTGCGCACCAATGAAAGACGCCGTGATGTTAGACCGAGGCGCCCCGCCTTCACGGATCAAAGCAGCCACCGGCAGCATGCTTGCGATCGTCTTCCAGTAGACCGTGGCTATCCCGGTGCCGGCCTGCGCAACGGCGAAGATCGAATCGACGATCGCCTCATCGGCAAGCGTTCCCTTCCCCGAGTACGGACCAGGACCCTGCCACACCTGCACCCTGGACGCCGCCGTGATAGCAGCATCGGCGATCTCGAAGGTCCCCTCGAAGGCCGGCGTAGCACCGAGGTCTGCATCCACCTCTTTGATCTCGGCGGCACCGCCACCTCCGCCTCCAGCGGCCCACTTGACCCCTGAAGGTTGGGCAGAGTCGGCGGTGAGGACATGGGTGTCCGTCCCCACGGCAACCCGGATATGGTCTGTGCCGTTGTGGACGATCAGGTCGCCCTTCGTCGTTCCAGGGGCCAGCGCATCGAAGGCCGGCACGGCAGCCGTCTGCCCGGTGCCACCGTTGAGAATCGGCAGGATGCCGGTGGCGTTTGCCAAGTCCCGATCGGTCGCATGGAAGTGGAGGGCTGAGTCGCCACCGTCCGTCAGGTCGGTGCGCTGCGCGCCAGTGAAATGATGATGGTCGCTGGCCGCGCCACCCAAGAGCCCAGTCAGCGCCTCGTGGTCGTGGGTGTGCAACGTCGTCGCGCCACCGTCCGTCAGGTCGGTAGCCTGTGCTCCAGTCAGGTGATAGTGGTCTCCAGCAGCGCCGCCAAGAAGCCCGTCAAGTTCTTCGTGGTCCTGCTCCGCGTCAGCACTGATGAACGAGTTGACGTATTGAAGGGCCGTGATGACCTCGTTCGAGAACGCCTGCAATTCTGACAGGATCGCTTCCGTCGTTTGACCGCGAACCAGCCTTGGGATCTTGAGCCTAGCCATAGGTCCGCACCGCCGGCATGACGTCGTGTTCAATCGAAACCGATGACAGGCTCATGACACCAGCCGGCGACTGCACCTGAATGAGAGCGAACCTGCCTGTTCCACCGCAGTCAGTCCGCGCGAACTGGTTGGCGTTCGATGCGATCGTCACCGTCTGGCCAGCGATCGAAGCAGAAGACACCAGAGGATCGTAGCCAAACTTGTCGAACCAAACCTGGACTTCGAGGCTATCAGAGCCTCCTTCTCCCATCGCAAGGTTAAGCACTCGATACCGTTTTGGATCGAGCACGCCGCTAGGATCGCAAATGAACTGGATCATCGGGTTGATGGCGCCGATGAGAACAGTCGCCGCCCCGTCAGGCAATGTCTGCCCAAGCGGGTCGATGATGATCGACGTCGCCATGGCCGGTCCATGCAACGCAACCACGATGTAGTCTGCTCCAGCACTACGAATCCAAAGCGGACGGAACTTGACTGAGAAGCTATCCGAGGCAGGAGAAATGACCATCGTTTGCGTCGTGCTGTTGTACGACGTCTGGTTCGTCGAGAATACTGCCGTCACGGCTGCGTCGTAGGCGTCGTTCTCGACATCAGTCAAATCAAGCTGGCACACGAAGCCGTTCACGAAACCGATCGGCAACTCGCGATCGTCGAGACCTTCGGCTATGAGGATGAAATCCACCCACGGCATGATGTACTGCGTCCAGCGGTTCGGTTGGCGGTAGCTGTAGACGAGGATGCGGTCGTTCCTTGTCGTTCCAGACCCAGTGCAAGCGAACCAAATCTGCTGGCGGTCCTGGTAGTGCATCGCCACGACGTTGTCGAGGTGCTTCAGGTTGCGGATCGTACGACCAATACGCGGACGAGCAGGAAGATTCTCTGGGGCAGATGCCGACGAGATGTTCCTGTCGTCCCTTGTTGAGCGGATGAAGATGTCGCTCTCCGAGAAGAAGGCGTGTTCAGTGAGGAGGTTGACGACGGCGTTTGGCGACACAGCCCCGCGCGATACGTCAAGGAACTGCACCTGGAAAGGAATGTCGATCGGCGAGCCAGACAGGTCGAGGTTGTTGAACGAAATCAACACCCGAGCATCGCGCAGGTATGCCACGAGATCGCCATCGAACGGCGCCAAAGCCTTGATCTCGTCCCCTTGGTCAGTCTCGACGCTGATCCTCGAAGCCGACCCTGGCGTTGTGTTGACGTGTTCGACCTCCGGCCCGTCCTGCACGCGCGAGAAGTAGACCTGTCCTGGCTCCAACGTCGCCGCGAAGAGCATCCGAGACCCCATCACCCCGATCGCTCTTGACGGTGGCGGAGGACTGCGAAGGAAGAGATCCCCAAGCGTAGGCGTCGCCGCTGCAAGATTCGGTAGGCTGATCGACCTCGTGATGTCCACGTTCGCCACGAGCAGAGCATCGATACCGGCAGCGATGGAGTAGGTTCCAGAAGTGATAGACGTCGTGATGTCGTACCAGTAGAGGACCGTCGGGGCGCCTTCTAGCGTCAGGAAAATCTCGACCGCGTTGACCTGCGGATCGTTCGGCGTCTCAATCCCTGAGATGCTGTTGATCTGGCTTGTGTTGCCACCGGAGAGAGTGAACATTCTGAGCGGAGAAAGGTTCGACACGAACCCAGACTCCGTGTTCGCGAATCGATACCCGACGAAGTAGACGCCATCATCCAGCGTGCCGCCAGCAGATGAGGTCGAAACGTATGGACGCTGCAATGGCGCTTCGATGCCATCTTCGCGCACTCGACCAGCGTCAAAAACCTTCGGCCGGCCCCCGTTGGTGAAGTAAATCCTCCCAGCATACGGGACCATGCTGAACTGCTGGCTGCGCTTGAAGACGCCACCAGACTCGGCCGTCAAGGTGTTGTCTTTCAAGTCGAAGGTGTAGAACGCACACCCGCCGATGAATGCGATCTTCCTCGACGTTGCTTCGTCGATGTTGTTCCGGAAGTCAACGGCACCCTGGACCTTCACGGGACGGAACGGCTCGACGAGGCCAACGTCAGGAACAGGCCCAGACTCGGCAGGCGGAACGATCTTCGAGTCCATGTAGACCGTCACGGCAGCCGGAGGGCTCCCGGTACTGGCCGTCTGGAGAACGCGATTCTCGATCGTTCCGAAGTTAGTCAGTTGACGACCGTAGCCAGCGTCGGCAGTCAAGTAGACCGGCAGCGTGTTCCGACCGGCGATCGGGACATCCTTGTTCGCGCTCGCGATCGCTTCGATGAGATTCCGTGGAATCGACCAGAGTCGGAAAGCGTGGAAGACGCCTCGCGCCGCGAGCGTTGAGTAGGTCGCTGGATCGTCCGTGTTCGTCGTGCCGACGAATGCGTTGACGAGCCGACCGAGCATGACGAACGGACCAGCGTTGACGCCACCGGCTATCGTCGGGACATTTCCAGCGCCAGTTGCAATCGCTCCAGAGTCGAACTTGTGCTCGCCGACGGCGAAGAACGAGAACGTGTTGTTGTCTCGCGTCGCCGTCAGAGTAACCATCTCGCCAGCGAACGTCGACACGTTCTGACCTGTAAGAGTGATGGTCTTGTTTGCACCAGTCCCGTCGTCGAAAACCGCGACAAACCGATCCGATACTGTCTTTATGACCAGTGGATTGATGCCACCAACCACCGTTCCGTTGTTCGTTGAACAGTAAAGAGTCCGATCCGGGTATGCCGTCTCTCCAACATCCAACAGCGGCGTCCAGATGAGTTCAGCCGCCCAGCCGACTCCTGCCGCCGGAGTCTGGATGAACACCGTCGACAGCGGGTCCGTGAGGATGTTGTTCGCGTCAAGCGTCCCAGTACGGGCCAACGCAACGCCTGTCAGGCCGTTGAAGAATAGGCCGAAGCGGCCCATGACGCCGACGCCGACACCATCAGAGACGTCGGGATTCGTCGAGGTGTGCAAGCGGATCGAGTTCTCTTTCCCGATCCATTGCGGCCCGATGTTCCAATACCCGCCGTGGTTTCCTTCCAACGTCCCTCGGTAGTCTTCGTCTTCCGTGAGATCGCAGGAATCGCGGAGCCTGAGATAGTCGCCGTCGTTGCACTTCCAGTAGCCCTTGACTTCGGCGCCGGAATACTCGGACGGGAGGAGTTCACGCGCCTGGATTCCAGAAGTTCCAGCAACAGCGATGGCCGGCGTCGCCGCAACGAAGTCCGTCGCAATCCTCACCTCAGCAACACGGATCGGAGCGTACTGGAAGCCAGCCGTAATAGACGGGTAGCCATCGGTCCCAGGGTATGCCCCAATCAGAATCGGGGCCGTGCCGGCATCGAATGTCTTCGACTGGAACGCCGCGTCAGAGGCCGTCCCTATGCTTGCCCCGGTGTCGAGGTTGTAGACCTTGAGATTCAAGCTCCCAGTGCCATCGACACTTCCAAACTCGACGAACCTTTTCGTCCCGATCTGGTTCCCGCCGTCCAAGGCTGTGTCTGCCACGTTGACCGTCAACGTCGCCGGAGTCGTAGCTTCCTTGACTGACAATCTCCAGAACCAGAAACCACCCGACTGAACGAGTCGAAGGTGAATCTTCAAATCGGCAGGCGTCCCCTTCGCAACGATCGGCACCTCGTCCAGCCCAGAAAGCGCGAATCCGATGGCGTTCTCGCGGATCTCCACCGCGATCCCCATGTAGAACTCGTTCGACGCCGTAGGCGTGTAGGCAGAGCGATTCGGAATGACGAGCGCGTCGTAGAAGTTGTTGTAGATCGAGACGTTGTACGGGGCACCCCTGAGACGCCACGAGGCATCCTTCAACGTCGTCGCGTGCAGGCGCTTGTAGCCGTTGCGCGTGCGGCAGATGCCGCCGAGATCCACTTCGACATTGCGGATAGATGGGCACTCAGTCCTCGAAAGCGACTGCGGCTCCGCCTCAGTCGAGAGACCAACCACCCTGTCAATCCGGAACCGATTCACGGGAGCAACCTGAAGTTGTATGGATCGCGAAGATTCCAGTCTTCCGCTGGCGTCGACGGGCGCAACTGCACCCGGCGTCCAAGGACGATGTCCTTCATCCTCCGCGCCTGCACGATGCCGTTGCCCCAGTTCGCCAAAAACGACTGAAGCATCTGCCGGTCAGCCGAGAAGTAAGTCGCCAGACGTGTCGCAATCGCACCGTCCACGAGGTAGTTGTGCAAGTTCTCTGGGATCGGCGGGATGTCTCCGTCAGCCGACAACTCCGACGGCGTCTCATAATACTGGAAATGCAGCGTGTCGTCTTCCGAAGGCTCGGGGAAGAGTTCGATCATCCACCGCTTCGCCGTCGCGTCGTAGTGCAAATCTCGGATACAGCTTGGAGTGCCTGTCTGGTTCGATCCGCGCGCCCCAAGCCTGACCAAGTCCTGCTCGGTCATCACTTCTAGGCGTCGAGTCGAGTCACCTTCGATCCAGAAGGTGTGCTGGACGATCTGCACGCAACGCTCTGGAAGCTCGTACTTGGTTTGGCCTGTGACAACTGGAACTTCGCCCTCGCGCCGGAGGGAGGTCATGTTGCACAGGTTCGCCATCTCAGTCAGCGCGTGGTTGATCGCACGCTTGACCTGATCGAGTTCGTTCGTCGTCGGAAGAGTCGTGCTAGCGTTGCCGAAAACGTTCCAACACACTTCCTGCTGGAGTTCGAGGAATGTTCTCTCGGGCACGACTCACCTCACGCTCACACCACGCTCACACGCGCTCACACGTCCTGAACATTCGCTGCCAACGTCGATGCGTCGATGGCGCCGCGCTGAGTGATCTCTGCGATGATCCGCATCGGTTCCCCGGTGTGCGCCTCGCCGGGGATACCCCTGTTGGAACGGATGCGCTCCAATTCCTCACGAACGCGCAGACGGGCAGCGGCAATCTTGCGAGGAAGTTGTGATCCCTGGCCAATGCCTGCCTTGAATGCAGCGTCGTTGTCGATCATTTATCCTGCTCGTCAGAAGCCTCCGCTGGGGCCGGCGCGGGGGCTGGCGCTGGGGCCGCCGCCGCGTTCCTCGCCTTCAGGTTGCCGAGCATTTCCTGCATGATCTGCTCTTCTTTGGCCTTGTTCTCCAGGTAGCGGTTCCGCTTCTTCTGCGGCGGGGCCTCCACCTGCTGCGCCAGACTCATTGCGTCGTCTGGACATCCAGCCTTGCGAAGCCAGTCCTTAGTCAGCGTGTCCGGATCGACGTAGTGGATGAGAGCCAGGATCGGCAGTTCCCCGCCGTGGATCTCGGCCGCGATTGCGTTCGCCGTGTCGTAGTCGAACGTCGGGCACCCAGGCGGGACCACGGTGAACGAGTGCCGTTCGCCATACTGGTCCTTCGGCTCCGTGATCGGACTGATCTTCCCCTTCCCGTTCGGACGCGGGTTGTAGAAGAACTTCCGCTTCTGCCACCACTTCTTCGCTTCGTCGCCCTGCATCTCGCCGAAACGAGTCAGTGGACCGTGGAAGGTGCCGGTTTCTGTTCGGAAGCCGATCGGATGGAACTGCTCGGTCGTCGTCATGTGTGCCTCGAAGGAGAGAACGGGCCGCCGGAAGGCCGGCGGCCCTACGTTGTCATTCAGCGCGGACGTTCGGGCAGATGTAAACCGTGGCGATGTTGGCCGCTTCCGCAGTCATGGCAATGCCGATGACGCGGCTGTGGGTGTCTTCCATGTCATCGGCCAAGACCGCCGCTGACGCCACAGAGAGGATGGAATCCTCAAACCCAACCACGAACCCATCGGCCGAGATGTCCACGATCGCCGGCTCGCCAGCAAGGACGCCAGTGGTCGCCCTCACCCCAGTCATCTCGCCACGGATCTGAATGTACCCGTAGCCGTTCTGCGCTGGCACGGCGAACGTGCAGCCAGCCGCGATGACACGCGCCGTGAAGAAGAGTCCCAGCGAGTAGTCGTTCGTCACCGTCTCGAAGTCCAGGTCTGACCAGACCGTCGCATGACCAGCGACGTAGGTGACGGCATCCTTGAACTGGACGTACTTCACGATCTTCTTCCGCCCCGGTGTGTCCGGAGAGACGAAGAAGTAGCTCTGACCGAGCGTGTCAATTGGACCCTGGGCCGAGGTCCGCACGCCGGTCACGCCGTCTGGAGTGTGAGGCCCGATTTCGATGAACATGTTGTCGAACCTCCTTGTTCAGGCCGTGACGCCGAAGTTGAAGATGACGCCGTTGAGGCCAGGGTTGGTGCATCGCAGCAGGAAGCGAAGCAGGTTGTGCGCGACGACGTAGCTGGCCAGCGGGACATGAATCCAGTCCGTCCACGCGAAGAACGCCTGCTCCTCGAAGAGCAGTTCCCAGGTGTCGGTGTTCAGCATGTAGCAGATGCCGGTTCCGTCGGTCACGTCACCAGAGACGCCAACCGTCGAATACTCGATGCCGCCAACCTTCACGATCGTCATGCCGTTGAAGCTGATCGTCTCAGACCCGAGATCCATGTCCGCTTTCTCGATGCGGATGACGGACGCCGTTCCGGTCGCGTACTGCATCGCGAGGAACTGGTCGTAGGGTTGCAGCGACATGAGGCAGAGGTCCGGCTTCGTCGTCCTGCCGGTCGTCAGCAGATGTTGCATCCGGCGGAATGCCGTGAACACCGTGTTGGTAAGCACGAATGAATCCGACGCGCCGTTCTCGTCGAGATCCATCGCCAAGTTGCGCCAGCCCTTCGCGTGGTTGTCCGTCCCAGTCCGGTCCAGCTTCGCGTAGCTGTTGTAGGTGCCAGCCTGCGCCTGCGCCCTGGTCGTGAACGTGTTCGGCTGGGTGCCGGCCGTCGTCGTCGCTGAGTAGATCGTGTCTTCGATACCTTCGATGTGCAGCGACCCGTTGCCCTGCCCCTGCTGAACGACGCTGTTCAGGTTGTCGGCGAAGGACTTGCCGAGAACGTCGATGTCGTGCTGGAGCAGGTCCAGACGGGCCGGATCGCCGCTCGTGGCGATCGACTCGTTCCAGGTCTGCATGAGCGACATCTTGTAGTTCGCCATGCGCCACGAAACGGCCGGTGGGCCTTCGTTCTGCGCCACGGTGAACGCCTGCGTGCCACGGAACGCCTCGAAGGTCGTGTTCCGCACCGCCTCGTTCACTTGGTTGAAGTATTCGCCGCCGCGCACGAACTTCACGCGCCCAGCGTTCCAGAGCGTCCAGAACAGTTCGTGCGTGTTCTGGATGACGTCCTCCATCCCGTCATCCCAGACTTCGTCAAGCGAAGTCCAATCACGATTGTAACTCGCGGTGTCGCGAGCCGCCGTCGTCAATGCCATGTGAGCCTCCTAGGTTCGGACATTTTCAGGCAAGCTTCTTGCCGCCGCCCCAAAACGGACCGCCGGTAAAGCTTGGATCGTTCTTCTGCTTCCAGGCATAGGCTTCCTTGAGGTTCTTGAACCTCTGCGGAGGCTTCGCCTGAACCATCGCGTCAGGAACCTCACGAGAAGACTCGGGCGGGGGCTTCTGGCGATCCTTCTTCGGTGAACGCTTCTCGGCCATCTCGGTCTTGAAGTCGCGCTTGAAAACCATCGACATCGCATCGATCAAACCGTCTGCGCTGCCATCAGAAATCAGACGGTTCAACTTCGCTTGCACGCTTGGAGTCACCATCTCGCGCAGCTTGTCAGCAGGAATGAACTGCGTGAGTTCGGCGTACTCGGATTCCAAGGAAGCAGAACGTGCTGCCTCAGTCCTCGCATTCGCCGCTTCGACCTGTTTCTCAAGCGCCTCGATCCGCTCGGCGACCTTTCGGACCGCCGGATTCTCAAGAGCACCCTGCGCACCAAGGAACTTCATCAGCTTCTTCGCTGGCTCGTCGAGCTTGTCCATCAAAGGACGCAAGCTTTCGTCCACGTCGAGGCTTTGATCCTTGGATGCACGGCGCTTTTGCTCCTCGTCATAGAGCGCAGCCTTGCGGATCGTCTCGTTGTCGATGGAGCCGGCCTTGTGGAAGTGGGCTCTGGACGTCTGCAACTCGGACTCAAGGCTTCCGACCTTCTGCTGCAACGCTTCGAGCATCTTCCGCTGGTCCGGGTCCTTCACCGTAGCAGGATCAATGTCCCTAACCTGAGACTTCCCCTGAGCCTGCGCTGGCTCATCGCCCTGCGCGGTTGTTGCTTGGGTACGGTCCTTGTGGGCCTTGATCTTCTGTAGGAGGTTCATCGTTCTCGTTCAGTCAGGCCACTACTTCTTCGCCTTCGACTTGATCGCCATCTTCGGGTCTTTCCCGAGGATGTGCGGCTCCGAGTACCCGGACTGCTTGCTCCGGTTGCTCTTCACCTGCTCGCCCATGCCACCACCGAAGGGTCGCATGTACGGACTCTTCATCGGCGGCATCAACTTGCCTTTTGAGCGCATAGTGCTCCTTTCGTGTTCTGCCACATAGAGTTCCGGCTTGGCTCACGCCAAGCAACAGCGGCACCCACTGGCAACTAAGTTTCCACCTTCATAGAGCTAAGGCAAGAAAAAAAACTTCTTCCTTGCGTTCGCTGCTGCCTTCTCGCGTTCCTCGGACTCTCGGTGCTCCTGCGCGATGAACTTTTCCTCGCGCCGCACCCTGTTCTTCATGACGTGCTCCGGGTCGCGACGAAACTTCCCCCAAACAGGCTCGAAGTGCGACTCTTTCCTCTTCTTCGACAGGACGTCGCTTTCGTAGCCGTAGATCCCTTTTCTCTTCTCTTCAACCATGCGCGATTGCCCATGGATGTTGAACCCACCGATCTCAAGGGCCTCTTTCAATTCCTGGTTGTCGCGAATCACCGGACCAACACCAGGAACGTATTCTAGGCCCCTGGCCTTCCACGCCTCCTCGATCTCCAGGTTGTGCAGGTCCGGCACGACCCCGGAATCGAACTCGCGGATCGGGAGTCCAGGCACTACCACCGCCGAATCTGCCCCATTCCGCTCCTTCCAGACCCCCGGAGTGACTTCGGCGTACCCATCCTCCCACCGCTCCTCGTGCGTGTGGTCCGCGAATAGGCGTCCTCCGTGGCGCTCGCAACCGAACATCGACATCACAGCAGCCCCCCAGCGCCACCCTGGGCGGGCGCTGCGCGAGGGGCCGACCCCTGCGGGCCTCCCAAAAGCTGCTGCATGGCGTTCAGGTTCGCCATCGGCGAGTCGAGGTCGACGTAGAGGTCCCTCCCAGTCTGAAGCCGCGTGGCGTCGTTCAAGAGAATCGCCAAGGCGTCACGATCGCACTTCTGGCTCAAGATCTGGTCGAGCCCGTTGGCCTGCAAGATCGCCATGACCTTCTGGAGTTTCGTCCCGTCGGCTTCGGGGGCCATCGACCCAGGGACGATGTTGATCGACACGTCCTCGATGTTCGCCGCCCGCGCCCTGGTCAACTCCTCCTCGGCAATCCCCATCTGCGCGAGGTCTTCGCCGACCATGTCGACGATCTCGTCGAACTCCTTGAACCGGAAGATCGCCGAGATGATGTTCCGCGCCATGCGCGTCATGAACCGATCCAAGGCGTTCGCCTTGTCGTCCAATCGGACGCGCACGAACTTGGCGACCTCGGCCGCCTCAGTGCCAGACGTCTCTGACTTCAACGCCCCACCAGCCAACTGATTAGGCCCGAAGCCCTCGATCATCTGAATGTACAGCATCATCTTGTCGATGAAGTTCAGGTACTCCGGACTGACCTGCCGGGTGGCAAGTTCCTTCACCACACCGTCAAGGCCACCGCTCGTCACGCCTGAGATGTCGATCTCGGCTACGCCGCCATCGTCGTTGTCGAGCACCCCCTGAAGCTGGTCGGCGCTGTTGTTGCCGCCCTTGGCAACGAGGAGCGTCGTGTTCGGCGCCTTGCGAATCTGCCGCACAGCCCGGTAAAGCACCTCGCGCGTGGCACGCCAGAGGTCGACCCACCCGTTGATGTCGGTGCAGGGGAACGGGTCTTCGAGATCGCCGTTCCATTCCTCGACGACATATGGCCTTCTGCCATATGGGTTTGGACGCCGCTCCAAGAGCAGGTCTTGGTCAACGACCAAGGTGATTAGCGACCCGTAGGAGTCCTTAAACTCCGGATCGTCGTACCAGTAGATTTCCGCCAACTCGACCTGCTGGAAGTCCTCGGGGAGCGAGTTGTCATAGACGCCGTCACCAGGGTTCCTGCGGAACGGGAACCGCAGTTCTCGCCGCATCGTGTGCGTCGGCTTGACGTTCAGTCGCGCATCTCCACGGAACCGTTTGTCGTTCTTGACGTCCTTGATGTAGCGGTTGTAGAGCCGTCCTTCCCACCTCGGGCCATAGACAAAGTCGGTCGCGTGCGGATCAGCGATGTAGGCTTTCGCCGACATGATCTGCATGCCGATCTCTTCACGTCTCAGCGTGTGGTCGGCCTCGCCAGTCAGTTCCTTCTTCTGGACCCCTTTCGTGGTCGCAAACTCTTCGCGCTCCACGACATCCAGAAGCTCTTCTGTCGCCAACTCATCTCTGGTCAGTCCAGACCGACGGGCCTCTTCCTTCTCCTCTTTCTCAATCCGCTTTTGCCATGCGTCGTAGTCGGTCTCGTAGTGGACCTTGCCGATCATCAGTCCGGTCATCTTGCCGGACTTCACGAGCTTCCCCATCTGCCACTGGCGCTTCTTCGCGTCCCAGACGGAGTCGTTGTTCAACAGGACGTGGACGAGCTTCGCCAGTCCTCGCGCCTTCTCCGTCGCCGGCTTCGCGGAGAATGAAGGCATCGAGGCCACGATCGCGGCCACAGTCGTTTGCGTCAGCGCGTAAGGCAGGCCGATGCGGACTCCAGCCCCGAACGGGTTCGACCAGATGTCCATCGAGTGTGAACGCCTGTCGTGACCACGATAGGCGTCGATCGCGACCTGCCATTCGGCCTCGGCGTCTTTCCGACGGCGCATGAACAGCTTGATGTTGTCCGCGAAGAACTGGACCAACTGGCTGTCTGGAACCCTCTTACCAGTGATGCTGGTCGCCCCGTCACGCTTCCGCTTGCCTCCCAGAGACAGCAGGTATTCGTGAGGCGTCGGAGAGTTACGAACGTCCATCAGGCAATCCTCCGCGTCATGCCACCACCACCACCACGCCTCGCAAACGACCGTTTCTGGTTAACACCTTCAAGGTGAATCCCCATCGTTTCCAACACCACTGTACTCACCTGCGCATTCCAGTCCTGCGAGAAATCCACCGCATCAGCCAAGGCTTGCGATGTTTCGCGTCGTGCATTCTGCGCCGGCATTCGAGCGTTCCGCACGATGTCGGCAAAAGCGTCCAACTGGTCTTTCCTACCACGAGGGTACGAAGTCGCCTCATCAACGAACGCTTCATGCGTCGGATCTCCACGCCGCAAGAACACCCGCTTCGCCGACAACACCGGCTCGATCGCCTGGATGCGCCGCTCCTTACTCTCCGCATTCCTGCCGCCACGCGGGAGCAGCTTCAGCGGCAAGTAGAGCCCAAGCGTCGATGCCTCGTCACGCAGGTATGAGAGCAGGGTCGCCTGCGCACCAGTGGACTCGAAGAGGATCAGACGCGGACTGAAAAGCTTCGCGTGTTGCAGGATGTGGATGTTCACCTCCTGCGGCGTCAGGTGCCCGCTGGAGATCCGCTGCATGAAATACCGCCCGAAGGCGTCCACCCCGCACGTCATCACGACCGACCGATCGGCATCCGCATCGTCGAGCTTCACAGCGATGTCAACCGCCGTGTAGTGCCAAAGCACCTGCGTCCCAGGGTAGAACGAGTTCGGATCGTTCTTCTCCGGCGTCCACCACCCGAAGCTCGCGCGTCTGAAAAGCTGCGCGTCTTCTGGGTACGGGTCCTGCATGAACTGCGCGGCGTACTTGTACGGCCCGAGTGTCTTCTTGATCTCGGCCAGTTCTTCGAGCGGGAACTTCTTGGGGAAGAAGCTGACGATCTTGCCGCGACCGGCGCCGTCGCCGCGACCGGCGATGCCGCCACCCCCCACCTCCTGCTCCGCCCTCACGATGTTCACGTCCACCAAGCCAGCCCAGTTCTCGTTCTTCGGATCGATGATCTTGCTGTTCGCGTCTCTCGCGTCCCAGCGCGTCGCCATGATCGCCACCCGGAACGGCGCCCAGAGTTCGTCCTTCTTCTTCACGCCGAAGAACTGGTTCCGCTCCATCCACGGCCACCACTTGCGGCTCGTCTTCTTGATGTGCCGCTCGTCCTTCAGGTTGCGGAACATGCGGAAGTGCTCGTAGACCTGATTCATCATCGCGACCGTGTTGATGTTCTCCTCGCACACCAAGTCGTCATAGATGATGAACGTGTAGTGCCCGCCCGTGTTCCCTGTCTCTGGACTAGCGACCTGGATCGACTGCTCCTTGTACTCGCCCTTGCGCTTCAGGCAGATGGCCTTCTCGGTCCATTTCGGCGCGTGGATGTCCGGGCGCTTCCAGATGATGTCCGGGAAGAGCCAACGGAGGACTTCGTTCTTCTCGAAGTGCTGACGGATCTCGGACAGGATGCCCACCGCCTTGTCGAGCTTCCCGTGCTCGATCAGGATCGTCTCTTCAGGATTCCTCAAAATGACCTGGATCGCCCTGACGACGGTCCCGAGCGTGGTCTTGAATCCACCTCGGGGCCAGAAGTCCGACATCACCGTGAACGGGCGGCCTACGTCGCGCTCGGCGAACCGCTCAAGCCGCTTGCACATGCGCCCGTGGAAGTCTTCGTCGAGATCCTCATAGCCCAGGATCTCGCTCGCCAAAAACCACATGTCCTCGCGGCACTTCCACCGCATCCAGCGCCGCCAGAGTTCAAGTTCCGCCGCCGTGATCTCTTCGCCAGGAGAGCATGAATCGGCTGGGAAAGTGACCGGCGCCCGAAGATACTCGAAGGCCCATGCCTCGATCTCTGCGGCTTGCCTCTCGCCCTTCGTCGTCATCACGTCCCAATCAAAAGGTAGAGCGTCGCCGTCGACCCAGAAGCGTTCTTCACCCTGAGCTTGTCAATCACGTCCGTCGTCCCGGTGAAGCCGTCGCCGCCAGTGTAGGTGCCACGAATCGCCGCGTCGTCACAGAGCACGAGCGGCTGACCAGCCGCCAAGGTGATCGGCAAAAGCTGCTCGTTCGCGTTCCCCTCGTCGATCGTGAACTCGATCAGCACCGTCTGGTCAGACACCAGTACGAGGATGTCGAAATCTGCCGGCACCCCAGTCCCGGAAACCGTCGGATCCCAGAGTGAGATCGTCGTCGCCGTCACCAGCGTCCGCTGGAACTCCTGCACCGTCGTCAACGATGCAACGGTCTTCGTGAACTCCCGCGTGATCCGGTCGCTCTGCGGATCGTCGACAACGATTCTGGTTGTGACCGTTACGGTTGCCATCGGTTATGTCTCCTCAGCGCCGCCGCCGCGCCTCCGACCTACTCCATCTTGCTCGACAGCGGGACCTTCCCGGATGCCTTCATCTCAGCCACCTTCTTCAACACGTCAGACGGCACGTCATGGATACCGATCTTCGACGACTCGTTCTGCTTAAGTTCCAACAGTCGAGCGAGTTGTATCGAAATGGCAGCCTTCTTGTCCGGGTCTGCTGTCATCTCCAAAAGCCGCAGCTTCATGACATCCAAGTCGAACGGAATCGGCTTCCCGTCCTTCATCAGGCGGAGGATCTTCTTCTCAACCAGACGCAGTTCGTCTTCGACGTTCGTTTCCATAACCGCATCCGCGACCCTAACCGCATCCGCGACCCCAACCGACGGACACATCACACCTTACCATCCATCAACAAAAAAGTCCTTGCAAAACGAGGAAAGACGCTAAGATAGCCATATGGACGCACAAAAACCAGTTTGCAACGGGCTTGAGGAGATCGCCGACCACCTCGGCTTTTCCATCTCCACAATCAACAAGCTGCTCCGCAGCGACTTGCGCTTCGCCAACATCGTCAAAAAGAACGTCGGCATCGACAAATGCTTTGCCCTCAAAGACGACCTCGACGAATGGGTCCGAAACCAGCCGTCTTGGGCGGCGCATAACGTTCCGCAGTAGCGGGGGCGGCGTTGATGATCCTCCGCACCTACCAGTCTCGCGCTGTCGACAGAGCCATCGCCGCACTCGACGCTGGCGAGCGCCCTATCATCCTCGCGCCTACCGGGTCCGGGAAAACTACCATCGGGGTTGAGATCGCGTGCCGACTCTCAGCGCGGGACGGCGGCTCCCCGCTCTGGGTCGCCCACCGCCAGGAACTCCTCGATCAGGCCCGTGAACGCCTCGACGCTGTCGGCTCCGCCATCCCAGTCATCTCCATCCAGACCATCGCCCGCCGAGGTATCCACGTCACCCCATCGCTCGTCGTCATAGATGAGTGCCACCACGCCACCTCGAAATCCTACCTCTCGCTCCTCAGCCTCCCGGCCATCGGCCTCACCGCCACCCCATGCCGCCTCGACGGGCGCGGCCTCAGAAACGCCGGCTTCACCCAAATCATCGAAGCCGCAACAGTCAAGGAACTCATCACCGACGGCTTCCTCGTCAACCCCACCTACTACTCGCTTCCCGCCCCAGACCTCACTGGCGTCGCCATCGAAAAAGGCGACTACGCCTCCGCCGGGCTCCGCATCGCCATGCGCACACCCAAAATCACCGGAGACGTCCTCGCCCACTACAAGCGCCATGACCTCGCGTCCAAGAGAACCCTCGTCTACGCCTGCGACCTCGACGACGCCCAGTTCCTCGCCGACCTGCTCCACGGCGTTGTCGTCTCCGGTGACACCCCGGACGCCGAACGCCGCGACATCCTCAAACGCATCCGCTCCGGCCCCACTACCGTCGTCAACTGCCAACTCTGGACCGAAGGCGTCGACATCCATGAACTCGAAGCCGTCGTCCTGCGCCGGCCAACGAAGTCCTTAGCCCTCTACTTCCAGATGGTCGGCCGCGTGCTGCGGCCCGCCCCTCAAAAATCCGCCCTCGTCATAGACCACGCAGGCAACTACCGCGAGCACGGCCCTGTCACAGACCCCATCGCCTTCTCGCTCGACGACAGACCTAAACGCCCTCGCCTCCCATCCACTCGCACATGCCCAGAGTGCTACGCCATCCACCCGGCCCCGGCCCGGTCCTGTCCAAAATGCGGCCACGTCTACGACTTCACCATCTCAGACCGCCTCACGAACGACGAAACCGACCTCACGAAAATCATCCCCTACGAAGACCGCCGCGCCTTCTGGTACGCCCAGCCACACCCAGCAGCCTACGCCGCCCAGTTCGGCGCCGCCCCACGCCTTGTCCTCGCCGGCACAGCCATCGTGGACGAACACGGCTCGAACAACTACCGTCGCGACCTCTTCAAAACGCTCTGCCGCTTCTACCGCGAATCCATCCCAACCAAAGGACACGCTGTCGAGGATTATTTCAATGCCTATGGAAAACTCCCGCAAGCCCACGTCCAAGCGGTCTATGCGATGTCCAGGCGGCACGCCACTGTCTGAATCAGAACTACAACATAAAATCCTCCTCGCCCTCGGCCTGCGCGACGACCTAATCGTCTGGCGCTCCAACGCCGGAGTCGCCTTCCGCCCAGACGGCTCCGCCGTCCAGTTCGGCAAGGTAGGACAAGCCGACATCACCGGCATCATCAAAGGCGGACGCCGACTCGAAATCGAAGTCAAAAGGCCGGCTTGGAGCGCCCAGCGTCCCGGCCGCCAATCAGCAGTCCAGCGCATCTTCCAGCGCAACATCGAAAAAATGGGCGGCCTCTACATCCTCGCCTACTCGGTCGAGGACGTCATCAACGCACTCCCGGACGCCCCCCAATGATCCACTCACTCCCCCTAGACCAGCCCCCCCCAGAGCCGTCGCACCTGACGAACGCCTACATGATCCTGGAACGCGCCGGCCAACCAGGCGCCCCCGAACTCCGCTACGACATCGACGCACTCTCATGGCTCTTCTGGAACGGTCGCGTCTGGGAACACGAAACCGGCGACTCAAAAATCTCCGCCCTCATGGAATCCGTCGCCGCCGACTGGCAGCGCCAGTGCCGCGTACTCCGCGACGCCATCCACGACGCCCCGAAACCAGACCGCCCGCCCCTCATCCAACGCCTGAAACTCCTCTCGTCCTGGGCCATCGCCTGCCAGTCCGACCACTGCTTCCGCGCCACCTTCAACCGCTACCGCGCACTCCCAGGAGTCTCCGTCTCAACTCAACAACTCGACTCCCATCGAAACGTCTTCGCCGTCAAGAACGGCTACATCGTCCTCTCGAAACACCCACCCTACGTCAAGCTCACGCCTCCCGACCAGCATCTCCTCATCACGAAGTTCGCCCCGGTGGAGTATGTCGACCCCACCCCCGCCACCGTCGGCGGCCCGACCCCGGGCGCCGCCACCCCCGCCGTCGGCGCCGCCGCCGCCGCCGCCTCCTTCTTCCACTCCTGGCTCGCAGAGGTCCAGCCGGACCCAGACGTCCGCGCCTACCTCGCCCGAGTCACCGGCTACTGCCTTGTCGGCGGCAACTCCGAGCAACTCTTCGCTGTCCTCTACGGCCCGCCGAAGTCCGGGAAATCCACCTTCCTCGAAGCCTTAGCCGCCATGCTCGGCCCCTACGCCACGCACGCCGACGCCCGCATCTTCGACTCCGGCAAGATGCACGGCGCCGAACTCGCCTACCACCTCGCCAGCTACCGCGGCGCCCGCCTCCTCATCTCCTCAGAACTCGACGGCGACGGCCAACTCCGTTCTTCCTTCGTCAAAAACCTCACCGGCAACGAAGAAGTCGTCGCCCGCCACCCAGCCGGCCGACCATTCCGCTACAAACCCGAGTACAAACCCTTCATCGCCACCAACCACAAGCCCAACATCCCCGACGGCGACGAAGGCGTCTTCCGCCGCCTCAAGGTCATCGCCTTCCACCTCTCCATCCCCAACCCAGACCCCGCCGTCGCAGCCCGACTCAAGCGTGACCCCGAATCCATCCTCTCCTGGGCACTCCAAGGCTTCGTCGACTACGCCACTCTCGGCGGCTTAAAAGCACCACAATCTATCCTTGCCGATACACGACTCTATCAGGCCGACCAGGATAGCGTCCAAAATTGGCTCGACGACTGCTGCGATATTCACCCGTCATACAAAACCCCAACTGCCGAACTCTACGCCTCTTATGAAGCTTGGGCTACAAAGATGGGACTCGGTCGTTTCTCGGCAAAACGACTGTCGCAGAGACTCGAAGAGAAGGGCTTCGATGCCTTCCGAGATGCAAAAACACGCTTCCGAGTCGGTATCGCAATTTCTACGATGTTTGCCAAAACCAGCCAAAACGGCCGAAACAGCCCTGACTTCTAATCCCACAACGAGTTACGTCCAAATACACAGAAAACCAGCCAATGACCGATGACATGACAGATCGCGTTTTCCTTAAAGGTTTGAATTCTAGACAGTGGGTCTTTTTCCCCATCTTTTATCTAACGTATAGAGAGATACTGTCACACGTGTCACTAAAGATATAAGTACCTTAATGCTAATAGGTTAAGTTATGACTGATGTGTATTTTTCCTCGTCATTTTGAGTCATGTTTTGTCAACTCGGTTGTAAGCCCAAATACAATACTGACTTACATTCGTCGATTGAAAATACTGCCAACACTTGACCCAAAATCAAAAAAATTGCAGAGTTCGGAGTGGAAACCAAGTAACGAAGCCGCGCTCGCCAGGACCCCCGGTCCCCCCGGACCTGCCTACCCAGGCAAGCGACCACGCGGCGAGCGGCAACCAGAAAGGGCAAGCGACCATGAGACCAGCCACAAGAGCATCAAAAACGCTTTGCATAATGCCGGTTATGCCAAGCTGCGAAGCTCGCAAGCCGCTCCCGATGCCGCTCCCGCCTGTTCGGCCCTTCTCTACTCGCTCTTGCAGGGTCCGATAATGTTGCAATCGGTGATTTTCGTGTCCGATTTCCGGACACGTGCTGGTAACCAAGTAACCACTTATTGCCGTCATGCGAACAAGTAAGTGGCGTCACTTGGACGAGTTACCGAAACCGCGACATCGTCCAGCAGTGACATGGACGGACGAAATGTACGCTCTAGAGTCTGCCTGCCGCGCGCATGTCCGGCACAAGGGCATGAGAGGCATCATGACGCGGCCACGCCTGATCGCGCTAGCCTTGCGGGCACTGCTTTCGGCATAGCTCGCCATCATTCTCCTTCATCCGCGTAAACCTTTTTGCGTGAGATTTCGCTCGCCGCGAGGGTAGGGCTTTACGCCTTTTCGCGTAATTGCCTACGTATCCTAACGAGTTAGGACGTTTTTACTCGTATTTCCTCATGTGGTACGTGAAGTGCATAAGTCGGGTATGAACCGCCCGCCGAAGGCCGCGACGCCGAAGACGCCGAAGACGCCGGGGCCGGGGCCGACGGCCCACGACCGCTGGATGGACGCCGAAACGCTGCTGCGAGCGGCGCGGCACCTTCCAGGGTCGAGGCGGAACGACCTACGAGCGACGGCGCAACGGTTGCGCCGTGCTGCGCGGGTTGAGGCGGGGATGGGACGCGCCCCGTGCGCGCATGAGGATGAATGACATGAGGCAAGCATACCGACTGATCCACCGCTACCACCGCACCATACGCCACGACGCCGCTACTGGGCGGCGGGACAGGGTGCGTCTTTTCGACGCCTACCGTGATACGGCGATGGGCGTCCTATCCATCTGCGGTCGCGCGACACTCCGGCGCATAGTCCTCGCGGCCCGTGGAGAGGGGGAGCGCCACCCGTGAAGACATACTACGTCGACCACGGCCCGATTCACGGGACAGAGGAGGAATGACATGAAGACCGCAAGGGTAGGGCAGCGGGTCCGCCTAAATGACGCGCCCATGATCTCGGCTCGATTCTTCGATTCGAGCATCGGCAAGATTCGAGGCGCCGGTAGCCTCACGTTCTTCCGATCGGTCATTGATCGGCCGGCAACGGTCCGTTCTGTCGCCGGCAAGGCGAAGAGTAGCGACCGCGTTCTGATCGAGTTCGACGGTCCGGCCGATGATGACGGCAATCTCGGCGCCATGTGGATCGAGACACGGCACCTCGACAAGTTCACGGGAGCGATGGCATGCTGAATCACACGCCGGGACCGTGGCAAGTCTGCTCAGGGCAGCGACAGGAAGTCGGCTTCAATGCTCCCGATCGCTGGCGCACAATCGCAACGGCTCCATCGTCAGGACTCGGCATCGCAAGCGATCCTCTCGCCATGGCTGAGGCGCGAGCGAATGCCCGCCTGATCGCCGAAGCTCCCGCGATGCTGGCGACTCTGCGCCTCCTGTTCGCTGAGGTCATGGCGTCCGAGGAATGCTTCGGCCGGATCGCGCCAAAGACGCTTGAATTCGCCCGCGACATCCTCGCCCGCATCGAAGGGATACAATCATGAACATCATCGAAGCGATCCGACGCGACGATCCTTCCTTCGATCCCCTTGCCAATGCCCTGGCAGAATCCGGGGTGTCACGGGCCGAGTATGAGACCGCGACGAGCCGCGTCTACTGGGACGGCTACTACGGGCCGATTTCCGATGCCGACTGGAATGAGCATGATGGCCGGCCGATGACCATGCAGCAGGCCCATGACATCATCGGCAAGGTGGCGGAAGCCGTTGGTGATTACCACGAAATGACGCTGGAACTCTGCGACGATGAAGACTGCGAAACGTGCCGCGAGGAATGCGGTCACGAAGTCGACGTGTCTACAGTCGCGGCGCGGGACATCAGGCGGGAACTCTTCGCGCCTTTCGTGGCCATCTATGGGGCCGATCCCACTGCCTACTGAATCCTCCGTCTCCGGCCGTCAAGGGCTCGTAGCTCGAGGGCGGCACGACGAAACGGGCGGGGTCGCGACTCCCTGCCCGTCTGTCCGGTCGCTCCGGCGCTGAAAGGAAAATCCATGGCCTACATTCTGATTCGAACCGACGGCGCTTTCGTCGCTGACATGCAGAAGACCAGGACCGGCAGTAGCTACACCAACAAGCTCCAATGGGCAAAGGTCTACGCAACCAAGGAAGCCGCAGAACGTGACTCTTGCCCAGGCAACGAACACGCCGTTCCGATCGACCGTTTTCTGAGCGCAACCTGAAAGGTGAACCATGGCAACCTGGAAATACGCCCCAACGTCATGCGTAGTCGCTGGCGTTGGCTACGTCCCTGTCAGGCAAACGATCTTCCATCCGACCGGCCTACGCGGAAGCCCTCTCAAGCCCGGCATTCCGACCCTGGAACTTCAGACCCAAGGCCACGGGTCAAGATGGTGGGAAGTCGTCTCCGCCAAGATCAATTCCGAACTTCGCATGATCTGCGACATCGGGGACACGGTATGCCAAGTGCGGCAGTCCTGGGAAGATGTCCCCGACGATCGGATCTGAATCCGCTGAACCCCAACGAAAGGACAGAAGAGACATGGCGACATTCATCGTCGACGGGGAAGACTTCGACCTGGACGACATCAAGAGCCGGACCTGCGGCGACCTTGTCGAGGTCGACATCGGGAGCCGTTCCTACCTGCTGGCCGAGAACAGCGAGAAGGCCGGCGAGCATGCGGCCGATCGCTGGCGCGACATGGCGAAGCACGACCGCAGGGAGTTCGCTTGCTTGATCGGCGAGGAACGGCTCGTGCAATGGGCACTCGGCGAGTCCGACTCCTACGGCATCTCCTCGCTTGATGACTTCCTCGATGTCGTCGCCGCTAACCCGGCGGAAGACCTCGCCGGATACGACGGTAACGAGGTCGATGTCGAGGTTGCCGAAGAGTGCAGGGAGGCCATCGTCGAGGAGTTCGGATTCCTGCCCACGGTCGCCTATCGGACCAACTGACCCCCAACCCATCCCCGCTCCCCAAGCCGGCCGGGCCAACCCGAGCCGGCCTGGGCGTTGGAGGACGCTATGAACATAAAGGATAATGTAGTCATCACGTTGCCGGCGACGATGATAGTGTTAGACGAGCCGGAACGGTGGGCGGTTGCCGCGAAGTTGCCGTCAACGTGGTTATCCGAATGGATTGCCACGTTCGGCATGGAGTTATCCAAGCGGCATCTTGTGCGGAAAGACGAGGCGGTAGTATTCGGTAATTGCCTCACGCGCATACACGCAGAAGCGGATATGACATATGAACAAGATCGCTGCGATGCGCTGATAAGTGAAGCTAAGGCGGCAGTTGCTGGAGACGTTCTGAAAGACCGCATGAGTCGCCGGAATCTCAGGAAGCAGGGGCGGAAGAAATGAGCGCGTTTCGTTCGCTTGCCGAGTCGCTAGGTCAATCCCGAGCCTGGAGCAAGGCGACGCGGGAGGCGTACCGGGCGGATTGGGAAGCGTGCGCCCGCGTGGTGGGCGTGGCCGGTGGTGGCGCCGAGGGCGCGGCCGCAACCCCGGCCTCGATCCTAACCCCGGCCTCGATCGCCATGATCGTTGCGGCGCTCGACGAGGCGCCGGCGCAGACCTTCAACCGCCGGATGATCGCGCTCCGTCAGTTATCCCGGGCCTTGGGAATCGAAGTGGAACTGCCACGGCAGCGCCGCTTCGAGCGGTTGCCGAAGGCACTTGGTATGGAAGTGATCGCTCGACTCGGGATGGCGGCTAGGGTTGCAGGACCCCGGGATGCGGCGCTGTTTGCGCTCTGGTATGGGGCTGCACTCCGGGTTTCAGAGTCGCTGGCGCTGCGGCTTGAGGACGTCGACTTCGGGCGGGATGAAATCCGGGTGATTGGGAAGGGGAACCGCGAGCGCGTGGTGCCGATGGTGCCGCAAGTCCGGGCCTCGTTGGAAGCGGCGATTGCGGCGGGGGAGTTCCCGTTCACGCTGACGCGCGGCGGGGCTGAGTACGTCTGCGGGCGCTGGGCTGGGATGGGGGTGTCGCCGCACACG
>ERZ1292625.790-Hain-H41-01um-R1-790-length-43209-cov-39_pt1 | contig 43209 bp, 40 predicted proteins | sample MGYA00564400_ERZ1292625 | MGnify/ENA primary metagenome ERZ1292625 (study PRJEB36523, sample SAMEA6512639) | groundwater metagenome | collected 2019-01-08 | study: AquaDiva: Metagenomics assemblies of 32 groundwater samples
TGCCTCCCTAGGAAACCCCGGGAGAAGCGAAGCGTATCCCGGGGAGGAGGTCATTCCGTGTCTCCGAGATTGAGGCGCGGATACTAGAGAAGCTCTATGGGAATCTTGGAGTGACTTTGGTCACCTTCAAGTTTCCGGAGCTCTTCCTGGTCATGGCGGACGAACTAGCCCGTGACCACTACGAGGTCAGAGAGGTGATCGGCCTCTGGTTACGACATCGCAATCACGGCGGCCAACAGCCGCCACACTCGTTCAAGAAAGTGGAGGACAAATTGATGCGCATCTTCTTGCTCATCGACGGCGTACGCCCGCCGATTGAGTCGTAGAAGAAGTGCGATGCGAAAAGAGAGTAGCCACACGTGGTTGCTCTCTTTCCGTTTTGACCAGGTGCTTTTTTGCTGGTAAAATTGGTAGACGAACATGAAAATTTTAGTAACAGGTGGTGCAGGGTATATTGGCAGTGTTTTAACTGCAAAACTATTGGATTCAGGACATGAAGTCATTGTTCTGGATAGTTTAGTAAATGGTCATTTAGAAGCAGTTGATTCAAGAGCAAAGTTTGTTTCGGGGGACATTGGAGGTATAGTGCTCTTAAAGAAGATTTTTAAAGAAAATCCAGGGATTGATGCAGTAGCACATCTCGCCGGCTTTATTGAAGTTTCAGAATCTATTAAAGATCCGGAAAAGTATTTAAACAATAACTACGAGAAACCTAAAGTCTTGATATCTGAAATGCTTTCTGCTGGTGTAAAGAACATTATTTTTTCCTCTACAGCAGCGGTTTACGGAGTTCCTGAAACTGATTTAATAACTGAAGAACAAACAACACAACCTATCAATGCTTATGGAGAAAGCAAATTAAAATTAGAACAGTTTTTGAATAGTCAGATTTCTAATGGTTTGAATCCTGTCTCTTTAAGATTTTTTAATGCTTCTGGAGCAACAGCAGAGCATGGTGAAATGCATAATCCAGAAACACATTTAATTCCCTCTTTAATCAAATGCATCATTGAAGGAAAAGAAGCCCAGGTATTTGGAACAGATTATGAAACAAAAGATGGATCTGCTTTAAGAGACTATATTCATGTAGAAGATATTGCAGAAGCACATTTGTTGTTGTTTAAAAAAATGAAAGCCGGAGAAAAGTTAGAGTCTGTATACAACATTGGTAGTGGAGCAGGGTTTACTGTCCTAGAAGTTATTTCTTCTTTAGAAAAAGTAGCTGAAAAGAAATTAAATATTATAAATGCACCAAGAAGAGCCGGTGATCCTGCAAAGCTGGTTGCTTCTACAGAGAAGATTAAAAAACTTGGTTGGATTCCTAAACACACAAGTATTGAAGAGATCATTTCCACAGCATGGAATTGGCACTCAAAGAATGCTGTGAGATAATAGAAATATATGAGAGAACTGGATATACGAAGAGTTCCAAAACATAATAGCTTTAAATTACAGGGCACAGAAAAACAGTTTCTTGTGCATCATGATTTTGTTAATGAAAAGCATTTAATTCTTCCTCCAGATGTTTCAGAGACTCCGATTTTTAAACCAAAGCGCTCATTATTCAGGTTTAGAAGCTTTATTCTCTATTTGTTTACATTTATTGTTTTAGGCACAGGTATAGTTATTGGCGTAAAGGCAAATCTTTTCATAAGCGCGATTTCAACCTCAAAACAAGGAGCATATGAAAGCATAACTAACAATATAGGGGCAACGTTTGGAACCATTATTCCTGCGTTAAAATCATTAGATTCAAGCGCTGTTGCTGAAGCAATACGTGATGGTAAATCTGTTAATTTGCTTTTGCTAGGTTATGGTGGTGAAGGACACGGCGGAAGCTATTTAACAGATACTATGATGGTTGCTAACTTAAATTTTAAAACAGATAGTATTACATATGTTCCTGTTCCTAGAGATACTTGGGTAAAGATCCCAACACACGGTTATGATGGTATTTATGCAAAGATTAATGCAGCGTACGCATACGGCATTGATTCAAAAAACTATTTAAACAAACTTCCTCAGTTTAGTGGTGTTAATGGTGGCGGTAATTTATCAAAATATGAAATCTCTCAGGTTTTAGGAATTCACGTAGACTATTACCTAGCAATGGATTTTTCCGGGTTTAAGAAAATAGTTGATACATTAGGTGGAGTAGAGATAGACGTAGAAAATTCTTTTGCTGACTATTCATATCCAAGCGGGGATCAAAATGTTGATGCTGCATCTTGTATATCTGAAGAACTTCCTGATAGTTTAATTTTCGAATGTCGTTACAAGAAAGTTTCTTTTGAAAAAGGGTTGCAATATATGGACGGTAGCAGAGCGTTGGAATATGCTCGTTCAAGACATGCTGCAGGGATAGAGGGATCTGATTTTTCAAGAAGCAAGAGACAACAAAAACTCATTTCAGCAATCGCACATAAAGCTGCAAGCATTGGTGCTTTAAGTAAAGTCTTTAGTTTAATGGATGTTGTTTCAAGTCATTTTAAGACTGATCTATCAGTCGCTGAAATTAAAGACCTTTCTGATTATTTGAAGACATCTGACAAGGATGGTTCTTTGCAACAAGCAAAGCATCTTTCTTTGACTGACGAACCAAATTTCTTTGTTTCTAGTTGGTCTGAAGACAAACAGTGGATTTTAATACCAGCCGCTGGTTTTGATGACTTTAGTAATATAAAGGAGTATATTAAAGAGCAGTTAGAGTAGATTTTGGAAATATGATTAAAGTGAGTATACAAAACAGAAAAGGTCAGAAGATGGTGGTGATGATAGAACAGAATGACCAGCAAAAAGGTCTTGCTTTTGTTATGCATGGATTAGGAGGTTTTAAAGAGCAGCCCCATTTGCAAGTTATTGCGGAAGCATTTTTTGAAAACAACTATACAGTTATACGATTTGATACGACAAACACATACGGTGAAAGTGAAGGTAGTTATGAAGATGCAACCTTAACTAATTATTACGAAGATCTTGAGGATGTAATAAATTGGGCATCAACGCAAGAATGGTATCGAGAACCTTTTGTTTTGATGGGTCATAGCTTGGGTGGTATATCGACTGCTCTGTATGCTGAAAAACATCCTGAAAAGGTTAAGGGACTTGCTCCGATATCAACAGTAGTTTCAGGGAAGCTTTCACTAGAAAGCCCACAGTATATTAATACCGAAGTATTAAAAAACTGGGAAGAAACTGGTATAAGAGAAACACCGAGTGAATCAATTCCTGGTCTTGTAAAAAGACTTAAGTGGGTTCATGTGGCTGATCGATTAAAATATGATTTACTGCCAGAAGCTACTAAACTTAGAATGCCTGTTTTGATGATTGTTGGTTCAGAAGATGATAGTACGCCAGAGATGCATCAAAGGATCTTGTATAATTCTTTGCCAGGCCCGAAACAATTTCATAGCATACAAAATGCCCCGCATACTTTCAGGAAAGAAGAACACCTAGGTGAGCTAAAAAATATTTTTATTGAATGGATTAAAAAGTTGAACTAGGGTTTTAGAAACAAAAACAAAAAATGTACGATCATAGGAATATAAGTCACAAAAAAATAAAGGTTTTTTCAGCGCTTGGCCCAGGTCTTGTAACTGGTGCTGCTGATGATGATCCATCTGGGATTGTTACATATACGCAAGCTGGAGCTAAGTATGGACTTGGTTTTGCTTGGCTTTCTTTGTATACATGGCCAATGATGCTTGCAATTCAGGAAATGTGCGGGAGGGTTGGTATTGTTACTGGCAAAGGGTTGATTGCGAATATAAAGGAACACTACTCAAAATATACAGTGTATTTCGTTGTTGGCATTTTGTTGCTTGCTAATACGATTAATCTTGGAGCTGATATTGGAGCAATGGCGTCTTCTTTGCAGTTGTTTGTTAACGCACCTTTGTGGTTGCTTTCTGTTATATTTTTTGTTTTGATTGTTTCTTTAGAGATTTTTTTACCATATCATAAATACGCGAAAGTTTTAAAATGGCTTTGCTTAAGCTTAGTTGCTTATTTTTTAACTGCATTGATTGTTCAAACAAATTGGGGTGATGTTGCTATTCACACTCTGGTTCCAAAAGTTTCTTTGAATGCAGATTTTGTTTTTATGTTAACCGCGTTTGTTGGAACAACCATTTCTCCGTATCTTTTTGCTTGGCAGGTTTCTCAGGAGGTTGAAGAGATTAAAGATAAATATTTGGTTGGTGAAAAAACAACAGTCTCTGTTTCAAAGATTAGAGCAATGCGCTTTGATACTTTGGCAGGAATGTTTTTTTCCAACCTCACCGCTCTTTTTATAATGATCACAGCAGCAGTTGTTTTAAACGGTAATGGTATTACAGAGATATCAAGTGCAAGGGAAGCATCAGAAGCATTGTTGCCTCTGGTTAAAAATTTTCCACATGCGGGACAGCTTGCTAGCTTGCTTTTTGCTTTTGGAGTTATTGGAACTGGGCTTTTAGCAATTCCAATTTTTGCTGCAGCATCGTCTTACGCAATTTCCGAAATGCTTGGTTGGCCAGAAGGACTCTCTAAGAATTTCAAAGAAGCAAAAGGTTTTTATGGAGTCATAATAATCGGAACACTCGTTGGGATGCTTCTTAACTTTATCGGAGTAAATCCGATTAAGGCTTTGATATATGCCGCTGTTTTAAATGGCATTATTGCAGTTCCAATGATCTTTATGATCATGCGAATTACAAACAACAAAGTCATAATGGGCAAGTACACCAGCGGTTTTTGGAGCAACTTGGTTGGTGGTGTTACTTTTGTTGTTATGCTCTTTGCGGCTGTATTTACACTCACTCACTTGACTTAGATGATATAATAAAGAGAGATATGAATGGAAAACAGTTAAAACATGCTGACTATGAATATGCTTTGTTTTTAGGCTTAACTATCGGCCTTTTTTTGTTGCCGGTTGTTAGTGGGCTAGGATTGTCTTTTCCTAGTTTTTTGCTTGATTCAGTGTTATTTTTTGGGTTTCCTTTGTTTGGTTTGTCTTATATATTTATTGCAAAACACCTTTTTGGAGAGATTAAGGTTCTTTGGGAGTTTTCAAAGTATTTCCTTATCGGTCTTGCTAACACAGCTGTTCATTTTGGAGTTTTAAATATATTGATAAACATAACAGGGGTGGTTAGCGGTTGGCCTTTACTTTTAATCTCAGCGCTTTCGTTTACTGCTGCAATGGTTCATAGTTATATCTGGAGCACACATTGGTCTTTTGAAGTTTCAAAGCACAGAACTTACAGAGAGTTTAAAAAGTTTTTTGAAGTTTCTTTTGTAAGTTTACTTCTTTCAATAACAATCATTTTCTTCATAACAGAGATATTTGCAAAAGGAGACCCTTCTGTTTTCATGGCAAACTTTGCAAACGCGATTGCAGCACTAACAACTCTTTTTTCTAATTTCATTGGATACAAATTATTGGTATTTAATTCTAAAAAGCGTTAAGATATCAGATATATGAATTTAACAGCAATATTATTTTCTGCGTTAACTTTTGTCTCCACACTGTTCGGGGGTTTTTTGGCTTTGCGTTTTAAAGACAGGTTGCATTTGATTATGGGTTTTGCGGCTGGTGTTATCTTAGGAGTCATTAGCTTTGATATTTTCCCCGAGATTATTGAACAAGTTAATACTTACGGCTTTGATCCAATGCCAGTGATGATTGCATTGGTTGTTGGTTTTCTCATTTTCCATATATTAGAAAAACTGCTTGTTATACACCACACTCATGAAACCGAGTATGCTGAGCATTCTCATCCTCATGTTGGTGTTTTGTCAGCGCTTGCTCTGGCAGGGCATAGTTTTTTAGATGGTATTGGTATTGGTTTAGGTTTTCAGATTAGTAATGTAGTAGGAGTCTTGGTAGCTGTTGCTGTAATTTCCCATGATTTCACGGATGGCATGAACACCATGACTTTTATGTTGAAGAACAAGAACACCATAAAGAAGTCCATTGTCTTTTTAGTTATTGATGCACTTGCTCCTGTTCTTGGTGCGATCTCAACAATGTTTTTCAGTGTTGGACCACACACATTAGTAATATATCTTGGAGCGTTCGCTGGTTTCTTGTTGTATATCGGAGCAAGTGATATTCTTCCAGAAGCTCATTCAAAACAAAGTTCTGTATGGACGATTTTAATGACTGTGCTTGGTGCTGTTTTCACTTATGTGATTGTTCGTCTCGTATCACTTGGTGCATAGAACAAGGGAAACGTTCTAATTTAAAAAACCGATCGTATGGTCGGTTTTTCTCTTTACAAGTTCGATGTTTTCTGATATAATGAATATACAAATTTGATTGCGAACCAAAATTAGTTCGCGAAACATCTTTGAAACAAAAAGAAAAACAAAAATGAATATTTCAAGGCATTTGCGCGATTTTTTTGTGCCTGATGCCCGTAACAACTACACCCCGCATGCGGTTTCGCATCGGAATTTGTCTTTCTACGCAGGCTTAATGTTTTCAGTTAAGCTGCTGACATTATTCTCGCTTGATCTGTTACCTCAGAATCAGGCGTTTTCTTCTGCTCTAACACAAGAAAATGTCTTACAGTTAACTAATTACTCAAGACAGGCTTTTGGATTAAGTGATCTTAAAGCTAATTCTGAGCTTTCTAAGGCTGCTTTAGCTAAAGCAGAGGATATGTTTAAGAATCAGTATTTTGCGCATAATTCTCCACTTGGTTTAACACCTTGGGACTTTATTAAAGCAGAAGGCTACAACTATATCATTGCTGGTGAAAACCTTGCTGTTAATTTCTATACATCAGAAAGCTTGGAAAGCGCTTGGATGAATAGTCCAGAGCATAAATCAAACATTTTAAACAAAGATTTTCAAGATATTGGTATTGGTATATATTCGGGAACACTCAAGGGCTTGAAAGCAACAGTTGTTGTGCAGATGTTTGGTTCTGTGATGGATCAACCAATTGCAATGAAGAATAGTTTTACAACAAAACAAACTCTTTCAAGTCCAGAGCAAAAGGTTTTCATTCCAACACCACAGAAGATTTCCTTAGCAACTCCGTTTTTAGAAAGTCCTGACTTTAGTTTAACTAACAAAAAAGTTTTTTCTTTGAAAGGATTTGCTCCAGGAGCAGATACAGTCTACGTTTTAATTAATCACGAGGCAGTTGCTTCGGTTCCTGTTGTTCAAGGAAAGTTTAGTGCTGATTTAAATCTTTTAGAGGGTAGCAGTATTGTAAATGTTGTTAGCTTTAAAAACGGGATTGAATCAAGCCCTATTTCAAAAACATTAACAATTCAATTAGATACAAGCGCACCGAATGTAGCAGAGGCTAACATCAGACCATCAGCTCAAGGGGAATATATTGTTGAAGTTCAGACCCAGGGAGATGCCGCAAAAGTATTAGCAAACCTTGGTGACAAAAATATATTCTTGCAACCAACTCAAGATCCAAATGTTTGGCAGGGAAAATTCGTTGGTAGTTTGGAAGAATTACAAGGCAAGTTAAGCGTTTCAGCATATGATCTTGCTGGTAATGCAAAAATTTCTTCTGTTGCAAATCTTGCTGTTGACGCTGTTGATACTTATGGCTTTATGGCAGAAAAAGATTACAAAGTAAGTTTAGTTGGACAGATTTTTTCCTTGAAAACAGTTAACCAGTTCTATATATATTTTGTTTTATTCTTGCTTGCAGTACTTGGCGTCTCAATAGGAGTTAAGCGCCATGTTCAAAATCTTGGTCTAATAGCACACACATCAGCAATGGTCGTTGTAGCGCTAATCTTCTGGGTCACTTAAAGTTGTTTTAATTTGGTATAATAAAGGTATGGAAAACACTAGATTACAAACTTGGTTCTATATATTTTTGCTCGGGGTAGCAATTCTCTTGAATCTCTACATATTCAAGGCTTTTTTCATGATTTTGATGCTTGCTATCATTTTGGGTGTTGTGTTTAAGCCTGTTTACAGGAAGATACTTAAAGAAACAAAACGAGAACTTCTTGCAGCATTAATTACAACTTTTGCAGTTTTCTTGATTGTAATTCTGCCTCTAACCTTTATTGGTTATGAGATTTTTGTTGAATCCAGAAGCTTGTATCTTTCTTTAGTAAGTGATGGGAGTAGCAATACTTTGGTTTCAGGAATAATTAATTTGTTTAAAGGACGTCTTGATCAAGCAGGGTTGAGTGTTGATTTAAATACATATGTCAGACAAGGCGCTGAATATTTGTTTAATCATTTCGGGCAAATTTTTTCAAGTATCTTTAGTTTAATTTTTTCTTTTGTTCTTGTGTTGTTTACACTCTTCTATGTTTTGAGAGACGGCCAAAAGTTTAAACAACTACTTTCTTCTCTTTCTCCACTACCTCAAAATGTAGACTCTGAACTCATTTCTAAAATGGAAGGTGCTATTAACTCAGTCATTCGAGGACAGTTTGTAATAGCTGTTTTGCAAAGCATAATTGCAATGATTGGTTTTGCAATTTTTGGAGTTCCTAATCCAGTTTTATGGGGAAGTTTAGTTATTGTTGCGGCTTTCATTCCAACAATTGGTACAGGACTTGTCATGGTTCCAGCTATTCTTTATCTCTACTTCACAGGAGAACCCATGCTTGCTTTAGGAATGGCAATCTGGGCATTCTTCGCTGTTTCTTTGATTGATAACGTCCTTGGTCCGTTTTTGATTAATAGAGGTTTAAAGATTCATCCATTCTTGGTTTTACTTTCAGTCTTAGGTGGAATATCTGCGTTTGGTCCGGTGGGTGTATTAATTGGACCGATAATCTTGGCTTTGTTGTTTGCCTTGATTGATGCAAGGGGAATTTTGAGTAGTAAAGATAATTAAGAGAAAACAATGTTTAAATTGATGAAGAAAACAGTAGATTTTTTTGATATAGTTGAAGATCATATTAGAGGTAGCTTAAGTAGATACCCTATCCCTTATGCAATTATAGGCGGTATCGGAATTGTTTTGTTTTGGAGGGGGGTTTGGCACCTTGCTGATGATATCAACCTAAGCTCGCTTGCCTCTGCAATCATTGGGACTATTATTTTACTTCTAGCCGGTCTATTTACCTCAATGTTCATTGGAGACCATATTATCATTTCGGGATTAAAGCATGAGAAAAAGGTTACTGATACAACTGAGAAAGAAGTTGAGACAGAAAAAGACATCCTGCAGGATATCCAAGAAGACCTTCATAAGGTTCGATCTAAACTAAAATGAGATGGATGTGGTTTGCGGTAATCCTTGTGGTTGCTGCCATTCTTTTGTTAACTTACGGATCCAAGAAAGCGATTGCTCCTAAGCAGGAAACTGTTTTAAAGACAGACGAAAAAACAAAGGTTGCTAATCCTTTGTATATTTCATATGTAATAAATACTGGGGAGGCAAGTTTTAATTCTCTCAAAGCACATTTAGGACTTTTTAATTTAGTTATTGCTGATTGGTTGCATCTTGATGGTAAGGACGGTTTGTTAAGAGAAGATAATCAGGAAAAACAAAAAGCAGTCCTAGAATACATTAGAGCATCAAACAAACAAGCAAAGGTTTTTGCAATGCTGAATAACTACGCTCGTGGTTGGCAGGTAGAGAACACAAAAGCAATGTTGGCTAATGTTACTGCGAGAGAAAAGTTGATCGCACCTGTCTTAGAATATATCAAGAAGAACAACCTTGATGGGATATCGTTAGATTTTGAACAGGTGCCACAAAGTTCACAAAAAGATTATGTTTCTTTTCTCACAGAATTAGTAAAACAAACGCACGCGATTAACAAAGCAGTTTCCGTGCATGTTCCAGCAGATGATGCTTCCTGGGACTATTCAGGCATAGCCAAAGCAGTAGATCATGTCATAGTTATGATCTATGATGAACATTTTTCAATAACTGAAGCAGGACCAATTGCTTCTTTGTCTTGGACTGAAGATGTGTTGAAGAAGAGATCAAAAGAAATTCCCGCAAACAAGTTAATTATTGGTATGGGAAATTATGCGTATGACTGGCAGGGAGCGAAAGGGTCAAGCATTACATATCAATCAGCAAAGACTTTGGCAGACAAATATGGAAAACGTCTTTTAACCGATGATGTTTTCCAGAACAACTATTTTGAATACACGGATAGTCTAGGAAAAAACCACATTGTTTGGGTTTTAGATGAATACAGTGTTGCGATGCAAAAAAGAGCGGCTGCAAAATATGCACCGCTTGGGTATGCTTTGTATCGTTTAGGTTCAGAAGACCCTCAAGTCTGGCAAACTTTTGTTAGCCCAGGTAGAACTGATTAATGATCCCAGTTAAAGTTGTTTCCAAAGTGTCCCCAGGAAGATGTTTCAGCAAATTTAACCTCGTTTAATTTTAAGTAGTTTCTAATACCACTTGGGGTTAAATCGTATTTGTCAGGAATATTTGTTTCTATTCCATCTATTAGAGCCACGGCCATAACAGGAAGTGGTTTACCAATAGCGTAAGCGAGCTTAACATCAACTTGTTTAGCTCCTTTTTCTTTTAGCAGATCAACTGCTATTTTTCTCGCTATGTATGCTGCTGAACGATCAACTTTAGTGTAATCTTTTCCGGAGAAAGAACCTCCGCCTACCTGATGTTCTGGTCCGTAGTTGTCTATGATTATCTTTCTGCCACTTAAACCAGAGTCAGCATCAAATCCCCCCATTATCCAGTCTCCTGCTGGATTGATTAAGTATTCTTCGGCATTGATCAGAGATTCAACTAGAGATTTGAGCTCTTCTGTTTTTGTGTTTTGAAAGCTCGCAACAACAGTTTTTACTTTGTCTCCATTTATTGTTACTTGGACTTTTCCATCGTATGGATATTTTGCATAGATTTGTTTGCAAAGATTTCTTGCCATCTCATATTCTAAAGGCATTAGGTTTTCTGTTTCTGAAAAAGCATGCCCAATCATTATGCCTTGATCACCAGCACCCCCAATATCAACACCATGGGCAATCTCTGGGGATTGTCTGGTTGCAAAAACGTTGATTGTGTACCCTTCACCGACTATATCACTAACCAACTTTTTAACATCGACTGTTGCTTTAGAAGTTATTTCTCCACTGATAGTTATGGCTTTGTGTCCGCCCATAACTTCAACAGCAACTCGAGATTCAGGGTCGAGTTTTAAGTATTCATCAAGAATTAAATCAGCGATGAAATCACAAATTTTGTCTGGGTGTTTTGGGGAAACGAATTCCGCTGTTTTTGTATGCATGTGTTAATTATACTGGATCAATCCAGTTACTGAAAGTCTTTAGTTTTTTATCATAACTGTTGCGCTATTATAAAAGTAAATAATATTTACTATTGACAACATATCATATATGATATACAATGACCCTGATGAATATAAAGTGAAATTCTTTGTAGATAATGATCGCAGTCCGGTTTTAAGCTACTTAGAAAAACTGAGTATTAAAGATCGGGCTAAAATTTTAAAGTACATAGAGTTTTTGAGGGTTCATAAAGGCGTGTTGGATGAGCCTTATACTAAGCATATTAAAGGAAAGATTAGGGAGCTACGAGTAGATTTTGGCGGCAACAGGCATAGAGTGTTCTTTTTCGCCTTTGTAAATAAAAATATTATCTTACTCCATGCTTTTCTAAAGAAAACAGTAAAAACTCCAGAATCGGAGATAGAGAAAGCAGAAGTAAATTATTATAAAGTTTTAAATGATAGGAAAACATATGAACAATAAAAAAACCATCCTATTTGAAGATTACTTGAATAAGCAATTGAAAAATACTACATTCAGAAAACATTATTCTGAATTCGGTAAACAATTAGAAATTGCTTATCAGGTTTTACAATTACGAAAAAAGGCAGGAATGTCCCAACTTGAACTTGCCAAAAAGATTGGCACAACCCAAAGTAATGTGGCGAGAATTGAGACCGGCAAACAAAATTTTTCGACAGAGATATTAGTCAAGATTGCAAAGGCTTTGAATAAAGATTTGAAAGTGGAGTTTGTTTAAGTAGGGCTGATTTATACTGTTTGTTTTTACTGAAGACACTAAAAGACCTATAATTAAGGCATTAATTCATATTCACCGTCGAGAGGTATTAACATTATGAAAATAAAAATAGTTTTGTTTGGGCTTGTATTTTTAGTGACTCCATTATTCGTCAGTGCAGCCACGCATAGTGCGGGTACTAACGTATTTAGTAATGGAACTATTTATATGGTTTCAACTGATGGTCAGTTAAGACCATATACGTCAGCTGGAGCATATTTATCATATGGCTTTAATAGTTGGAGTAACGCTGTCCAAGCAAATTCAGATGATTTGGCCTTGCCTATTGGTAGTTTTATTCCTCCTCGTGACGGCAAAATTGTTTGTTCAGATAGAGGTGCCGATAAGGGCACGTGCTATTTAATTACGAATGGCACTAAAGCGGGTTTTACTAGCGCAGATGTTTTTAATAAGCTTGGTTTTAGTTTTAAGTATGCTCTTTCTGGTGATGTTTCGTTTCTGATCGGGACAGATAATATCAGTGATTCAACTCAAACACATCTCCCCGGAACGCTTATTAACGATAATGGAACGATTAAGCTTGTAGGAACAGCCGGCACTGTTGGGGTTCCTTCAATGGACACTTTAAAGTCTTGGGGGTACTCACTTGTTGATGTTGTTAAAGCAAACTCAGCAGATAAGACAATTCCACAAATTGATATTTTAGCTTCTCACGCACCTGGTCAACTTGCGTGGGACAGTAAGTCAAAAGTAGGAAATCAACCAAGCGGTCTTCATATTGACCTAGTCGCTCCCGATAAAATCCTTGCTGGTTATGCAACCAATATAGTTATTAAGGGCTCGGGATTTAAAATAGGTGCAAAAGTTGATTTTGGGTCTGGTGGCATTGAACCTGCTTACGGAGTTGTGAGTGACACGCAAATAGCCGTTATTATTCCGAGTGGCATGCCAGCATTGACATACAATCTTACGGTCACAAACCCAGACGGCAAGGTTGCCATGTCAAAAAATGCTCTAACAGTTCAAGCGGCACCAGCTGTTATTTCTACTGAATTATCTTCCGCAGAAATTTTTGCAAAAGTAGCTCCATCGACTGCTCTCATTTTCACAGGTAATGGTAATAATTTAGGAGCGGGAACAGGAATTATACTTTCTAATGATGGTTATATCCTTACGAATCAACATGTAGTAGCCAGCTATACTTCAGTAGATGTATATTTAAACGACGACGGATACTTTCACCAACCATATAAACATTTTATCGGTACGGTTTTAGGAACAGATTCCGTCAATGACTTAGCCATAATTAAAATTCCAACAACAGGTCTCCGACCAATTGAGTTTGGTATTTCTGGTAACTTAAATCTTCCAGTTGGTTCCCCAGTATATGCACTTGGCTTTCCTTTGATATTTGATGTTAATGCGTCTTCAGTAAAGATGCTGTCAGGCAAAATTGTAGGTACAACTGGTCGGTATTTACAAATAGATGTGCCGATACAACATGGTAATAGCGGTGGACCATTAGTAAACAATCAAGGACAGCTTGTTGGAATCAATAATTTATGTTTAACAACTACGCAATCGCTTTGCACACTGCAGGGACAAGCTTTTGCCATTGCTATTGATTACGCTAACCCATTTATCCCAGGACTAAAGTCAGGGACCCCAACAACTCCAATCCCGACCCCTACTCCAACACCTAGTCCAACCGGTACAATAAGTTTGACTAAAACTTCCAGCTACTCAAACCAGACAGTGGTTTCCCCTCAAACATCTTACAAGATCGGTTCTTTCAACCTAGCAGGTAATAGCACTGAAGCTGTGAACATTAACACTTTTGAAATTGATTTTGCTGGCACAGCGACAGAAGCTGCCATATTGACAGATGTTTATTTTAAATACGGCTCTACCGTGACTGTAGTTAAAGGCACAGTTTCTGAATCTGATAACACATGGTCTGTGAATTTCCAATTAGGCGTTAATGCAACAATGACAGTAGATGTTTACGCGACTGTCGCTTCCTCATTGTCTACCAGCACAATTCGCGCTGATTTAATAACAACTGGTGTTACTGTTCAGTCGGGAACAACAGTTTATGCTGATGTTGATATAACCGATACTACAAAGAACGCTGGTCTGCAAGGTCAAACAATTACTGGTGTTGCTGCTGGTTCAATTATAGCAACAACGGATGTTTCAACTCCGGTCGCAGCCATTGTTGATGACTCAGGTACAGTAAATAGTGCTGCGTTCAAGTTTTCTACAGTTAATGATTCTTATACTATTACTAATGTAACGCTTACTCTGGTAGACGCCTCTACAGTATCAACCGTAACTTTGATGGATAATGGCACGGCAGTAACTGGCGGTTCTAAACCTGGTTCTACAACTATTACCTTCAGCGGTTTAAACATTGCTGTTGCAGCTAATACCACTAAGGTGCTTACTGTTCAATTGACAATGGCTGCTGTAGGCGTCGGTGCGGGTACAAGTGGCGCTTCAGTTTTGACTACATTGACTGCTGCAACGGCTAGAAATTCCGGTGGCACAAGTGATTCTGTAATTGAATCCGATCCATCTGGAAATGCAATGTATGTTTACCACGCAATTCCTACAATCACAAACGTAATTTTGCCAACTTCAGTTTTGGTAGTAGGTACGCAGACTGTATCCAAGTTCAACGTTTCTTCTGGTGGAACTGGAACAATCAGCTGGCAAAAATTGATTTTTACCGTTGCAAAGAATGTAAGCGGTACAGATACATTGGCTTCCCCAACATTGTGGAATTCTGATACTAATACTCAAATTAGCGGTACAGGACTCTTCATAGGAGACATTGATGTGGATAATGACACTGCTGGAGGTGTTGAATTCGTTGCAAACAGCGAACAAACAATCAGTGGCTCCAAAACCTATGAGTTGAGAATGACCATTGCTGGTTCTCCTGTAGCAGGTGATAACATCACCACGCAGATTGTTCAACCATCAAGCTTTGTAGCTCCTGCTACTTATGCAACGGTTGCTGGGACTACATCTGCGTTCGTATGGACGGACCAATCTGCTGCTTCTCACTCAGGAACAACACTTGATTGGAACAATGGCTATTTGGTAAAGAATTTGTCAACGAATTCACAAGTCCTTTCTAAGTAGTCGGTACTTCAATCTCGACCTCGCTTTCCACCTTTATTAGTAGAGCGACTTGACCCATTTAAGCACGTGCAATTTGTAAACATATAAAATATGAGAAACTACAAACTATTACTAACTACTCTACTCATTTTTTTGTTTGGGGTTATCCTTGTACCGATTGTCCAAGCCCATCCAGGTAGAACTGACAAGAAGCGTGGTGGTCATTATTGTTGGACTAATTGTAAGAAATGGGGATTGAAATATGGGCAGTATCATTACCACTTTCAAAGAAAATAAGAAACAGTAAAAGACAGTCGAGAGGTTTCTAAGAGTAAAGTACTGTGAAAAAGTGATAAAGGAAAAAAGTTTTGCAATGCTTATTTTGTTGGTATATAAAAACACCCGATCAATTGATCGGGTGTTTTTTGGTGGACCCTACCGGGCTCGAACCGGTCGCCTCCTGCTTGCAAAGCAGGCGCTCTACCAAATGAGCTAAGGGCCCACGACTTTGATATTTTACAGGATTATATAAATCCAAACAACCAAGCTACTGCAAGACAGATAAAGGCTAAACCGCAAAGTCTCCACCATGTGTAGGTGCCTGCTGCTGTGCCGGCTCCTAGATACTTTTCAGCAAAGTCTAGTTTACCTGTGAAATTAGTTATCTGTACTGTGTATTTCATCATCAGAACACCAAGGATGATTACCAGTATTGCAAAGACATATCCCATAAGTTTTTAATGGTGGGTGTGCGTGGACTCGAACCACGGACCTCTTCATTATCAGTGAAGTGCTCTAACCAGCTGAGCTACACACCCTTAATTTAGCTATTTAAGAGCTTTTTTACTTAAGATTACCTCCGAATTTTATCAAAACCCTCAGTTATTGTAAAGGTAGCTAGGTTTTTCGGTTTTGATCTTAGTTTACCCACAAAAAACTTTGACATCTGCCTTGATTTGTTTTACTATAAAAAGGTAAAAATACTTCTGAAACAAAGATAAATTGATGTTTTTCTCAAGCAAAAAAAGCATTCTGGGGATAGACATTGGAACCACGAACATTAAGATTGCTCAGATTACAAGCAAGGACAATGTTCATACCCTAGAAACCTATGGTCTTGTTAACGCAGCATTTGATATAGATGAGACAAAAGAAGAGAGTATTGCTAAAACAGTCCTGATCCTTAAAAACCTCATTGAAAAGTCTGGAGTTTCAACAAACAAGATTGTTGCCTCTTTGCCTAATTCTGCTGTTTTTACCTCAGTTATTGACCTTCCTCCGTTAAAAGATAATGAATTAAAAAGTGCCATTGAATTTGAAGCTAAAAAATATGTTCCATTGCCAATTACTGAAATGACACTATCGTGGTCTATCATAGAGAAGATGCCAGATGGAAAGACCAGGATCCTTTTAACCGCTGTACCAAACAGTATTCTCCGTAGCTATCTAAAAATATTCCAGCAAGCAAAGTTAGAACCTGTTGCATTAGAAATTGAAGCATTAGCTTTGATCAGAGCTTTAATCGGAGATGACAAAGGAAGTATTTTAATAATTGACGTGGGTGCTAAATCAACACATTTAAACATTGTAGAAAACGGTAATCTTTTGTTAACAAGAAATATTCCAATGGGTGGAGATACAATTACACAGAAAATCGCTGAAAGTTTAAAAATTAGTTTGGTTAGAGCAGAACAGTTTAAAAAAGACTTTGGTTTAACGCAGTCTAACCTAATTCCTGAAAATATTAAGCCGATTCTTGCAAACATTAAGTCTGAAGCAAAACAGCTTCAGGGGATATACCAGGCGAGAGGGAAAAAATTTGATAAAATAATGATAGTTGGGGGAACAGCTAATTTACCGGGCTTAAACGAGTTTTTTTCAGACATGGATGCAAAGATAGTAAATGGAGACCCTCTTTCAAAATTAACTTTTCCAGCAGATTTGAAACCAGTAATTTCCCAGTATGCTGAAAACCTTTCTGTGGCAATTGGTTTAGCTCTTAGAGCGCATTAAAAAAGATCATGGCTGAAATAAATTTACTTCAAAATACAAGTATGGGATCTTCGGAAGAAAGACTGCCGAAGATTATGAACGTTATCGGGATGCTTTTGTTGGCTTTTGCTGTGGTTGCGTATGTTTTGTTGTGGGTTGGAACAAGCTCTGCTAAAACAAAGACAGCTGAGTTGCAAGCTCAACAAGCCTCTATTCAACAAAAAGTTGAACAATCTGAAGACTATCCAAGACTCAGCAATTATCAAAATAAGTCAAAGAACTTACAACTACTTTTGGACAAGCACTTAAGCTGGGGAACTTTAATCCAGAGATTTTCTGACGCAACTTTGAAGACAGCAACTTACAAAAAATTTACAGCTAACTCTGATGGTAGCGCAACGATTACTGGCAATGTTCCTGATTTTCAAAATTTAGACAAACTGATTAAAGCTTTTCAGTTAAATGAGTTTCAATATATTAAAGACGTAAAACTTGTTAACGTTGGTCTTTCAGAAGAAAGTAAAAATGGAATTTCTTTTACTGTGAATGTGATTTTTAACAACACTATTCTTCAGTCTGTGCCAACACCAACAGAAACACCCGCGCAAACGCAAACAGCCCCTGTCAATACAGTTCCACAAGAAGCTCCTGCTGAAACAGTTCCACAAACTAACTTAACACCACAATAATGCTGCCACTAAGTAACGCAAATTCAAGCAAAACAAATTTGGCAACATTTGCCATAACGCTCATTCTAACTATCCTAGTCGGAATCTTTTTGTTGTTTCCAAAATATGGAACTTACAAAGCAGCAAAAGAGGCGATGAATAACGCTCAGAGCAGTTTAGACAGCACTTTGGATAAACAGGAAACCATTGATAGCTTAATTCAGAAAATGAATAGTGATTCAGCAGAATTACAACGTGTTGATTATGCAATTCCCGACAAGCCTGATGTTTCAACTGTGTATGCTTTAATTGAAACACAAGCAAAAGCAGCAGCTTTGTCTCTTGGAGCAACACAGGCTGTTGATTTAGCAGATCAGATAGACACTTCCTCAATAGTAGGAGTTGGTAATGGAACGAAAATAACTCCTGGAGTTAAAACACAACAGAATAGGTTGCCTTCTGCGACTCTTGGGGCAATTGATGTGAACTTTACTGTCACAGGATCTTTAGAAGGATATGTATCAATGCTTCAAGGGATTCAAAGAAGCTTGCGTTTGTTTGATATCCAATCAATTGATTTAACAAGTGATTCTGAAAAGAAAGTAATAACCTTTAAAACAACCTTAAGAACTTACTATCAAAAATAATGGCGTTAACTAAACAAAAAAAAGAATATATTGTTTTGGGGATCGTTCTTCTTGCGATAGTTTTTGTTCTGTATTCATATTTTGGTAAAGGCTCAAGCGTTCCTGATCCAGAAGCAGTTAAAAATACCAATGTTGTTAATAATCTCCAACCAGTAACAATGCCTGGAACTACGGCAGCAGCACCAGCGCGCAAGGTTTTAGATTTAAATAGTATTGGTTCAAGTTTGAACACAACAGTTTTGCAAGATCCACGTTTCAAATATCTTGTTACTCCTGCATATCCGATAGTAGATAAATCAGAGGTTGGTTTGCAAAATCCTTTTGTAGGGAAATAATTTTTGAATAAAACATGCCAGAGAATATTAAAACAACAGACAACTTTGAATTGTATCTGGTAGAACAGGGATTGATACCTCAGGAGCTTTATGAGAAGTTAAAAGAGCAAGCAACTACTCAGAATCAAGCCGTACTAGATTTAGTTACCAGCCAAAAGATTTTAACACCTGAAGCCTTGGCAAAAGCCAAAGCCGCTTTTTTAAATATCCCATATATTAATTTTTTGGATAAAAAAGTAGACCAGACGATCATTGGCCTTATCCCTGAAGACACATACCTTTTTTATAAGTTTTTTGCTTTTGAAAAAAACGGTCAAACTTTAAGTGTTGCAATAACTGATCCGACAAATATTCAAGCTTTGGAAGCTTTGGAGTTTTTCTCTAAGAAAGCCGGTTATAATATTCAGCTTTATGTTACTGATGATCAAAGTTTTAACAAAGTTTTAAACAAAGAAAAACAAGCTGGGAAAATTGTTGGTGAGGCTTTAACAGAGTTTGCTGCAACTGAAAAAGTCCAGCAGGCAATGCGTCAATCCCAGCAACAGCAAAAAGTCGGTGCTTTGCAGGACTTAGTTCAAGATGCCCCTATTTCCAAGATAGTTGATGTAATAATGACTAACGCGATCGATGGAAATGCTTCAGATATTCATATTGAACCATCAGAGAAAGATGTCCGAGTTCGTTACAGACAAGACGGTATTTTAAAAACCGCGATTATTTTGCCAAAAAATGTTCAAAGCGCAATTGCTTCAAAGATTAAAATTCTTTCTAACTTAAAGATTGACGAAACTCGTTTACCACAGGACGGACGTTTCCATTACGAAACAGCAGTTAAACAGGTTGACTTGCGTGTTTCTGTTCTCCCAAACGTAAACGGTGAGAAGATTGTCATGCGTATTTTGGATAAGACAACTAAAGTACCAACATTAGGACAGCTTGGTTTTAGAGGAAAATCTTTGGGGTGGGTTTTAGACAGTTTGAAGAAAACGCATGGAATTTTCTTGATTACTGGTCCTACTGGTTCTGGTAAATCAACAACCTTGTATGCCATTCTTTCGATGTTAAATGACATCAAAGTAAACATCATTACTCTTGAAGATCCAGTTGAATACTTCATGGAAGGTGTTAATCAGACTCAGGTTAATCCAGATATTGGTTTAACTTTTGCATCCGGTCTCCGTTCTATCTTGCGTCAAGATCCAAATATCATCATGGTTGGTGAAATTAGAGACAAGGAAACAGCAGAACTTGCAGTCCAGGCTGCTTTGACAGGGCACTTGGTTTTTTCAACCTTACACACCAATGATGCTATTGGAGCCCTTCCTCGTTTAATTGATATGGGGATGGAGCCCTTCCTGCTTTCCGCCTCTATTAACTGTGTTGCCGCTCAGCGTTTAACAAGAAAAATTTGTCCTGATTGCAAGGAAGAAACAGCAGTTTCAGATGATATGAAAAAGCTTTTTGAAAATGAACTTAAAGATGTTAAACCAGAAGAGCTTGAAGGAGTTAATTTAAAGGATATGCATGTTTTTCGAGGAAAGGGTTGCGAAAAGTGTGGTAATACAGGTTACAAAGGAAGAATCGCTATTGTTGAAGCTTTTCCAGTTGAAGAAAAAATTCAGCAGTTGGTTTTGGAAAAAGCATCTCCAGCTGATATTTTTGAGGAAGCAAAAAAGATTGGTATGATTTCGTTAAAGCAAGATGGATTAATTAAAGTGTTACAGGGAATTACGACCTACGAAGAAGTTGTTCGTGTAACCTCAGAATAATTTTATGAACCCTAAAGTACTAATAATTCAAGAACAGCCTTTGCTTTCAGAGATATATAGAGGGAAATTAAAAGCTTATGGAATAGAAGGGTACACTGCAAATGGTCTTGAGGAAGCTTTAGAGAAAATTGCGGGCGAAGTGTTTAATCTTGTTTTGCTGGATACATTGATAGATAGGGTTAAGGGGAAGTTACTGGGTTTTGAAATATTACAAAAGTTAAGAGCACATCGAGATTTAAGGGTTGCTTCAACGCCAGTGATAATGCTTTCTGATCTTTCTCAAAGAGAACATATTGAAAGAAGCTTGCATTTAGGGGCAAATGAATACATGATTAAGACACAGCACACTCCAAATGAGGTCGTGCTGAGAATAAAGAAGATGATATATGTATAAAGCGAGTGAATTAGAATTAAATAAACTGTTAGGGATTGTTTTGGAGCGCAATGCTTCGGACTTGCATTTAATTACCGGAGAACCTCCAATTATTCGTGTTGATGGCGCTTTACTTAAAATGGAAGAGTACGAAGTTTTAAACGTTGATTCAATAACCGCGTTGTTGGATTTAATGTTGAATCCAATTCAGAAAGCACAGTTTGAAAAACAGCAAGATTTTGATTTTGCGTATTCTTTTAAGGACAATGTTCGTTTCCGTGTTAATGCATACAAACAAAAAGGACAACTTGCTGCAGCTTTTCGTTTAATTCCAAACAAGATTAAGACTGTTTCTGAATTAAACTTGCCTGAAAGTTTACTAAACCTGACTCAGCACAAACAGGGTTTGGTGCTTTTTGTTGGACCAACAGGGCATGGTAAATCAACAGCTCTCGCTTCGATGCTTGATTATATAAACCAGACGAGAGCAGAACATATTTTAACAATTGAAGACCCTATCGAATTTCTTTTTACACCACGCCAAAGTATTATTAACCAACGTGAGCTATACATTGATACGCCTTCCTTTGGACAGGCGCTTAGAGCCAGTCTCCGTGAAGATTGCAATGTTTTGTTAGTTGGTGAAATGAGGGACTTAGAGTCAATCTCCGCAACAATTACTTTAGCTGAAACTGGTCATTTGATTTTTGCGACCCTGCACACAAACGATGCTGCTCAGTCAATTGATCGTATCATTGACGTTTTTCCTCCGTATCAACAAACTCAGATTAAATCACAGCTTGCTAATGTTTTATTGGGTGTTGTTTCTCTACGTTTGTTGCCTAAAATTGGAGGTGGTAGAATACCCGCTGTTGAAGTTTTACTTGCAAATACTGCTGTTAGAAACATGATTCGAGAAGGGAAGACATATGAAATGGACAATGTAGTTCACACCAATGCTGACGAAGGCATGGTTTCTCTTGATCATTCGCTTGCTAACTTAGTAAGTAGAGGACTGGTTTCTACGGAAGATGCGATGTCTTATGTTAAAGATCGTGATTTTTTCCAATCATTAGTTTCTAGAGGTATTTAATATGCAGTTTAGATATCAAGCAAAAGACGTTTCTGGCAACTTAAGAGAGGGCGTTGTTGTTGCTGAAGATCAGGGACATGCTGAAACCCTTATTCAGGATAATGGGTTGGTTATTCTTAATTTGGAAATAGTTGAAGAGAATATTCTAGATAAGCTATGGCCTTTTGGAAAATCAGTTCCATCAAAAGAGATGGTTTTGTTTTCGCGCCAGCTGTCTACTTTGATAGGCGCTAAGGTCTCTATTCTACAAGCTTTACGTATTCTTTTAGAACAGGTTACAAACGTATATTTAAAAAAGGTTATTAGTGAAACGATTTCAAGCATTGAGGGGGGAAATAGTTTTTCGTTGTCTTTAGCAAGACACCCCGAAGTTTTCAGTAATGTTTATGTGAGCGTAGTGCATACTGGTGAGTTATCAGGAACCTTAGATCAATCCTTAAACTATCTTTCTGATCAGATGGAGAAAGATTATGATTTACGTTCTAAGGTAAAAGGCGCCATGACTTACCCTTTGTTTATCTTGGGTGCTTTGGTAGTTGTTGGTTCTTTAATGTTTTTATTCATTCTTCCAAAATTGACAGTTATTCTTCAAGAACAAGGAGGTAGCCTTCCTTTCATAACCGTTGTGTTAATTGCTTTCACAAAGTTTTTCCAGCATTATTGGTGGACTCTTCTTGTCGGCTTTGTAGCTATCGGATTATTACTTAGATATTATGTCAGGACAAAGACTGGTAGATACATCTTTGATCGTCTAAAGATTGTTACACCAATTATTGGTCCGATTTTTGAACAAATATATTTAGCTCGTTTTTCAAGAAATCTTTCAACATTGGTTTTAGGTGGTATCCCGATTATTAAAGCCTTAGAAGTTGTTGCTGATCTTGTTAACAACGTTATATACAGAGATATATTGATGGAAGCTGCAAACCGCTTGGGTACAGGTAAAAGCATTGCTGATTCTCTGCAGGGGCATAAGGAGATCCCAGTTATCGTTACACAAATGGTCCTGGTTGGAGAGCAGTCTGCTACTTTAACAAACATTTTACAAAAGCTTGCTAGTTATTATGAAAAAGAAGTTGATGCAAAGATTGCCACCTTAACTTCCTTGATGGAGCCTATTATAATGTTGATTCTCGGTGTGGGTGTGGGTATCTTAGTTGCAGGAATTCTGTTACCAATCTATAATTTAGCCAGTAACGCAGCATAAATTTAATAGCTGCAAATTTACTTCCTGGAAGGGGGTGAAAACATTGTTAAGAAACAAAAATAAAGGTTTTACGTTAATAGAATTGTTGGTCGTTATTGCGATCATTGGTCTTTTGGCTTCTGTGGTCTTACTAGCCTTAAACTCTGCTCGAGCAAAGTCTAGAGACGCTAAGAGATTGGCTGATGTCCGCCAGTTGGCAACAGCATTGGAATTACGTTATAACGATTACAATGCATACCCAACCCAGGCAGCCGCAGCAGTTATTACTACTGGTGGCACGACTTTAGCGGATTTAGTGCCTAGTTATGTCGGTGCATTACCTACTTCTCCAGCTCCTGCAGAAGCTAACTGTACAGGTACAGGTGCTTCACAGACTTTAAATAATAGCTATGTTTATTTGTCTGCAAACGGTTCAACTTATACTCTTTCATTCTGTTTGGGTGGAGTAACCGGTGGTTATGGCGGAGGCACACACTCTGTATCTCCAGCTGGTATTCAATAATTTATTTATTGTTAGACCCTATCCTTTAGATAGGGTTTATACAGTAAAGAAATATATCCATGGCTGATGAAATAATTTCACCTAGTGCAAAAAATATTCCAAGAGAGAAACTGCAATTAATTGTTCTGGTTGCGGTTGTTCTTTTATTTATTCTAATTCTAATCTGGGGAATTTTTTCAGGCCTAGCTTTGGGAAAAGCAAAATCAACTTACAGACAAGTTGAAAATATAAATACAGCTTTGAAATATTACTTTAAAGATCAGGATCGATATCCAACAGCAGACCAATTTTCTAATCAAAAAATCCTTGTCCCGTATTATATGCAAGCAATGCCCACTCCGCAGAATGCTGGTAGTGGCGTTTGTTCTGACTTTAAAGATTTTATTTACTCTCAGAAGAATCCGAAAACATTTACTTTTCAATTCTGCATGAATGCTGGTGCTAATGGTCTTTCGAAAGGGATTCATATTTTAACTGAGCAGTCTTTGCAATAATGGGAATTGCATTAATACTTTTTTTCATATTTGGCACAATCATCGGAAGTTTTCTGAATGTCTTAATTTTTCGTTTGCCACAAGAAAAAAGTATTAATGGCAGATCATATTGTAGAAGCTGCAATCACAAGTTAGATATTGGTGATCTTGTGCCAGTGTTTAGCTTCCTACTTTTAAATGGTCGTTGCAGATACTGTCAAGAGAGAGTTTCCTGGCAATATGTTAGCGTTGAGGTTATTACAGGTTTGTTTTTTTCCGCGGCGTATTACATGGTTTTTAAGGGTTTTGTAGACCTTCCATTTGCTTTGGGTGGATTAGCTGGAATAGGGTGGTTACAAATCATTATTTTCTTGAGAATAATATTCATTATAAGTGTTTTAGTAGTTGTATTCACTATTGATTTAAAGCACTTCTTGATTTTAGACAAGGTTGTTTACCCTGCAACAGTTGTTTTGTTTTTGATTAACGTTGTGGTTGATTTACTAGCTAAAACTTCGTTGTTAAGCTCAACTGCTGTTCTCGGGTTGCTGTCTGGTTTGGGAGTTTTCCTTTTCTTCGGTTCAATTTATTATTTTTCCCGTGGGCGTTGGCTTGGTTTTGGGGATGTTAAGTTCGCGTGGTTCCTTGGACTTGCTGTTCCTTTTCCTCTGATATTTGTAAATGTTTTTTTGGCTTTTATGATCGGTGCAGTAGTAGGAACTTTTTTGTTAATAATGAAAGCAAGGAAGCTTACAAGCAAAATTGCTTTTGGAACCTTCCTTTCCATCTCTTGTGTTGTAACTATATTTTTTGGAGAGCAGATATTAAATTGGTATTTGCATTTGATTGGGGTTAATTAAATGAACTCTTTGAATTTAAAAAAACAAAATGGTTTTACACTAATTGAGCTTTTGGTTGTCATTTTCATAATGGTAACCTTAACCTCTGTTTTTTTGGTGAACTTTGGAAATCAAAGTGGTCCAAGAAGTTTGAGTGTTGCAAAAAATAATCTAGTTTCAAATTTAAGAAGAATGCAAAGTCATGCAATTTCGTCAAAAGATTCCACAGCAAGTGCACCAGCAAAATATTACAGCATGACACTAAGCTCTGTTGTTGGATCATATGGTACCTATTATCTAAAAACCTATAACAGCACAGATGTATCAACCACTCTTTCAACTGAACAGTTAATAGCTCCGGTTATTGTTAAGCAGATATCAGTAACGCGTTCAGATGGGGTTGTTGTTAACCCAACTAATATTGAAATATTTTTCTCTGTTCCTTATGGAAGAATTCTTTTAACAACATCAGGTGGAGGGGCCGCCAACACAAAGATTAAAGATTCAGTGATAACTATAACTTTGGGTAGAACAGATAGTACACTAACAACAACTTTAGTTGTTAATGGTGTTTCAGGTACAATAACTCCTTGATTTATTCGTCAAAATGAGGTATAATGAAAATACAAATAAAAGTGTAGAGAAATAAAAAATGAAAAATAAATCAACAGCATTTAAATTAATCTCAGCAGCATTAATAGTCGGCTGTTTTTTTGCTTTTAATGCGATATATGTAAGTCATACAAAGGCAGCAGTGGCAAAGAATTGGACGTATAACGGTACTACTGCAGCGCCGGTAAGTACTTCTGATTCTTCTTTTGTGATACAGAATAACACTCCAGCTGGTGGGGATCCTGGTTCGTGGTCAGTTTCTTCTGTTACCTATACTGGCGGAAGCGGTTGGTTACAGCTTTCTCCTTCTTGTAGCGCCCCAAGTTCTTGTTCTATTGCTGCTGCTGGTTCACAAACCGTCACTATTAGCATTTCAACAGCAAATGGTGGACCAGCTAATAATCAGTTGTGGACAGCGACAGTGAATATTGATGGTACTAATATCTCGCCTGCTGCTCCTCAAATTGTAGTTAATTGGACAGGAATAAATCCGGGGAATGATAATTCATGTACAATTGTTGTTAACTCAACAGGTACTCCAGGGACATATAACTACACGCTTTCTGGACCGGCTACAATAAATGGTACAGGAGATAATCAATATAATAATAGATCGTTAGGCACCTGGACTATCACATATACTGGAGGATCATCTAAAACTCTTTCGTCATATACTCCTGGACAAACTCAAAATTGTTCTTCTAATCAAACAATAACCTTTACTTTGAATTTTACAACTCCTGTAAGTAACTGTGTCATTAATAGTTTCACCGCAACCCCACCTTCTATAGTGTCGGGTAACACGTCTAATTTAAATTGGTCTGCTTCTAATTGCTGGTCCATGGTTCTTTCAGGAGGACAATTTAATCCTCCGGAAAATGTTCCAGTCGGTTTGGGTCTGTATCCTGTTTCGCCGACAACAACTACAACATATACTTTAACAGGCGGCGATCTTAATGGTGTACCAACTTCAAGAACAGTCACAGTAACTGTTACAGCTCCACAAGGTTGTACAATAACTGTTAATTCTACAGGAAATCCAGGAACATACAACTATACAATTTCTGGTCCTGGAACAATTAATGGTACTAATGACAATACTTATGCAAGCCAACCTGTAGGGACATGGACAATTACATACACAGGTGGGTCATCACAAACATTCTCTACATATTCTCCAGCTCAATCTCAGAGTTGCGCTGCTGGTGGAACCATTACATTTACCTTGAATTTTTCTTCTCCAGTCCTTTGCACAATTATTTTGGATAGTAGTGGGGTTGCTCCTGCGTCATGGACTGTTGGTGTTACATCACCAAGTGGTAGCGGGGCTACTGGTATGAGTGGTAATACACCGGTAACATATACCAGCACGGGGCAGGCCGGAACATATACTGTTTCTTTTTTAAGTGGTGGGCCACCAAATCCAACCAGTATATCTCCGGGTGCAAGTCAGAACTGTACTAGTGGTACATACACCTTTACATTCAATTTCCCAGCAGGAACACCTCCTGGGGATCCACCAGGGCCTCCTGCATGGCCATCACAGCCAATTGCAGATAATTCAAACACAGCAACCCTAGGTCCTGTTCCTTGCGGGCAGGTAAAGTTATACTGGGGCACAGCATCAGGGGCAACCTCATATAATCTATACAGAAGTCAGACAACTAACCCAGGTGCGGTTTGGCAAACAACTTCTGGATTAACATATACAGACACAACAGCCTCTTCTGGTGGTTCTTACTATTATTGGGTGCAAGCGGTAAATGCATTTGGAACTTCAAGTCTAGTGCTATTTGCGCAAACAACAACAGCTCCCGTTCCATGCACAGTTAATTTAAGTACTGCCGGAAAAAACATTACAGCTGTGAATAGTTTACCATACACTTTTTCTTCAAATTGTATTCCTGGTCAAACGGGAACTGTACATACGATTAAAAAAGGAGATAGAGTTAGTTTTAATATAAACGTTTGTAACTCAGGTACTGCTGCTGCAACCAATGTCGTTGTAACAGATGATTTTACTAATTCTAATCTGACTAACGTTCGGAATATATCATTTAATCCTTCTTCAGGAACAAGTTACTCCCAAGTAGGGAATGTCTTTACTTTCAACATAGGATCGATTAACGCAGGATTTAAGGCTCAGATAACTTTTGATGCGGATGTTACAGCACCAGTAGGAAACACACAAAGTTTGCTGAGATTGAAAAATGCGGCAAATATCACTTACAGTTCAGCCCTGCCTCCAGGAGGCATTGGTTGTATTGGATCTAGTGCAACATCCGGCAGCCCTTGTGTTGTTAGTACAGGTTATGTAGTTTTTTATAACGGGCTAAAAGCTCCTATAATTAAGGAAGTAAATCCTTAGTAAAAACATAAGTTAAACATGTCACAAAAAATTGCCCCTAACAAAAGACAATTGGGACAAACCCTAATTGAAACATTAGTGGCAATTTTTATTTTAGTAACAGGTCTAGTTTCAGCTCTTTCTTTGGCAGTGTACTCTTTTCAGTCATCAGATAACTCAAGCAAACAGATTGCAGGCACAGCACTGGCTCGAGAAAGCATCGAGGGTTTAAGAAATATGCGCGATACTAATTGGCTTAAGGGAACTCTTTCATCATGTGCTGATTTAGGGACAGGGCAACAATGCTACAGTACTTGGCAGGGAAGTTCACCCCAAAGGCTTGAGGCTGGGATATACGCCGTTGATTATAGCATTGGTTTAGGTAATGTTTTGTTGACCAAGAATCCAACCAGTTATGTCCTAAACTATGATCCGCTAACAGGATCATATAGCAACGGAGGAGCTGGGGTTGCATCAAATTATTCAAGAAAAGTAGTTATATTAGAAGATCAAACTTCTCCATACACTGCTTTAAATCCTCGTCTGGTTATTAACACCACAGTATGGTGGCAAGGAAGAAAATGCCCAACTACCATGGACCCAGCTACTTTGAGCGCTAGTTGCAAGATTGACTTGCAGGCATATTTAACTAACTGGAAAAACTATTAAGATGGTAAATATAAAACAAAATCAAAAAGGTTTTACTTTAATAGAAGCGATTGTTGCTACTGCTTTGTTTGCTGTTACTGTTTCATCAATAATGGGGGTTTACCTTTCAACACTAAAGATCAATCGTAGAACTGACGTGATTCGTTCTGCTTCAGAAAACGCAAGGTATATCACAGGGTTCATAACAAAAGAAATCCGTAATGGACAAATTGATTACTATGGTCCTTGGAACGCTCCTTGTAGTGGAACGATCAGTTCACCAGCGAGTTCTCTTGCTTTAGTGAATACAGACAGCGAGCATCTTTGCTTCTACCTTGGCGATGCCTCTGGTTTGTCTTCTTCTAACGGAACAAATCTCTGGTTAATTAAGAACAATCTTTCAGCTGTTAAGGTTAATAGTAATAATGTAACGATAAATAATTTAGTGTTTTATGTTTCTCCAACATACAATCCATATTCGACTGGAAGCAATGCGCAACCAAGAGTAACAATCATGGGCAACGTTACAGCAACTTCAGGTTCTCAAGATACAATTACAATACCAATTCAAGCAACAGTCTCAATACCAACATATGACATTTCAGCAGGTCCATAAATTAAATAACCGAACAAGCAATCAAGATGGGGTAACCCTACTCCTTGCGATATTAGTTTTGTCTGCAATTACCGCGATTGTGTTTAGTATTGCTGCAATTGCTGTTAATGAAATTAAGACGTCAAGCGATTTAACAAGAACAGAGCCAGTTCTAACGGCAGCTGAGGCTGTAGCTGAAGACAGCTTATTTAAACTGGTGCGTGGGTTAGGAACTGTATCTGGGTGCGCTTCTCCTAGCTCAACAATAATAGCTGGAGTAACAGTTACGACCTGTGCTAGTTACTATTTATCTAATCCATACACCTTTAGTTTACCTGCTGATGGCGAAAGAGACTTCTATCTATATAACCCAACTGATCAAACTCAACCGCCAGGATATACTCAAGTAAGCGTCCAGATAACAAGCGGAAGCACGGGTACTATATATTTTTGTACTTCTAATGTTGCAAATTGTATTTCAACTCCTGATGCAACTCAAACCATAAGTACAGCAGGACCAACAACATGGACAAGTTCACCTCTAACAGCAACGCAACAGTATCAACTAATGGTTGTTAATGGGCTAGGTGGAACATCTAGTTATTCAGTAACAAGTGTTCCTAATGGTTTGCCCGCAGGAACAACTACAATCCAAGATTCCGGTAATAAACAGGGTGTTACAAGAAAGTTAGAAATAACGGTTCCGCAATAACAAGAAATGAAAAATCCCGACCAATTAGTCGGGATTTTATTTTGTTTGCTTTTTTGCCTTTTGTGGGCCTTCAAGCGTTTCTATTTTTGTTTTATCTTAATTTAAGTACTGTACCGGGTTTCAGAGTGTATGGTGCTTTCAGGTCGTTTAGGGAAGCAATCACAACCCAATTAATTCCTTGTGATTGAGCAATGTTAAATAAGGTGTCGCCTTTAGAAACTGTGTATGTAGCTGGAGCTGTTCTTTTTGTTGTTTGTTGATTTTGATCAAAAGCTCCCAGAACTTCCGGTGTAACACTGTCTATCTGTCTAACCTCAGTAACATTGTTTAGATTTTGGTAGATGTTTTTAACAAGAAAAATTGAAAGGAGTAAAAAAACAACCCCACTGACTTTGAAAAAAGTCCCCTGTGAGGATGGTGGCTGAATGCCCATTTTCAAGTTCTGAGATAATTTGAAGTTTTGTTTCCTTGAAAACATTTTGGCTCCTGAATATACCTGTATTTTAGTACATGTATAACTTGTTGTAAAGTTGTGGAAAACTATTTTACTCTTTTTTTGCACGGATGCAGAATAGCTCTGCTTAATGTAAAATATAGGTATATGGTAAATACATCAGAAATCAAAAAAAGAATAGAGAAACTAAGAGCCCAGGTAGATGATTTACGCTACAGATACCATGTTTTGAACGATCCTAAGGTTACAGATGAGGTTTATGAAGTTTTGACTCGCGAATTGATTGATTTAGAATATAGATACCCGCAGTTTATGTCTCCTGATTCACCAACCCAAAGAGTTGGTGGAAAGGTGCTAGAGAAGTTTGAAAAAGTTAAACACCCTCTTCCAATGCTTTCTTTAAACAATGCTTTTTCAGAAGGTGAACTAGAAGCATGGGAAAAGAGAATCACAAAGTTATTGTCTTCTACTTCATCAAAAAACCTTATATATTTTTGTGAGGTTAAATTAGATGGACTTTCAATTTCTTTGGAATATGAAAACGGGTTTTTTGTTCGAGGTTCGACAAGAGGTGATGGAGTTTTTGGTGAAGACGTAACCCAAAATTTAAAAACCATTCAATCAATTCCTCTAAAAATTAAGGACAAGAGAAAAATAGAGGTTAGAGGTGAGTGTGTTATGTTAAAAAGTGTTTGGACTAAATTAAACAAGCAGAATGAAAAAGAAGGTAAACCTCTTTTTGCAAACCCAAGAAATGCAGCTGCTGGTTCAATACGACAACTTGATCCAAAGATTTCAGCAAGCAGAAAACTTGATTTCTTTGCATGGGATATAGCTACTGAACTGCCGGAGTTAAAAACACACAAAGTAGAACACGAGTACATGAAAAAACTTGGTTTTAAGGTGGATGAGTATCAAAGAGAATGCAAAGATTTACAAGATGTTTTTAAGTTTATTAAACAAACTGAAAAAGTAAGAGAGAGTCTTACTTTTGGAATGGATGGAGTTGTTGTTAATGTTAATGACCTAAATTTGTATTCTTCTTTAGGAGTTATTGGTAAGGCCCCCCGTTATGCTATTGCTTTTAAGTATCCCGCAGAACAAGCAACAACAATATTAAAACAAATATTGGTTAATGTTGGGAGAACTGGTGCTTTAACTCCTCTGGCTGTTTTTGAGCCTACGTTGGTTGCTGGTTCTAAGATTTCAAAAGCAACACTACATAATATGGATCAAATACAGCGACTTGATGTAAGAATAGGAGACACTGTCGTTATACAAAAAGCTGGTGATGTTATTCCTGAGGTTGTTGAAGCTCTGGTTAAATTAAGAAGCGGAAAAGAAAAGAAGTTTTTGATGCCTTCAAAGTGTCCTGTTTGTGGAGGTGTTGTTGAGAAAAGGCAGATTGGGGAAAAAGGCAAAGAAAGCTCAACTGCATATTTTTGTGCTAACCCAAAATGTACTGCTAAGAATCGTAGAGGAATGCAACACTTTGTTAATGCTTTTGAAATCATGTTGGTTGGACCACAGATACTAGATCGTTTTAAAGAGGATGGTTTAATTTCTGATGCGGCTGATTTGTTCATTTTAAAAAAGGAAGATATTTCAGGATTAGAGCGTTTTGGTGAAAAGAGTGCAGAGAACATAGTTAAGTCTATACAAGAACATTCAAAAGTAACCCTTTCTCGTTTTATTTATTCGCTTGGAATTTTGCATGTTGGTGAACAAACATCTAATGATTTAGCAAATCATTTCGGTACTTTAGGCAGACTAACTAAGACAACATTAGAAGAGGTTAGTGGAATTGAAAATATTGGACCAGTAATTGCAAAAAGCATTTATGATTGGTTTAATCAAAAAGAAAATATTCGTTTTGTAGAAAAATTATTAGCTAATGGAGTCAAGATACAAGCGCTTACAAAATCAGTTTCAAACAAGTTTTCAGGAAAGACCTTTGTTATTACTGGAACATTAGATTCAATGTCTAGAGATCAAGCAAAAGCTCTGGTTAAACAAATTGGTGGTAAGGTTTCAGAGTCTGTCTCAAAGATAACTTCATTTGTTGTTGTTGGTTCTGATCCAGGCTCAAAGGCTGAGAAAGCAGAGCAACTTGGTGTTAAAATCTTAGATGAAAAACAATTTATCTCTTTGGTTAAATAATTAAAGATAAAAATATGTCAGACAAAAAATTCCCAAAATCTAATCTTATAGAATGGTACCATTACCATTCTTTAGATAACCGTTTAGAGGTTAAAACAACTGATGGTAAAACATGGTTATTCCATAACGTGTCACCACACCGTATTGAAGAGTTTGAATCAGCCCCTTCTTTAGGTAGATATTTGCAGGACCATTTTATGCTTGATAAAAAGAAGTATAATGGGCAGGAAATGTACCATGATGAGAGCCATGGATCAAGCGTTATTGGGATATAGGAGACCTGTTTCAGAGCTTTTTGGCTTACTAGCAGTTAATGAGCTAAAAAGTATATATTAAGTCTTTTGAAAATAATATTTCCCAAGTATTAAGGACTGGCGTTGTGAAGACTTTGAAGTTTTGGGTTTGGGCTACCTTTGCATACACGTTTAAAGTGTCACTATGATTAAAAGGTGATAAAATATAAAGTATGATACGGCTAAGTTCAAAATTGTGGAAAACTAAGTTTTTAAAAATATCAAGATTGGTCTTGGCAATTGTTTTGATTTCCAGCTGGATCTTTTCCGGCTGGCCGCAAGTTTTTAATTTTCCACCGGATGTGAAGGTGGCGAAGGCGGACGTGGCAACTGGCGACGGTAAGATAATCTATGGTGAGGGAACGGTTACTGATCCAAGAACCAGAAATTGGACGGGAACTTTCAGTGCAGAAGGCAATACCATCATCGCTGCGGCTACCATTCGTCACATCATAGTTAAAGCTTCTCCTGTGAGGGATGAAATGATCGCTGGTATACAAACTACTGGGGGTGTACTTTATATACAGCGTTGGAATGGAATCGTTTGGTCTAACGAATGGAATGTTACTGTGGGTGACGGCAATTTGCCTCGTTTCGATATTGCGTACGAGAGAAGTACTGGAGACGCTATGGTCGTCTACAGCACTAACACGGGCACTACAAATGAAATGGCCTACAACATTTGGAATGGTTCAACTTGGGCTGGGGCGGTCAATTATGACGCCGTTAGAACATCGGGTATAGTCCAAGGGATTGCCTTGGCGACCGTGGGTGGCATATCCAATGATTTCGCAATGGCGTGGGGTGATGCCAATCTGGATTTATCAGCCAACTACTGGGATGGTACTAATAATGTTTGGAAAACCGAACCTTCCGCCGCTCTTTCCACGGGTCTTGATACTTTGGCTGCGGCAACATCGTTCACAAACTGGTCATTTGATTTGGATTTTGAGTTATCCGGTCAACTTCTCATCGCCTGGGGTAATGCGGCGGCGACTGACATCGCATATGTTACTCGTGCCGCTGGCGCAGCAGGTGCGTGGGGTACGGTGAGTACGGCCACGGCCTTTGCCGAACAGAGCGACGACTTGGAACTTTCGGCCGATCCCAATTCCGACCAAATGATTCTCGTGCACACCGGTTCTGACAGCGGTAACGACACGGAAGCGGCCGTCTGGGATGGCACGGCGTTTCCAACTACTATCGACACAGCAATTCCATGCGCCGCAAATGTTGTTTGTGGCATAGATGCCACAGTGGATACGACAGGTATCGGTACTAGTGGCAATGCTGCCGGCTGGCTGAAAAGCGGAGCCAACACCAGAGGTATTGTCACCTATGATGACGCGAATGCAGTTGGTGTTGACTGGGCAGTTTGGGACTCCACCAACGGTTGGGTTCTCCAAACCGACTGTACGACTGCTTGTAGTTCCCAGCCAGCATCAGGAGATGACAAGTTACACCGTATCCGCCAGAACCCGTTCAATGGTGCCGAGTTTATGGCAATTTTTGTTGATACGGGAAGCGACCTCTGGGCAAAAAAACTTACTTTTGATGGTACTAATTTAACTTGGTCTAGTGCAGATGGTGGTACCGCCCTGGAACTCACTACGTCCTCCATTACAGGTTTTGCGGCTGATTTTGCTTTTAACAGATTTATTCCTACTCCAACATTTACCCAATCTGCTTATCGCTTATTCAATAATTTAGATTCTACAGATGTGGGGACGGCGCTCGTGGCGCAGGATACTGCGGCAACACTTGGCTCAACCGGCGCGGCGTTTCGCTTGAGAATACTTTTGCATATCGGCGCCAATCAACTTATAGCGTCAGGGCAATTATTTAAACTCCAGTTTGCCACGCAGTCCGGTACTTGCGATACAGGATTTGTTGGCGAAACCTATGCCGATGTTACAGCCGCGACTGTAGTTGCCTATAATAACAACGCTACACCGGCTGATGACGCGACTTTAACAGCAAACGCCAATGACCCAACTCATGGCGCCGACACCATTGTCAATCAAACTTATGAAGAGTTGAATACTTTTACCAATTCTGTGGCAGCTATTCCTTCAGGCCAAGACGGTGAGTGGGACTTTGCTTTATTTGATAATGGTGCGACGGCTAGTACTGCTTATTGTTTGCGTGCTGTAAAATCCGACGGGACGGTGCTTGATACTTATACTCAAATTCCGCAAATCACGACAGCTGCTGCGGCTCCGGCGCAATCGCTTTCTTTTAGTATTTCTGATCCAAGCATTGGCTTTGGTTCTCTTTCTGCTTCAGTCGCTAGATTTGCTTCTGGCGATACGCTTGGATCAGCAGCAGAAGTAGAGGCGCATACTTTGTCTGCTTCCACAAACGCTACTGGCGGGTATGTAGTAACAGTGCGTGGCGCGACGCTTACGCACACGAGCAACGGTTCTTTTACGATTACTGCTATTGGTGGGACAAACACCGCCTCATCTCCTGGTACAGAACAGTTTGGGTTACGGGCAACGGTTTCAAGTGGTACTGGAACCATAACTTCTCCATATGGAGCCGCTGGGTTTGCTTATGCCACTACTTCGAGTACGGAAAGCCAAGTCGCTTCAGGGACTGGGGATGGCGCAAGTACCGTTTATTCTGTGCGTTATATTGCCAATATTGCAACACCAACCGAAGCTGGAAACTACAGCACCACCTTGAATTACGTTGTGACGGCGACTTTTTAAGTTTTCAATATCTATGGTATAATGGACCTGTGGATATTATTCCAAATTGATATTGATGAATATAATAAACCTATGATTACCAAACGTTTATGGAATACCAAAATTTAGTGCAACTTTCGCCCCCCCCCCCACAGATAAATTCTGGAGAAGTTTTAGTTTGCTAACCAATTAGCGATGTCTGATTGGTTTTTTGTTTTTAAGGGTATACAAAAATATTAAAAAACAAGGTCGAACCCGATAGTAGAGCAAGGCTCACTATGGGATAAGAAACAAAATTATAAACAAACAATTAATATGAAAATGAAAAAAATAAATACAATTACAAGTTTAGTATTAGTTATTGCGATGATAATGATGCTTGCTGGGCCGTTTGCAGCAATCACACATGCTGCGGCGATCACCAGCGCATCTGATACGCTTTCTTCTCAAAAGGTAAGCACATTGGCGAATCATGATATTCAGTTTACTACACCGACTGGTGTTGCTTCTGGACAGACTGCTATTATTACTTTACCAGCTGATTTTTCCATTGGCGTCGCTATGGACTTCACTGATATGGATGTGCTTGATGATGCAGTCAACGTTACTTTAGCGGCTGCTCCTGCTGGCGCTACTTGGGGAGCCGTTCGTACTTCAGCCACCGTGATCACGCTTACAAACGGTACGACCGCAGTTGCCGCTGGGAGTGTATTGCGAATTAAAATTGGTACAAATGCAACCAACCAGACGACAGGTGTTAGACAAATTACGAACACTACCACGAATGGTTCGAAAGTCATAGCTATTTCAGGTACATTTGGCGACACTGGTAATATTACAGTTACTATTTTGACTGACGATCAAGTAGCTGTAACTGCTACTGTTGATCAGTCGCTTACCTTTAGCATTAATGATGTTGCTGTAGGTTTTGGTAGTCTTTCGACGTCGACGGCATGTTTTGCTTCGCCTGCTCCCGCTTGTTCAGGAACAGAAATTGAAGCACACACCCTTATTGTAGGCACTAATGCTTCAAACGGTTACACCATGACAATGAATGGTGGTACACTTACGGCAGGCGCATACACTATTACAGCAATTGGTGCGGTTAATACCGCTTCTTCAATTGGCACAGAACAGTTTGGTTTGAGGATGACAGCCACGGGCGGTTCGGGAACAGTAAGCGCGCCGTATGCCGCGGCAGGATATGCTTTTGATACTGCGGCATTCCCTGATCAAGTAGCGTCCGCTACTGGTGCATCAACCAACACCACTTATTCTGTCCGGTATATTTCCAACATTAGCTCTGCCACAGAAGCTGGTAGTTACAGCGTTACCCTGACTTATGTAGCCACTGCGAACTTCTAGAAGTAAAGGTATGAAATGTCAGTGCCTTTCCAAGGCACATATTCTATGCGAAATTTAATTTATATAATTTTGATCGTTGTTTTAGTGGGCATAGCAAGCCCGGTTTTTGCATTGACGGTATCGCCGGCGAGGGTGGAAATGACTGGTGATCCTGGGACAACGCTCCAAGGAGAAATAGGGCTTCTTAATGAGCAGGAGGGAACAAGAGTTTTTTTCACCTCATTTGAAAATTTTGAACCAAACGGAGATTCCGGCGCTCCGCATTTTATAGGCGCAAAAGATGATTTAGCCATCTGGATAAAAACAGAAAGCAAAGTTGTCTTGGAATCAGGTAAGCGGAAAAATGTACCGTTTTCTATAACCATTCCCAAAAATGCCGAACCTGGCGGACATTTTGCAGCCATCTTTTTTGGGAGTCAGGAGCCAGGAGCGCATGGAAGCGGACAAATATCTGTTGGTGGTAAAATAGGCGTGTTGGTGCTTTTGCGAGTTTCGGGAGAAGTGTCGGAGGGAGGAGGACTCTTGGAGTTTGTTACCAAAGAGAAGAAAAGATTTTTTAGCACCTTACCCATAACATTTTTCTATCGTTTCAATAATACTGGTGGGAATAGAGTGGTACCTTCTGGCGAAATTAAAATTAAAAATACAGCTCGAATGACTTCGGCAACACTTCTGGCAAACAAAAACGAGGGAAGTGCATTGCCAGGTAGTGCCAGAAAATTTGAAGTGGTTTGGACCTCGCCAGAGGTTTCCTCTGAAGACGGGTTTTGGTCTGCCGTTAAAACACAATGGAGCGAATTTCATTTTGGCTGGTACACCGCTCAGCTCAATATAGCTTATGGAGTGGCAAACCAAACCGCGAATGATAGTTACAATTTTTTTGTTATCCCATGGGAGTTATTCTCTTTTATCTTTATTTTATTAGTGATAGTAGGATTTTTAGGGAGAATAGGACTTAAAAAATATAATCGTTGGATTATCGCGCGAGCACAACAACAAAAATGAATGAAATCAAGTCATCTATTATTTTCAATCGCCTTTTGCTTTGTGGTATTCTCTATTCCATTTAGCGTATTGGCAATCACTGTTGAAATAACAGCGACGGTATCGCCGTCGCCCGCAGATACAGTCGTTCCTTCGGGTGGAGGCGGAGGTGGTGGAGGCGGCGCCCCACTGATTCCTGCTACGAATGTTGTGTTTACTGGGAAAGTATACCCTAAAAGTATCGTTACACTTTTAAAAGATGGTCAAGTTTCGGCGACTACTGTTGCTGATACTAGTGCAAATTTTCAAGTTACTATTTCAGGTGTCTCTGGTGGAAATTATATTTTTAGTATTTATTCAGAAGATAACAAGGGTACTCGTTCATCACTTTTTACTTTTTCAATAAGCGTTACGGCTGGAGTAACGACCAAAGTTGGTAATATTTTTATAGCGCCGTCTATTTCGGTTGATAAAAGCGAAGTAAAACGAGGTGATAACATTGTCATTTTCGGACAGAGTGCGCCTGAATCAGAAATTACTATCAGTGTTAATTCTCATGAAGAAATTTTCGTTAAGAAAATATCTGATGCGAACGGGGCGTATTTACTTAACTTCGACACTTCTGTTCTTGAAATGGGACAGCATAATACAAAGTCAAAAGTCGCACTAAACGGCGAGATCAGCTCTTTTAGCAAAGTCATGGGTTTTGCGGTTGGTACGAAAAATGTTTTTACCCAATTGCCCGACAAGACTGCGTCAAAGGCAGATTTAAGTGGTGACAAAAAAGTGAACCTTGTTGATTTTTCTATTGTCGCGTATTGGTACAAACGTTCCAACCCCCCAGCCTCAAGCGACCTCAATAGCGACGGTAAGATTGATTTAATAGATTTTTCAATCTTAGCATTTTATTGGACAGGATAAAAGTATGAATATTTTTATAAAAATCTCGTCTGTTTTTCTTCTATTACTTGTGTTTTTTGTTGCTGTGCCTGTTTTTGCGGCAGAAATTCGTCTTGACGTACATAAATCAGAAATTAGCTGCGGAGAGGAATTTTTGATGGATATAGTTATTCATACGGATGAGTCTTTGAATGCGATTGAGGGGCAGTTGATATTTCCCACGGATAAACTTTTAGTTAAAGAGATTCGTGACGGTAACTCTATTATAAACTTTTGGGTTGAGAAGCCGCGTATTGAAGCATCGGGCTTTATTTTATTTTCTGGTATTACACCGGGAGGATTTAGCGGGGCAAGCAACAACATCTTTTCCGTAGTTTTTGAGGCAAAAAATATAGGTGTTGCTTCTGTCGCGCTACAAAATGTCAAAGCTTTAAAAAATAATGGACTAGGTACAGAAGCGATGCTCTCAACTCGTAATACACTTGTTTCTATAAAACCAGGGGATGGTAATATGCACAAAGAAATTTTGATTGATAAGGAATTGCCGGAGGATTTTAATCCGTCTATTGAGAGCGATCCAAACGTATTTGGAGGAAAATATTTTCTCGTTTTTGCAACACAGGACAAGACATCAGGGATTGACCGTTATGAGGTGCGCGAGGGAGAACGGGACAGGTTTAGAGTTGCTGAAACCCCTTATCTCTTAAAGTATCAAGCGCTTGATAGAAAGATTTTTGTAAAAGCAATTGACAAGGTTGGCAATGAAAGAATTGTCGTGTTGAATGCACAACACCAAGCACCGTGGTATCGACAATATGCAGTTCTTGGTATACTGCTAGTAATAGTTCTTGTTTGGTTTTTAATTAAAAAATCATGGTCAAGATTTATAAAATAACTCTTTTCTTTTTGTTACTAGGACTTGCACCGTTATCCGCCGATGCTGCGACTCTTTCTTTTTCTCCTGCGTCAGGAGAATATGCTGTCAGCAAGAATTTGTCGGTGAGTGTGTATGTTTCTAGCGTTGATCAGGTGATGAATGCCGCATCTGGTGTTATTACGTTTCCGCAAGATAAATTGGAAGTCACTTCTCTCTCAAAAGCAGGCTCAATTTTCAGTTTGTGGGTACAAGAGCCAACGTTTTCTAACAGTGAGGGCAAGGTCAATTTTGAAGGGATAGTGCTTAATCCAGGATTTACGGGGGCAACTGGGAAAGCTATTACTATAAACTTTAGAACAAAAGCACCAGGATCAGCTGTTATTAACTTTTCTTCTGGTTCGGTACTCGCGAATGACGGGAATGGTACCAATATTTTAACAAATTTAGGGAATGCGCAGTTTAGTTTGGGTGGAGCAACCCCCACCGTGCCAGAGTCAACTACTCCTTCTGCGGTCTCTGGTGCGCCCTCTGCTCCCCAGATTTCTTCACCTACACATCCTGATTCGAACAAGTGGTACGCTCAAAAAGACGCGAAATTTACTTGGTCGGTCCCCCCTGGTGCTACTGACGTTCGGTTGCTTGTCGGTAAAATTCCACGCGCGATTCCTACCGTGATTTATACGCCAGCAATCAGCAAGAAAGAAGTAACCAATCTCACTGATGGAATCTGGTATTTCAATGTTCAGCTTCGCAACGCAAAAGGCTGGGGAGAAATTTCACATTTTAGATCTCAGGTGGACACCGCAAAACCTATCCGTTTTGATATATCTGAAGTTCCCCGAACGAATCTCACAGAACCAAAAGCAAAATTTATTTTTTCTGCGAAAGACGATACATCGGGTATTGACCATTATGAAATCCGGATTGATGGTAGTAGTTCTGAAGTATGGAATGATAACGGAAGCCATAACTATGAGACGGCGGTACTCAAACCCGGCAAGCATACCTTAATTGCTGAAGCTGTGGACAAGGCTGGAAATTCGCTTACGAGTTCTGCCGAATTCACAACTGACGCACTTAATCCCCCAATAATTACTGATTATCCCAAAGAATTACAAAGTGGGGAACTTCTAATTGTTCGTGGCTTAACTTATGCAAATAGCAAAGTAACTATTTGGCTCCAGAGAGAAAAGAACGACTCAAAAAGTTTTACCGTTCAAAGCGATCTAAATGGAAAATTTACTTTCACGGCAGATGAAAAATTGGGAGACGGTATTTACCAATTGTGGGCAGAAGTAGTCAATGCACAAGGCGCAAAAAGTTTACCTAGTGAAAAAATAACTATTGCAGTGGCAAAATCGGCAATTTTTCGTGTTGGAAGTTGGGCAGTTAATTTTCTTGCCATTACAGTTCCACTCGTTGTGCTCATATTAGCCCTACTTTTTATTTTCTGGTACGGCTGGCATAAATTTTCACTTTTGCGAGGACGAATTAAAAAAGACATTCGCAAGACAGAATCCACGCTTCACCAAGCATTTGATGCGCTGAAGGAAGATATAAAAAAACAGATTAGACTGCTTGAAAAGACTCGTGGTAGGCGCCAGCTTACAGGAGAAGAGGATAGAATTGTAAAACAGCTCAAAAAAGATTTGGATACTGCAGAAAAGTTTGTGAGAAAAGAGATAGACGATATTGAAAAGGAAGTTACTTGACATATATTTAGCTGGAATATATAATATGCATACGATTAATAACCAAGGGAATCATATGGTTATAATAAACTTAACTCTAAAAAAAGGCGGTCGCTTCTAACCACTCTTTATTGAGCTGTTGTTACGAAGCCGCTGCAGCGGTTTTTTTGTTGCTCAAATCGTAATTTTTATCCACGGAAAACGCACACTTAATCCACATAGATTGTAGACACACATTTACTGCCCAGGTCAGTTATACTTCGGGCCGATAGAGGGCAGTAGCTGTGTGGTTGCAATTCGCGCATCATTCTATATACATGAGGATGCAGCCAAGTACTTTCCCAACTAAATAGTGGTATCAATAAGTTTCAACGATTAGCCGAAACTTATTGAATTGTAGATTCATAAAGAGAATAAATTGAACGAAGAACATAAAGTCCAAGTATCGAAAGCAATCGAAAGATTGTAATCACAAATTGCTAGTTAATTTTCGTAACGCAAGTTACGAAAGAAGAATTGAAACAGTTAAGGGTATGTGGTGGATGCCTTGGCAATGTTAGCCGATGAAGGACGTGATAGCCTGCGAAAAGCCCCGGGGAGATGGCAAATTATCTTTGATCCGAGGATGTCCGAATGGGGAAACCTATGCATGAGAAGCATGCATGTCCGTATACTGAGGAGTATATGTGAACGGGAACGGTGTGAAGTGAAACATCTCAGTAACACCAGGAAAATAAATCAAGCGCTATTCATTTAGCGCCGAGATTCCCTAAGTAGTGGCGAGCGAAAGGGGAAAGACAAAGATATTTATATGATTGAGTCTGGTTCCATCAGACTTTGTCATATAAATATTCTTTTAGCCCAAACCTTCTATGTGTTTGTTTGCAGCAATGCAAACATTAAAGCTTACCGGCGTTGCATAGGAGGTGTTATAAGTGGAAGTTGTGCGCCGCGGTAGAGGCGCGGGAAATAAATTTGATGCTGTTTAGCAGAACTCAGCTGGAAAGCTGGACCATAGAGGGTGATAGTCCCGTATAGCGAAAAACCATCCGAATTTCCTAACTTTTTCTTGAGTATAACCAGACACGAGAAATCTGGTTAGAAGTCAGGTCGACTACGATCTAAGGCTAAATACTAACATTGACCGATAGTGAACAAGTACCGTGAGGGAAAGGTGAAAAGCACCCCGCAAGGGGGATGAAATAGTATCTGAAACCACATACTTACAAAGAGTGGGAGCCTGAATGATACGAATTTATTCGTATCTGGGTGACCGCGTGCCTATTGAAGAATGATCCAACGAGTTGCATGTACGTCGCTTACTTAATCGCCATCAGGCGAGAAGGTTTAGTGAAAGCGAGGATTAATAGTCCGTATTAAGTTATTGAATGGCTAAATACTTTCATGTATTTAGCCTCAACAATGACTTAAAGGTGGCGTGCAGCAGACCCGAAACCCAGTGAGCTACACATGGCCAGGATGAACGTTATGTAAAAGTAACGGGAGGTCCGAACCCACTAATGTCGCAAAATTAGGGGATGAGCTGTGTGTAGAGGAGAAATTCCAATCGAACTGGGTGATAGCTGGTTCTCCTCGAAATAGCTTTAGGGCTAGCGTTAAGCGTTCCCTTCAGAGGTAGAGCACTGAATCGATCGCGGCGGAGCAATCTGTCGTATTGAACCAAACTCCGAATTCTGAAGATTAAGAGCTTAGCAGTCAGTCCGTGAGGTCTAAGCTTCACGAGACAAATGGAAAAGAATCCACACCATCGTCTAAGGTCCCCAAATCCTATCTATAGTGATAAGGATGTGGAGATGCATATACAACCAGGAGGTTGGCTTAGAAGCAGCCATCCTTTAAAGAAAGCGTAATAGCTCACTGGTCAAGC
>ERZ1292625.791-Hain-H41-01um-R1-791-length-43171-cov-7_pt1 | contig 43171 bp, 50 predicted proteins | sample MGYA00564400_ERZ1292625 | MGnify/ENA primary metagenome ERZ1292625 (study PRJEB36523, sample SAMEA6512639) | groundwater metagenome | collected 2019-01-08 | study: AquaDiva: Metagenomics assemblies of 32 groundwater samples
CAGTGCGCCGAGAAGACCGGCCTACTGTCCAAGAGGTCCTCTTCCAGAACATAGAGTTTTTATTTCTTCTCATTTGATGTATAATCCAGAAGCTTGAGGGTGCAGATATGGTCTTCAGGCTGTTTTTTATACGCAACATCTCTTTTTCACATGAGTGGTGGTATGCGTTTCGCTCATTGATATATTTTCTAAAGTTTCTTCAACACAGATTCTAGGAGCTGATTTGGATGAGCAAAATGCCAGAGTTTAAGATTGGTAATTTTACTACGCGTCTTCCCATTATCCAGGGAGGAATGGGAGTGGGTATTTCGGGAATTAGGCTGGCACTTGCAGTAGCCGCAGAAGATGCTTTGCCTACCATCGCAACGGTTGAGATGGGCAAGGACGATCCGAGGTGGCAGAAGGGGAGAACCAAGGATATTGCGAATGCTGATGCGCTCCGTGCTGCTATTGAGGAATTCCGCAAAAAACGTCCCGGAAAGACCTTGCAGGTAAACATAATGGTCGCTCAGACGAACTATCCAGAGACAGTCGCTATTGCTTCTGACAAAGAACATGGCGCGGATATTATCGCCTGTGGCAGCGCGCTTCCCACGACTCTGCCTGAGCTAGTCAGTGAAGGAAGCCGTACGGCTCTTGTTCCCATCGTTTCATCAGCCAAAGCAGCACGCGTTCTCTGTATGAAGTGGGACAGAGATTATAGTCGGGTGCCAGAGGGCATAATAGTAGAGGGACCGAAAGCCGGTGGGCATCTGGGTTTCAAGGATGAGGCAGAAATCAATGACCCCAACAATGCTCTTGAGAAATTGGTCCCAAGTGTAATAGCCAAGATTGCCCCTTTTGCCGAGAAATATGGCTGCAGCATTCCTGTTATCGCAGCGGGTGGCATATATACGGGGGAAGATATCTACCATATTATGCAGTTGGGTGCCGCGGGAGTGCAATTGGGGACGCGTTTCGTTACTACGCATGAGTGCGATGCCGACATCAAATTCAAGCAGGCATACATTGATGCCAAAGAAGAAGACATTGGTCTCATAGATAGTCCAGCAGGACTCCCTGGTCGTGCAATCGTCGGGGGCAATGAGTTCTTGATTCGCGTTGCTGACGGAAAAGAGAAGCCGAAGTCCTGCGGAAAACACTGTTTGACAAAGTGCACTTGGAGGAAAAGCCCCTATTGTATAGTGGATGCGTTGGTAGCGGCACAAGAAGGTGACCTCGGAAGAGGCTTTGCCTTTTGCGGCATCAATGCCTACCGGGCAACGGAGATTATCTCCGTGCATGAGCTGATGACGATTCTCGAAAGAGAGTATGGAGAAGCGGAGGAGAAAGCAAACAGAAAGGCCCAATCCTTGGGCTAAACATATAGCACTTTAGCGGGTGGGCCTTCCGGATTTATTTTCGGAAAGGCCGCCCGGCTTTTATTTTATAGAACTTATTCCGGCAACACGTCCGCTAGACCAAGCGAACTGGAGATTGTATCCGCCAGAGTCGCCATCTATATCCAGCACTTCTCCGCAAAAGTACAATCCATCTACAATTTTTGACTCTAATGTTTTAGGATCGACTTCATCTGTATTGACCCCACCCGCGGTTACTTTGGCCTCTTTAAATGAGTTCGTATCTATAACTTCAAAATCCCAAGCCAGGATAGTTTGTGCTATCCTTTTTCTCTCATTTGCTGATACTTCAGCACACTTCTTATCAATATTGTCTATTTTCGCGCTCTTCAAGATGTGAGGTATTAAACGTTTTTGTAAAAAGCCAAGGAAGCTAGTTTTGAGTGCCTTTTTGTTCAACATATTAAACCTGCCCGCAAGAAATTTATCTAGTTTTACTTCGTCAAAATCATACAAAAGAGTCAGTCTCAATGTAACTTTCTCTCCGTTCAAGATGTGTTCTTTGACTCTTCTGCTTAGTTTCAGTATAACTGGTCCCGAGACACCATAGTGAGTGAAGAGAATTTCTCCTGATTCCTTATCTACTGCTTGTCCATTTATTACCAAAGAGGCTGAACCGTCTATCTTCACGCCCTTTATTTCTTCGAAAAAATCTCCCTTAAGCCGTAGCTGAACCAGTGAAGGCCATGTGGGAGTTACTGTATGCCCGAGAGACTCGGCCAGTGTATAGCCGGACCCGTCAGAGCCCAGAGATGGCATCGCTTTCCCGCCGGCTGCGATGATGACTTTATCAAACGATGCTTTATTTCCATTGTCATAAGTAATTTGAAATTCATTTCCATTCTTTTCGATACTTTCAACTTTCGTTTCGTAGATTAGCTTTACCCCGAGGTCCTTCAGGCGATGAGTTAGGATGTCGACAACACTTGAAGCTTGGTCGGACATTGGGAAAACGCGACCTCTTTCCTCAACCTTCGTGACTACTCCAAGCTTATTAAAGAACTCAATCGTTTGTTTGTTATCAAACTGTGCGAATACATTATTTGTAAAAAGGGGATTGCACCCATGATAGTTATCGGACGAGATATTCATATTTGTTAGATTACAACGGCCATTTCCAGTGACGAGCACTTTTTTGCCCAGACGGCTTTCTTTCTCAGTAATAGTAACAGAAGCCCCATTCTCCAGCGCTGATATAGCTGCCATCATGCCCGAGGCTCCTCCGCCTATAACTAATATGTTTTTCTTTTCCATAGCCAGTATATTTTACTATAAATATGAGGATGAGTTAAGGATAAAGGGTCTTAAAAAAAACACCACCCCGGGAGGGGTGGCTAAAGCTTGGTGAGAGAACGGGGATGTTCTCTCTAGGAAAGGGGGATGCCGGTTAGGCGGCGCTCTTGGTAATGCGGAGGATGTCGAGATCGAACTCGTTACCGCCGGTCAGCTTGACGTTGCCACCTGAGTTCTCGACATCGAACGGATACTGACTGCGTGTGTCGTCACTCATGCGGACCAGATAAAGCAGGTCATTGTATATCTCTACCGTCACCTCTGAACCAGCATCGTCGTCTTCGCAGTCCGGGCAGGAACTGTACATCTCACACCGTGCCATGAAGCGGCACCCGTTCTTCAGCTCGTTGGCGACCAGGTGGAAATTGACGATCTCGTCGATCTGGTGGTCAACGGGGCCATATGCTCCCGATGTGCCGGTGGAGAAGCCGTTGCGGTATATACCGCCGACGTACGGCTTGTTGTCCTTGTCGCGCATTACCTTGGGGACAAACTGGTCGGTAAGGTCGCGGGTATCCATCTTGTGAACATATGACGCCCAGACCTTGGCCCTCGCAATGTGGTCAAAGTTCTTCTGTGGTCCCCACGCATTCTGCCAGGGCTGAAACCTGCCGAATGTCTTTTCATAGACGGCGCCATTCATCGTGTTGAGTACACGGGTCCTCACGTACTTCGGGCCCCAGGTGGAGCCTTCTTCTGCCAGCAAGGCTTCGATTTCGGGGGTAGCGGTCTTGCAGGCTTCCCGGAACTTCTTCCGGGTCAGATGCAGAATAGGTACTGGTATTGGCAATTTTATTCCCTGTAAACTGCCGGTTGTTGGTCCTCCCATTTGCTTCTCCTCTCAAGTCGTTTGCAGTTTTTTGGAGTGGACATGGTTATGAGTTTGCTGCAATGCTTGCTGCCTCCAGGGCGATATTCTTCTCATCGCCCCAGCATGATGCCGCGAACTTTTTGCACAGTTCACCGACACCTACTGGGTTTGGAAACCCGCCATTGCCAGACTCCATAAGCTTTTCGCTGTTGTCCAGGAAAACTCGCAGAAGCTGGTTGGATACTGCCGCACTCACGAATTTGCGAGCGCTATGCAAACCATCCTCGCCATCATTGAATATCTTCTCGGCAGCTATTGCCAAATCTGAAGCGTCAAATCGGAACACGATGATACCTCCTCTCTCAAAATACACATTTGATAGTAATCAAACTTGATGGCGTAAATAATAACATAAAGACTATGATTTGTCAATTATTTTTTAGAAAAATAGTTCTTGACATGAATATAGCAGAATGATAATATATTCTAGCACTCTATAGTAGAGAGTGCTAATGAGGTAAGCACAAATGACTTCAAGACGAGAGGCGATATTAGAAGCAATTGTACGTGAATACGTATCGACGGCGGAGCCGGTAGGGTCTTTGACATTGGTGAAGAAGTACTCATTTCCTTACTCGTCAGCTACGATTCGTGCTGAGATGGCATTACTCGAAGAAAACGGCTACATTATGCATCCTCACACATCTGCTGGGCGAGTACCGACCGAGAAAGGTTATAGATACTTCGTGGACATGGTGCAGAAGGAAGAAAAGGAAGTCTCTAAGCGCGAGGAAGACATACTTGAGCGCAGAATTGCAGCGATGCACTCGCACTTTGAACGCAGATTTGACATGGCGGCTATGGCGCTTGCCGATATGACCCGAAATGTGGCTATTTCAAGCATGGGTCAGGAGATTTATTCTCACGGCCTCGCAAACCTCTTCCGCCAACCAGAATTCTATGACAATGACCGAGTGCTTAGAGTCGCAGATATGATAGACAATTTACAAGGATTACTGCGGGAGCTGCCTAGATCAAAGGATTTCATGGTTTTGATAGGAAATGAGTCGCCTGTAGGAAAGTCTGCAGGGTGTTCGCTGATAGTTTCAAGAGTTCAGACGCCCACTCATAGTACACGAGGTTATCTTGGAGTGCTGGGACCGACCAGAATGTCATATGAGAAGGTAATACCATTAGTTTTAAGAACGAGAGACCTGCTAGAAAGCGAACTTATGTAGTCCACTTTCTAGAATTTCCAATTTCCAAGTAACAATTTCCAATCAATTTTCAATAAACCAATGACCAAATAAAGTAAAAGGACAAACCACCACCCCCTGTCATTCCCGCGTAGGCGGGAATCCAGACAAGCAACGTAGAATAATTAGGTATAGAAATTTAAATAGATTTAGAAAGACCAAAAAGTATGAAAGACAAAAGCAAAAAACCTAGCAGCAAGAAGGGAGACCGACTGGATTCCCGCCTACGCGGGAATGACAATAAAGAGGTCGAGAATGACCCACGCACTATTTCAAAGTGCGGGGCAGGCAAGACTGGTGAGCATGACAAGGGCCAGGCCCTTGCAACGGAAAATAATGCGTTAAAAGAAATGCTTCAGCGGGCGCAAGCTGACTTTATTAATTACAGACAACGAGCAGAACGGGAAAAAGCGGAGCTGATCGACTACGGCAAGCTGGAAACGATTAAGGATTTGCTGGAAGTATTTGACAACTTTGAGCGGGCGCGGAACCACTTTCCTAAAGAATTAGAAGGCAATGAATGGGCGCAAGGGATGCTGGCGGTAGAGAAGCAGTTTGTGGCGAAGATGAATGAAATGGGCATACAGCGAATCCCGACAGTTGGCAATCAGTTTGACCCAAATCTGCACGAAGCCATTCACATGGAACCGGCAAAAGGCAAGAAATCAAATGAGATTATAGAGGAATACGAACCGGGATACATATATAAAGACAAGGTATTAAGATACGCGAAAGTTAAATTAGCGAAATAGGAGATTTATCATGGAATCGAAATTAGGCAAGATAAAAAAAGTAGACTTAAGAAAGGCTTGGAATCATGAGGCTTATCACTTTACGAATTGGCTTGCTGAGGAAGAAAACCTTTCAATACTGAGCGATGAAATAGGAGTTGATATAAAGCTTATTCAAACTGAAGCAAGTGTCGGAAAATTTAATGCAGACATTTTAGCGGAGGAAGAAAATACTGGTCGTAAAATTATTATAGAAAATCAGCTTGAAGCAACTAATCATGATCATTTGGGTAAGGTTATAACATATGCGTCTGGGTATGATGCAGAGATAATTATATGGATAGTAAAAGACGTTCGAGAAGAACATAAAAAAGCAATTGATTGGTTGAATGAGCATACTGATGAGGAAATCAATTTCTTTGCAATAAAAATGGAGTTGTGGCAGATAGGTGATTCTCCTTTTGCTCCGAAGTTTCAAATTATTTCTGAACCAAATGAATGGGCAAAAGCAATAAAAAGTTCTGTAGGCTCTACTATGACTGAAACGAAAGCAATGCAATTAGATTTTTGGAAACAGTTTGTGGAATATGCACAAAACAAAAATACAACATTGAGGCTTAGAAATGCTCGTCCAAGACATTACTACAATATAAGCTTAGGTAACTCGTATGCTCAAATAGGTCTCACAACCAACACACAAGAAAATAAGATTGCTTGCGAGGTATATATATCAGATAACGAAGATTTATACATGAAATTACTCGAAAACAAGGAAAGTATCGAGTCAGAATTAAATGAAAAATTAGAATGGATGGAGTTAGAAGGGAAAAAAGCGAACAGAATTAAAATTTCAAGGGAAGCAGACATTACAAACACGGAGGAATGGGAAAAATACTTTGAATGGTTTCTTGATAAAACACAAAAATTTCACAAGATTTTCCCAAAGTATATTAAAAAAAATAATTAAAAAATTAATTTGGCGTAATGACTAGTAGAAGGCTAAATAATGAGAAGGAGAAATAATGGGAATTGATGTAATAAAAATCGGTAAAGTATTGCAAGAGGCAGGTAAAATTGATCTCTATCAGCAGGTCCTAGAAATGCAGGCTAAGATGAATGAGATGCAAGAAAACAGTCATAAGTTAAAAAAAGAAAATAGAAAACTTAAAGAACAAGCCGATCTTAAAAAGAAATTAAAGTTTGAAGAAAATGCTCTTTGGATGGTAGAGGGTGCAGAAAAAGAAGGACCATTTTGTTCTAGTTGTATGGATACAGACAATAAATTGATAAGGATGTATAAAAGCAACCAGGAAGGACGATTCCATTGTCCAAACTGCAAAATTGGAATAGGTAAAATGCCAGCATCAAGGACATTCCATCAGCCAATATAAGAAATTAATTAAAAACATTAACTAACGACCCGCCTACGCTAAAGCTACGGACGGGCAAGAAGGAGAACAAAATGGGAAAAATAATCGGAATTGACTTAGGTACCACCAACTCAGCCATGGCGGTGATGGAAGGCGGAAAGGCCACCATTATCCCGAACGCTGAAGGCGGGAGGACCACACCGTCCATCGTGGCGATGACCAAAGATGGCGAGAGACTAGTCGGGCAAGCGGCCAAAAGGCAGGCAGTCATAAATCATGAGAATACAATCTTCTCAGTGAAGCGTCTAATCGGGCGAAAGTTTGACGATGCGGAAGTGAAGCGCGACATCGAGCTCATGCCGTACAAGATTGAGAAGGGAAACGGCGGAGTGAAGGTCAAAATGGGTGATAAGGACTACTCTCCGGCTGAGGTTTCGGCTATGATTTTAGGGAAGCTGAAAGCAGATGCAGAAAGCTATCTGGGTGGGACAGTAACCGAAGCGGTTATCACTGTTCCTGCTTACTTCAACGACTCTCAACGTCAAGCAACTAAAGATGCGGGAAAGATTGCAGGACTAGAAGTAAAGAGAATTATCAACGAGCCAACCGCAGCAGCTCTGGCATACGGACTGGACAAAAAAAAGGAAGAGAAGATTGCCGTGTATGACCTTGGCGGAGGAACATTTGATATCTCAATCCTTGAGCTTGGCGATGGCGTCTTTGAAGTGAAGTCAACCAATGGTGATACTCACCTTGGCGGTGACGACTTTGATCAGCATTTGATAGACGTGCTCGCTGAAGAGTTCAAGAAAGACCAAGGAGTGGATCTGAAGAAAGACACAGCAGCTTTGCAGAGGCTAAAGGAAGGTGCCGAGAAGGCAAAGATTGAGCTCTCATCTACAAAAGAAACGGAGGTAAGTATTCCGTTTATCACAGCTGATGCATCCGGACCGAAGCATCTGACTATGAAGCTTTCACGGGCAAAGTTTGAGTCCATAGTTGGCGAGCTGGTAGACAAGACATTAAAGCCTGTTGAGAAAGCACTTAAAGATGCCGGAGTGAAAAAGGAAGACATCAACGAAGTGATTCTCGTTGGTGGTATGACCAGAATGCCGCTCGTGCAGAAGAAAGTAAAGGAATACTTCGGCAAAGATCCGCTGAAAGGCGTAAATCCTGACGAGGTGGTGGCCATCGGCGCTGCTATCCAGGGCGGTGTGCTTGGCGGAGAAGTGAAGGATGTACTCTTGCTTGATGTAACTCCACTATCACTAGGCATCGAAACTCTTGGTGGAGTATCAACGAGACTTATTGAAAGAAATACCACTATTCCAACATCGGCCTCACAGGTATTCTCAACGGCAGCTGACAACCAAACTTCAGTAGAGATTAATGTTCTTCAGGGTGAGAGAGAGTTTGCCAAGGATAACAAGTCATTAGGCAGATTTATCCTGGATGGTCTTCCACCTGCACCGCGAGGAATTCCTCAGGTTGAGGTAACCTTTGACATCGATGCCAATGGTATCGTAAATGTGTCTGCCAAGGATAAGGCAAGCGGTAAGTCACAGCACATTACCATCCAGTCCTCATCCGGACTTTCAGAGGAAGAAATTGAGAAAATGAAGAAAGATGCGGAGGCTCATGCCGATGAAGACAAGAAGAAGAAAGAGCTGATAGAGATACGAAACATGGCAGATTCGTTGATCTACACTTCAGAAAAGACAGTCAAAGATGCCGGCGACAAGGTATCTGATGACGAGAAGAAGGAAGTGGGAGAGAAGGTGAAGGCACTTCGTGAGATTAAAGACAAAGACGACAAGGATGCAATCCAGAAAGCATATGACGAGCTAAGTGAGGTCATCCAGAAAGTCGGCGCGAAGATGTATGAAAGCGCTCCAGAAGGAGAAGCCGGGGCTGAAGCTGGCAAGGAAGAAAAGAAAAGCGATGAGCCAGTTGAAGGCGAAGTTGTAGACGAAGATAAAAAAGAAGAGGACAAAAAGTAAAACTCTCGTCATTCTGAGGAACGAAGAATCTAGAGGTCGGATCCTTGCGTAAGCGCCAGGTCCGACCTCCCAACAAGCGTCATTCTGGGGATCCGGCAGCTGCCGGAGACTCCAGAATCAGATTCTGGACAAGCCAGAATGACGGATCCGACCAGGTCCGATCACAGAGAGTTCGCACTAAGCCACGTGGTCGGACCAGTTGGGTTAAAGAACCTGTACATTTAGCTTAATAGTGGTAAAATATACCAACTGGGAAAACAAACCATGGACCTTGATCAAACAAGGCATCCATTCAATCGAAGGAGCACAGGATGAACGAAAATATAAAGCTTATTCCTTATGATAAGGGAGAGCCCAAAAAGGGGATAGTTCTAGATCCCACAAAGTGTCAGAAAATCTTCGTACCAAATATGAGCGATGACGCTCGACAGTGCAGGCATAGTAAAGGAAAGGAGCCAGGTGAGAATTTCTGTCCGCAACATGCTCTAAAAATAGAGAAAAATTCACTGAGGAGGTGACGGAATGTCAGGCGAAACAGTGAAGGCAATCAGGGGCTTTGGTTCTGCTCTGGGAGTAAATCTTAATCTCCATGTTCAGAACTTAAACATGGCAGCGGTTCATGGCCACCGACTTGAGGGGATGAAGAATGACCTCAAGACCTATCTCGTAGCCCCAATCGGTGTTGCGGACGATGATGACTTCTGGTCTGAATTCAAGGAGTTGGTAGGCAGCGGACAGGAAGTATCATCGGTTGCGTGGAAGATTATTCAGGAAGACATTAATCGGCGTGGTGGTCCCAGGAATAAATCTGAAGCGGAAATCGTGGAAAGATTTACCAAATCATAAAAACTCCTTAAGCATATAAGGAGGAGGTGACGGAAGATGACAGAGACTTCTAAAAGTAATCCCTTACCCCAGGAGATTCTGGATTCTATGGATGGGATGAGGCCTGACGCGGATGTGGGCCTCTATTGCCCGAACACGACGCTCTTGCACAACTGGGTCCCCGATGGCAAGGACATTACAAGGGGGTCAATTACCCTCAAACCGGAACAGTGTACGCACTGCCATCATAAAAGACTGTTGCCAGTCTAGGATGGCAACAGTTCATGAGGAGGGAAAGATGGGGCGGACAATTTTTGTCCGCCCTCCAAAATTTAAAGATTAAATAAATTACAAATTACATATACAATTGAAACATGAAAAAAGATTATTACGAAATACTTGGCGTCAAGAAGGGCGCCTCAATAGATGAGATAAAGAAAGCTTATCGTAAGCTGGCTCATGAGCACCATCCCGACAAGGGTGGCGGACCGGAGGCAGAAGCGAAGTTCAAGGAGGCCAACGAAGCCTACCAGATACTTTCTGATCCTGAAAAACGTCAAGCATACGACCAGTTCGGTCATCAGGATCCGGGTGGAGGATTTAACTATCAGCAGTATCAGCAGCAAGCCGGTCAGGGTTTTGGCGGAGTCGAGTTTGACTTTGGCGATCTTGGTGGCATGGGCGATATTTTTGAGACATTCTTTGGCGGAGGTGGAGGACGTGGTCGGGCAAAGCGTGGACATGACCTAGAAACTGTCATTTCTGTAGATTTCAAAGAGGCAGTTTTTGGTACTGAGAAGAAAATTAACTTAGATAAAAAATTTAATTGTGATAAGTGTGGCGGTTCTGGTGCAGAGAAGGGCACGGAGATGAAGGAGTGTGGTGTTTGTAAGGGCAGAGGAAAGATACAGACGACCAGAAGGACCATCCTTGGTACATTCGCCCAAGAGTCCATCTGTGAGACTTGTGAGGGGACAGGCAAGCTTCCGAAGACACCTTGCAGTAAGTGTAAAGGTAAGGGTGTTGTGAAAGAGTCTAAAGACATGAAGGTAAAGGTACCTGCCGGTGTGGATGATGGGCAAACTATACGCCTAAATGGTCTTGGTGAGGCAATGAAAGGCGGGCAAAGCGGTGACCTATACGTTCATATTCGGGTTAAACCGCACGAAAAGATAAAAAGAGAAGGTTATAACCTCTCAAACACAGCAGTAATATCATTTGCTGAGGCGGCTATAGGGACAGTTATCGAAGTTCCCACAATCGATGGGGGCGTGAAGCTGAAAATCCCCGCAGGGACGCAAAGCGAGAAGGTCTTTAAGCTTAGCGGGCGTGGTGTACCTCATCTTGGCGGAAGCGGTAGAAGGGGCGACCATCTGGTAACTATTAAAGTTCGGGTCCCTGAGAAGCTGACCAAAAGACAAAAAGAACTCCTGGAAGAGTTTGCCAAAGAAGAGGGCAAAGAAAAACCTAAGTTTTGGCCATTTTAAGTTAGAAAAACCATTGACAAAACGTATATTGTGATGTATAATGTGCGTTATTGAACCTTGATATTCCTTCCTATTTATCGCCAACATAGAGATTTTTACCTTGGTAATTGTTTGTATGTTGGTGATAAATCTCAAAAAAAGACAATCCTTAATAAAAATTATATAATTATAATTAAGGGTCTTAACTGAAGGAGGAGCTAAATGGACAAAGTATGCAAAAAGTGCGATGTGAGAATGGTAGGATGCGACGGATGTGACTATCCGTACTTTCACAAGTTAAGTGGGCGCGCCATGGCTATTTGCCTGGCACTTTTAGCAGGCCTTCTGGCTTACCTCTACTCTACCGACCAGCTCTGGAGTTTTCTGACTTCTCCTCCCATGTAGGGGAGATAAGTTTCTTGTCTGCTCCCGAAGTTTTGGGAGCAGACATCACGTCATAAGGCGGTTATTTAAATCAAATCGAACTTGGTTGAAACGACCGTCTTTTTTCATTTTCCAATTAAGAATTTGGTTGAGTTGGAGTTTGTGGTGGTTGTTTTTTCTTATGAAAGAGGACAAAGAGTCCGAGAATGAAGAGGCCGATAATCATTAGGCCGATTATAACTGGGACTATGATCATTATGGGATTTCCAAGTATCCCACCACTTTTATTTTTCTTATAATCATCTAAAATATCTTTTTTCAGTCCCGTCAAATCATCTTTTGAGGTGGCTGAAGCAATATTTGAGTTTGCTGACTCTTGATTCCCTTTATATGAGCGAAGCATATAGTAGTAAGTCTTATCTTTTTCCGCCCAAGGGTCTGTAAATTTGGTGAATGTTTTTGGTAGTCGCAGTATTTCAACATACTCCCAGTCGCCCTCGGCTCTACGAAAGATTTTGTATCCGTCAATGTCGGCAGTAAGGGAAGCGGTCCAACCAAGGTCTATATATCCGCCATAGTCTAGCTCTTTATCTTTTGCCCCCAAATTCTTCGGCGGCAATATTGTGGGAGCAGTTTGTCTTGATGGAGGTTGCCCATTTCCCCTCAAAAGACCTAAGGGAGAACCTGATGATGTTGTGCTATTTTGGTTTCCGGGCGCACTACTTCCCGGAGGAGCATTGTTTGCGGGTGGATTTTGTGATGGTGGATTGCTGGGTGGATTCTGAGATCCGCTATCGTAAGCATAGACTGCAAACCCAAAGACCATATCCGCATTTGGGTATAGTCCGACTAAAGCTTCTCCACGACTATAGCAACTGCGAGGTGCCATTTTCCAGCTAGCCTGGTTTGGCATATCTAGAGATTCGACATAAATAACATATATGCTGGGTGGCATAGGAGTGTCAGGAAAATCGTAAGTAACCCAACCTCCCTGGTTGGTTACTGTTTGAGTTTTAGCAGCTATCAGTCCTTCGGTGGTGAAATCTATAACTGAAACCCTTACTTGGCTAGTATTTCCTACCTCGGTTTTTAACCAAAGAGAGACAGCGTCTAGGGTATTTTTGGTTGGGACAAAGATTTGTAAGGCGCTATGGTTGCCGGTAAAAACTACGGTCTGACTTCCGGCCACTCCAACTGAGCAGTATTGGTCAGGATTACCAAGAGCGTGGGATTTTTGAGGAACTGTCAAAAATGGAGAAAGTAGGAGAGAGAGTGCTAGAACGGGAAGAAATTTTTTATAAACTTTTAGCATAACAATATTGTAGCATTTTTACTTTTACGCTGGTATTATAAAATCAAATGGTGAAAAAAGATACAAAAAAAGACGTGGAAAAGACTGCTAAACCTGCACCAGAAAAGGAAGTGGTTGAAGTTCAAGAAGAGCCGAAGGCCGTTGAGGGAGAAGTAGTACAGGCTAAAGCCCCGCAACCTCAGGCCAGTCAAGGAAATGGCAAGAAATGGTGTTGTTGCTGTGGGATTATATTCGCGATATTTATCCTAGTCTGGATACTCTTGCAATTTCTAAGCTTCTTTATGCCGATTTTTCCACCTCTAATGCCTGGATTCTAATTAGATTTTATTGATTATTACCTCAAAACCTGCTAAAATATCATAGTTATTTTCTGTCATTCTGAACTCTATTCAGAATCTGTGCAAAGAGAACTGGATTCCGGATCAAGTCCGGAATGACAATGGTGGGGGTCGGTAGCTCAGTTGGTAGAGCGCCTGCCTTTTAAGCAGGATGTCCTGGGTTCGAATCCCAGCCGACCCACCAATTCTTTTTTACTCGAACTTTTCGAGAGCAATGTGCCGAATAGATCGGTATATTTGACGCCCTCGATTTTTTTATCCTTCACGAAGACCTTCTTAAAGAATGCCTGGTTAAAGAGTTGCCTGGTTTCCGGCTTGGCTTTTTTGTAGGCAAGCGCGCAGTTCTCGGCTACCCTGATCGCTTTTTCAAGAACCTCGGTGTGCTGCTCAAGATTATTGTTTGCCGTCCCACGTTTCTCATCAATCTTGGCCATTTCTTCCGCTATGCGTTTCTGCTCGTCTTTTAATACGTCAACCGGAACGGCTCCGTCATAATAAGCCTGCATTAATTTCTTTTTCTCAAGATTGAGCCTTTCCATCCTCTTGATCGCAAATTCCTCTTCCATCGTGTTCTGACCGTGCTGGGCTACGATTTCTTCATTGAATCCCTTGACTAGCTTTTCTGACCAGGATTTTGGCATTTGGATTTTCTTATATAGCTCTTCCATCTGAGCTTCCATATCCTCAACCTGTACATACTTTTCATGGCATTCAATCTTTTTCTCGGAGTGCCTTTGCTTTTGACCCAGGCAGTAAAAATATGCGTAGGCGTTTTTGGCCATATCAATTGAAAGTCTTGAACCGCAGGTTTCACAGAAGAGAGTGCCTTTGAGATAGTGGCCGTAGGCTCTGTTTCTTACTCCGGCAACGTTGTTAGCTTTAAGGACACTTTGAACCCGGTTGAAAAGCTTCTTTGGAATCAAATGCTTGTGAGCGCCCTTGTGATAGATGCCGTCAAACTTGATCTGGCCGATGTAGAAGGGATTTGCGAGCATATTGTTTACCGTTGAGTGGGCTAGTGCCTCGCCTTCTTTGTGCCTACTGGTGATTCCATTTTTTAAAAGGAAGTCCCTAATCTGCTGGATGCTGTAGTTGCCCGAGGCATAGAGTTCAAAAGATTCTTTAATGTAGGGAGAGGTATCGGGATCGATTTCTGTAACTGCCATTCCCCGGCGGGCGTCACCGCCGACCCTCACGTTCTTATAGCCCATGGGAGCTCTAAACGGCCAGCCGCCCTGCTTTACCTTCTGCTCCATACCTTTTCTGACTTCCATTCCCAAATTTTCCGAATAGAACTCGGCCATGAGTGCATGGATGCCTTCAATAAGGTGGCCAGAGGCAGAATCTTCGATGTTCTCAACCACGGAAACAAGCGAAGCTCCGGCACGTTTGAGGACGGCCTTTATGGTGATATGGTCTTCCATGTTCCTGGCCAGGCGGTCAATCTTGTGAACCACAATTGCTTCCACATCTTTTTCTTTCCTGATGCGCGACAGCATTTCCTGAAGCTGGGGACGCCGTGAGCTTTTAGCCGACTCTCCGCGATCCACGTACTCATCGATTACTTCCCAGCCTTTTTCCTTAATGTATTTAAGACAGGCTTCTCTTTGGCCTGGAATCGAATAGCCTTCTTTGGTCCCCAGCCTTTGAGCCTGCTCTTTAGTTGACACCCTGAGATAGATGATGCATTTCATATTTTTTAACCCACCCTGGCGCTATGTCTGCCGGTTAAATCATTCTCGAAATTAGCCCAAATCTTGAGCCTCATTCTGACGAGCTGTTCGCGTACCTGGAAATGATTAGCTATCTCATCGATCCTGCTCCTGTTTGAAATGAAGCCCGACAATTTTTCCAAAGGCATCAGCAGGCAGGCGGCGAAAACGTTTGCCTGTTTCTCGTGATAATTGCCGAAGGAGTAAATTCGTTTCTGCATGGCAAGGTGATTCCCGGCGTGAAGAAGGTGATGTCCGATAGCGTGAGCCACCAGTTCGCGCCTCTCTCTATTTGAAAGATTCTCATTGATCACGATGGAGCCGGAGATATAGAACTCTCTCAGCCGACCTTCCATTTTCTGGGGAATGACATTAAGACCTAGACTTTCTGCAATAGTATCTAGGTCGTTTCCGTAGGTTCTACTGATGGTGTTTGCCTGATCGATTACTCGCTTCATGACGATCTTTTTTTCCTCTCGGGCCTCCTGGCCTTAACTACCGCCTCGTAAGCCCGAATTAATGATTGTTTTTCCTCGCGGGTCATGTTTGGGACTTCCTTGAACATGAGTGTGAAGCCTGGGTCGTCTAGTCCTAAATCTTGAAGCTTGGATTCAAGGAGAATGTCCTCCATCTCTTCAAAGGTCATTCCCAGGGCTTGAGCAAGCTTCTCCAACTTGTCAGGATGGGGGATGAATCTTCCCCGCTCAATATCTGATACGTAGGTATTGGAAGAGTAGCCCATATCCCTTGCCACTTGCTCCTGGGATAATCCCTTCTCCAAGCGAATCTGCTTTATTTTGTCTTTGAAAGCCATAATGCGTAATGTATCCTTGCCGTTAATTAAAACTACTATAAATCAACATAATCAATGAATCAATACCTTTTTATCCACTTTCTGTGGATAACTTAAGTATTGACTCCAATGTATTTCTACATTATCATTGACTTTAAAAGAGAGGCAGAACGCTTAACGGGCATAGAGACCCGTTTCTTTTTCCCCTCTCTCAACGTAAAACTACGTTAAGCAGTATCAATTAAACGGGTAGCGAGGCAGACATGTACGAAATCTTCCCCAAGAAAATCGATCCGGAGAAAGCAGAGCTTGAATTCAGAATGATGATCCGAGCTTTTCTGGACGTTGCCCGGGAAGAGCTCACATGTGAAAAAGAACTGCTAAGACCGGCAGACAGAGCGCCGAGACCCACCCAGTAGAATGTTGTATTGCCTGTTGCAATTAGCTGAAACACCCCATTACAACACCCAAAACCTTGAAAAACATTAAAACCACCAGGGGGAAATTAACTGGATTTGCGGGGCATTCAGCCCACTTAAATCCAGCGCCGTCTGTCTTCGTTTGGAAGGCGCAAACGAAGCCCGACTTCCCGCCCATCGCCCTACGGGTGCACTACGTCGAGGCGCGGGAAGTCTGGCTTATCAGCCAGACGGCGCTTCCTTCGGTCGCTTAATTTCCCCTGGTTTTAAAACGGAAAGACAAAAATGAAAACAGCAAGAAGAAATAATCGAATAACTCCAATGGTTCTGACGGCTCGGGATATATCTATCATCCTGAGCGTTTATGAGAACCGCTTTCTGAAGCGCGACCAGATCCAGCGGCTTCACTTTGAGAATGCGTCAGTATTTGCTTGCAATCGAAGATTGAGGAAGCTCGACGAGCATCATTTCTTGGACAAGCTCATTAAGCCTGTTGAGGTCGGCAGCCATCAGCTCGTTTACGCCCTCGACAAGCGAGGGGCTGACGTGACGGCAGACGCATTGAAAATTGAACGGCGCAAGATCAGGTGGAACCGCGCCAACAACCGCGTTGAATTTCTTTTTCTGGAACACACGCTCGGGGTTTCCGAAATCAGAGTTTGTCTTGATGTGGCACTAGCCGGAAGACGAGAAGAGCTTCTTTTCTACCAGCGAGGCGACAAGTCGCACCTGAGGCGCATTTCCATGAAGGGGAGCAAGAAGAAATATTTTGTTGTCGCTCCCGACGCCTTCTTTGGAATCCAGACAGGGCGCGGAAAGTACATCTTCTTCGTTGAGGTGGATTTGGGGACGGAAACGCTGTCTCGGTTTGCCGAGAAAGTGACGGCTTACAAGAGATACTGGAAATCGCGTCAATATACTGAGGAATACGGATTTAATAACTTTCGCGTCCTGACGGTCTGCGAAAGTGAAAGACGCCTGGCTAACTTGATCCAGGCGACAGGGAAAGTGGGGGGAAGGCAGATGTTCCTGTTTACAACCTTCTCAGCAATGCAGAATGACGGCCCCCTTGGAAGCGTTTGGCTTTCTCCCTTCATAGATTTACCAACTTCATTGTTGGAATAGCCCGCAAGGGCAAGAGCTTTCAGGGCGAGATTCCCAAAAGGACGAAGCTCTTTTCCGTAAAACTTACCACGCACCTTGAACATTAGTAGGTATTGCCGCTTACATGGCTGCGGAAGGTCCGGCTCAGGTTAATGGAATGGACTCCTCCCCTTTAAATACGGCATCTTGAGTGCCAGAGTGGTTTCCACCACTTCAACCAAAGGAAAGGAGCCCAAGATGGAGATTACAACAGTGGGTCTGGATCTGGCAAAGAACATTTTTCAGGTGCACGCCGTTGATGGCCAGGGCAAGCGTGTTTTGAGCAAACGGCTGAAGCGCAAATCGCTTCTACCCTTCTTTGCCAATCTGGGCTCCTGCCTGGTGGCGATGGAGGCCACCGGGTCCGCCCACCACTGGGCCAGGGAACTAAAGAAGCTGGGACACGAGGTGAGACTGATAAGTCCGCAGTTCGTAAAGCCATACCGCAAGGGATCCAAGAACGACCAGAACGATGCCGCCGCGATCTGCGAGGCCGCCGGCCGGCCGGACATGCACTTCGTGCCGGTAAAGACAAAGGAGCAACAGGACATCCAGGCGGTTCACCGCATCAGGCAGCGGCTGGTGGGGCATCGAACCGCCAAGGCCAATCAGACCCGGGGCCTGCTCTCCGAATACGGCATTATTGTTCCCCAGGGCATACGCACCCTGAGGAATCAGCTGCCGTTTATCCTGGAGGACGCCGACAACGGCCTTTCACCGCTGGCGCGCGAGCTCTTTAGCGACCTTTACCACCAGATTCTTGAGCTGGACGAAAAAGTGGCTTCCTACGACCGGAAGATTAAGCAGATATTTAGAAGCAGCCCTGTCTGCCAGCGGCTGGCCCAGGTCGAGGGGGTCGGTCCCACGATCGCTACCGCCATGATCGCCGCCGTAGGCGACGGGAAGTGTTTTAAGAACGGGCGGCAGATGGCCGCCTGGTTGGGACTGGTTCCGGGACAGAACTCAAGCGGTGATAAGCGCAGGCTGCTTTCCATCACCAAGCGGGGCGACCGCTACTTACGAACGCTGCTTATCCACGGCGCCAGAGCGGTGATCAGCAACGCCGCCGAAAAAAGTGATCCACGCAGCGTCTGGTTAAACGGTATCAAGGAGCGGCGCCACCGGAATGTCGCCGCGGTCGCCCTGGCCAACAAGAACGCCCGCATCCTCTGGGCGCTGCTGACCAGCGGCGAAGAATACAGATTCGGCACATAGAGAGATTTTAGTCAGCATTTTTCGATAGTCGAAGCGAGGACGATCCGCAAGGTTTTCCTTCCAGCGATTGCTTCGAGGCTCAAGTTGATGGCAAGACAGGTCGGACCGGCGTCTTCAGAACCTGATTGGCTCGCGAGGCCTTAAAAGGCCGATAGGCTGTTGAGGAGAAGACGCGCAGATTCCATCAGGGCCAGAAGAGATAAGAATCCTCTTCAATTAAACAGGCCGGATATATGTGCGCAATCGACCCCCGCTTGCCCGCTTAGCCTCTTGCAATAGGGAGGAGTCCATATATGCGGGTAAGCGCCCCTGAGCCGGGCTGAAAGCTCAAAGCACCTTCCACCCATATCAGCTTCATCCCATCTGATTTTCGTGCCCCCAAACCCGTGCTGGCATTCGCATGCCCGCACACCAACCCAAGGAGGAAAAATGGCACCCACAATCAACGAAAGGATCTTCAAGAAGCTAGAGAGAGTCATAGGCGACCTGTCGGACATTCCGGGTTACATGAAGTTCGAGGCTCACGGCTTCATGGATCTGGGCGTAGACAGGCTCTACGCGGACGAGGAATTGGTGACGATCGCCCTGAGCCACTACTTCAAGCAGAACGGCGACATGGTACCGGACCCGGATATGGAAGTAAGGATCTATCCGGAAATGAAGATGGCTGAGGCGCTGACCTATCAGGACAGCTTCGGCTATCAACAGGTCTATCCAACATCCAGCCAGGTCAATTTGAAAGCCAAGAAGGACTTGAACATCTTTCTGAACCAATGGCTTTCAAACATCATCGAGCAGGGTTTTGAAAGAAGTGGAGGAAAAGACGATGAGCTTTGAACTTCTGAGGGTCAAGGAGATCGCCACGGGGGAACCGATTCGCTCCCCGCGAGACGTGGCAGACTTCGTCTGCAAAAACATGGAAGAGGAAGCGCTGGTTGATCGAGAGTGCTTCTGGATTCTACACCTCAATGCCAGAAATCAGGTGATTGAAAAAGAGTTGACCGCGATAGGTTGTGTAAACGCTTGTCTAGTACGTCCTGCGGACGTCATGAGGAAGGCTGTCATCAACGGCACGGTAGCCATCATAGCGGTACACAATCACCCGTCAGGGAATGCAGAACCCAGCCAGGAAGACCATCAGATAACTTATCGGCTCAAGAACTCTTGCGAGATTTTGGGCGTACAACTCCTGGATTCGATCGTCATTGCGGCGGCAGGCAAGGTTCAAAGCATCATGCGCTGATTCAGCGCAAACACGGCACAGCTTCTTCAAGGGGACTGTGCCGTGTAAATAATTTAATATTATATATAATTCAATTTGCTACAAACTTAGTATCGTGAAGCCTTGGCTACAGAACGGAAATAAGAAATTTGGAAAATTATTCATTTGAAGCATTAGACGATAATATGAGATCTGGGTAAATGATCAGATATTCTTATTGCTTATTGGTCATCGTCGGTATTTAATTATACTTGGTTTATTAAGACGTGAGCTGGGGGGATTTTAATATCGTTCTAACGAATAATTATTAGAACGGGAGGAGAGTTTATGCCCAGCATTGACATTCGAAGATTCATCTACCTTCCCGGAAGGGAAGAATTTTTTTTGCCGGAAGAGGCTGCAGTGCTTTATTTGCAAAAAAGAAAAATTAAATGATTACTCTTTTTACAGCCGCAGAAGGAAAAGTTGGTAAAAGTACTTTATGCAGACTCTATGCGGAGTATTTTGCTAAAACGCAAAAATCCAAAACGCTTGTCATCGAGCTTAACTTCTATACGAGGGGTACAAAATATCCTATTCAGCTCGATGATAGAAATTATGACTACCTTACTATTGAGGACTTCCTTTTAAATTCAAATCAAGATGAAGACAATTTCGACTCTTATGTCAAAGCAACAACAAGTTCTGAAAATCTTTTTGTCATTCCGACAAAGGTTACAAATGTCGAGAATAAAAACACGACAAAGAATAACATTCGTCGTCTATTAGACATGGAAGAAATGACGAGGTATATCACTTCGAGTCTTGGTCAGGTCTTTGATTACGCATATGAAAAAGAATATGAGTTTATATTTGTTGATATGACCTCAGATACGGCTATGAATCTTAATCCTTTAATTACTGAAAGGGCATGTAAGAACTACAACGCCCATATCATTGTTATTTCAACCTGTACAACTGATCTTTTAATTGATACGTACAGTTTGTTAGCAGAAAATATGGCGATGATGAAATCAAATTCTCATGCATGCCATCAAACTTTAATCGTTAATAAAGTTCCCGATGATAAGATGATCGATAAAATTTGCAAAAATAGCGCTGATCACTGTGAGTTAAAAGGTTTGAAAGCCGCCGCAGTTGATAACAGAGACGTAATTAAATACGTTTTAGAGTTGCCAGAATCCGACATTTCATATGATCATGTAAATGCATGGAAATTATTAAAGAAGCAGAAAAATAATCTTGAAAAAGTCAAACAAGACTTCTTTTATTACGAGCCATTCTTAAGGAACTTGGAATTTATTTCACCACCAGATACTCTCATAAGTGAAATCAAAGATATTGATAAAAAAGTTGCCTTCTCTGCGGGTACGCTAAAACCTGATCTAGCTCTAACCTAGTAATAACGCAACCCCATGCGTTATACAAAAATCCTCGACGATCATGCCTTTAAAGACGGTGGCATGGACTTTTTGGCAGCCCTCTTAGACGTATCCTCTTATCGTTTAGAAAGAATGGGAAAGAAAGTCCGCTTACTTTCCGAAGAACAATCCTCGATTGGTGAGCATGACAAATTCGCGTCTCTGAGATACTCAGGAAAAGAAGTAAATTATACACATTTAATGGTAGCGCACACGGCTCTTCGCAAGTTTTCAATGCCATATTTTAAACCTTGTGGCATTCAAGATCCTTTGAGTGATTATGTTTATTTCGAATGGTTGATGGGTTTCAATCCAGTCGCAGAAAAAATTAAACGTGATCATTTTGCGCATATTTCAAAGGTCGCCTGGTGTTGTCTCTGTTTGATTGAAGCTTTTAAAGAAATCCCTTTTAAAAAAGAACCTAATTTATTCGATCACATGACCTCTTTAATAAAAGAGAAATTTGAAACTTTTTGTCAAGAAAATGGTGTAAAACCACTTTCAAATCCTAACTACGAAAATATGTTTCTGGAGATTATTTTACTGGCCGCCTACGTGCATGATAAGGGTATTATTTTTAATTATTTTGATGATCTTAGAGCCAAGGTATTAACTGCCTTTCGACCAATGTGGAAGCATAGCTTTTTGGTATATGGCGGAATTGAGGGAGAAGGTAGAAAAAAATATAGTGTGATGTGCCAAGGTAAGTGCGCTCACCTACATGAAGATCACAAAAAATGTAAAAGAAGAAAAGAAAGTATTGAAGGCGATAGAGAAGGTATGCAGAAGCTTCATGAATTTCTAGAGGGTGAGCGTGTATTTGGTGCAGAATATTGGCTTAACTTATTTGGTACTGATATTGCGCCGCAGCTACCTCGAACAATCTACTGTTGTACAAGTGACGATGATAAAAATAATAATATTTGCCTATATTGTAAAAGAGACCACGGGAAGAAAAAAATATATCACGGCTTTTATGCCGCCTGGGAACTCCTTTCTTTAGAAATCGGTTTCTTGCCAGGTATGAAGGAATTATATGATGACTGTTTGGAGCGAGAGTTTATTTTCGCACTTGCTGCACAAGCGGTCGCATTACACGATTTAAAAAGTAAGCAAAAAATTGATATCGATGAAATGCCGATAGCATTTTTGCTTTACCTCGCAGATGAGTTGCAACAATGGGAAAGGGAGAAGTTAGATCTAGATGCATTGCTTGAAAGAAGACTTGATTGGGTTCCAGGTGAAATTAGCCAAGTCAATCTGACCGTAACAAAAAAGAATGAGCTAATTATTGGAGTACCACTAGCAAAAATTTATGATAAAAAAAGGGATGACTATGGTCCACAAAAGGCAAAAATATTAAGGAACATAAGAAAAGCAAACACGAGAATAAATAATAGATTAAATACGAGGGGTTACTTTTCCATTATAAATCGTGTTGAGAACAACTAAAGGTTAAAGCCGAGTTAATTGAAAACTCGGCTTTTTAACTGGTTAACAGATGGACTTTGCTCGATGTTCTTGCAATCTCATATCTGCGGCTAATTGGATATTCGTAACGAGCATCTCTGCAAGTCTTTTTGCCGTGAAGAAATTGATGCCACTATATGATACAAAAACGTCGAATTCTTTGTGATAAATTTCATAATCACAAATTATAGGATAAAAACCGCTTGACAATTTCATTGGGGGTTGTGGTACAAAAGGTTGACCTTTTGTTTTGATTACTACCTTCATGTCCGTTGGTGCTTCGTTGATGCCTAAGAGCTCGAAACATATATATTTTGGTCTATCATCGAGTTCAAAGTGTTGAATCAAAGCTGAGACGATGGGATGAAATACGTCCCAAACATCGTCAAGCAGATCTGCAGAAATAATCCTAAACATCATTCACTCCTTCCTTAGTTTTCTAAGACCCAAATTGCCAAAAAACGCAATTCCTGGCAAGGCCGGATCTTAGACACCATCAGAAGGCAATATGTATAAACTAATGCAAAGATACTATTATGTCAACCATTAAATCATAAATACCATTTCGAACCGTGTCTTAACGACTGAGATGTTTCAGGCAACCTCGCCTGTTATTATGCCCGAAAATATTAATCAATGCCTTATGGCTCTTTGCTATGAGTATAAATTAAGGTTCCTTGACCAATCGTGCTGTTATGATATGTTGGAATGATGAAGATTTCAGAAATCACAAGACGGGATGTCGTCGATGCAATTCTGGTTCAAAAAGTAAATTGGGCTGGTCGCTTAGAAGAGCCTGAATTTCTTTCGAGATTATTTGATTTAAACAGTCTTTCCTCTACAGATGGAAGGTTCAGCAATGCTGCGGGAGACATTCACCAGCACCGAATAAACAATTACGATTGGGAAGACCATTGGGTCTTTTACGACGAACGATTCAACCTTCTCAATGGCGATGATGAAATATTTCTGAATTTTTTATGCGAGACAATTCATCCAGTTGTTCGCTCTGATGTAGTCGAGGCTGAAAGCCTGCGACAGCTCTACAATGAGTATCTTAAGAATGATGGGTTTCAACTGGTTGAGAAAACGCGTATCTCAGGAAAGCCGATTTACGTTGGAAGATATGTTGGAATAACCGGTACTCCCGGGGTTTCAGTCGCGAAAGAATCTTTTTCGGGTGCGGATCTAACCTATGTCTCACAACAGATCACAAGGATGGAGGCAGCAATTGCGTATTCTTCCCCAAGCCGGCCACCCATTATTGCGCAAGCCGGCCACCCATTATCAAGCATGCCGGCCACCCATTCTGGTTTATGCCGGCCGCTTTTTAGGGCAGGATAATAATCGGCGGCCGACATCATAATATTGCCTCGCAAGCGTAGCGGCGCTGGATAACCACAAATAAAGAGCGGCTTAATGCTTTCCTAAGCAAAGCACGGAAAGGAGAGCATTGGCCCAGGAAAGGTTATCCATGCGAAAAACCAAGGAGATTCTCAGGCTCAAGACCTTAGGCTTAAGCAACCGGCAGATCGCCGCCAGTACCAGCGTTGCCCGAAGCACGGTAGCCGATTATCTAAAACGGGCCGAGGTGGCCAAAATAGCCTGGCCGCTGGCTCAGGACTTAAGCGACGACGCCCTGGAGGCGCGGCTGTTTTGCGCGCCGCCGAGACCGGCGGCCAAAGCCGAGCCGAACTACCGCTACATTCATATGGAACTAAAGAGGAAGGGCGTCACCCTGATGCTCCTTTGGGAGGAGCACCTGGAGGCAAACCCCGGCGGCTACAGCTACAGTCAGTTCTGCGTGCTTTACCGTCGCTGGAAGAAAAAGCTTAAACCCAGCCTGCGTCAACTGCACCGGGCCGGGGAGAAGCTGTTTGTCGATTACGCTGGCCAAACGGTGCCCGTAGTTGATGGAAGTACCGGAGAGGTGAGGCCGGCCCAGATCTTCGTGGCGGTGCTGGGGGCCAGCAACTATACCTTCGCCGAGGCCACCCTATCGCAGGATCTCTTTTGCTGGACCGGTTCGCACGTGCGCGCCTTTAACTTTTTTGGCGGCGTACCCCGGGCGGTGGTGCCCGACAACCTAAAAAGCGGCGTCCTCAAAAGCTGCCGCTACGAGCCGGACCTAAACCCCGCCTATGCCGAGCTGGCCGCCCATTACGGTACCACGGTAATCCCCGCCCGTCCGGTGAGCCCCCGCGACAAAGCCAAGGTGGAATCGGGGGTCCTGGTAGTGGAGCGCTGGATCCTGGCCAGACTGCGTAACTTGACCTTCTTTAGTCTGGCCGAGCTCAACCGGGCCATCGCCGAACTGGTGACAAGACTAAACGAAAAGCCCTTTCAAAAGCTGGACGGTTCGCGCAAAAGCCTGTTTTTGGAGCTGGAGCTACCCGCCCTTGGGCCGTTGCCGGCCACGCCCTACCAGTTTGCCCGCTGGAAAAAAGCCAGGGTTAACATCGACTACCACATCGAGGTGGAAGGTCATTACTACAGCGTTCCCTACCGAATGATCGGCAATCAGCTCGACGTGCGCCTCACCGCTACCGTCGTCGAGGTGTTTCGGGGCGGCGTAAGAATCACCAGCCACATCCGCGGCTACAAAAAGGGCGGCTTTACCACCAAGGAGGAACACCGGCCCAAAGCCCACCAGAGATACCTGGACTGGAAGCCCTCGCGCATCATCGCCTGGGCCGAGAAGACCGGGCCGGCCACCTCCGAGCTGGCCCAGATCATTATGGCTAAAAGAACGCACCCCGAACACGGCTACCGCTCCTGCCTGGGAATGCTCAGGCTAGGAGAGCGCTATTCGCCCCAGCGGCTGGAAGCGGCAGCCGCCAGGGCGCTTGGAACCGGGGCACATTCGTACAAAAGCGTTAAATCCATCTTGGAAAAGGGGCTCGACAAGTTGCCGGAAGAAGAGGGCGCTCTCCAGTTGCCGCTGATCGACCACGGCAACTTAAGGGGACCCGGCTACTATAACCAAAAGGAGAAACAATGCTTATAAACCAGACCATCGAAAAGCTTCATGCCATGAGGCTCACCGGCATGGCCGGGGAGCTGGAAAACCAGCTGAAAAACTCTAGTTCGGGCTCGCTCTCTTTCGAAGAGCGGCTGGGCCTCATGGTCGACCAGGAATGGACCTACCGCGAGGACCGCCGGTTGACTCGCCTCCAAAGAGAAGCAAAGCTAAGGCAAAACGCCAGCGTGGAGGATATCGACTGGCGAGGGGGCCGGGGCCTGGACCGGGCCCAGATAAGCAAGCTGGCTGGCTGCCGCTGGATTAAGGAAAATCATAATGTCATCGTCACAGGGGCCACCGGCGCCGGCAAGACCTATCTGGCCTGTGCCCTGGGAAACGCTGCTTTAAGGCAAGGGTTAAAAACCCATTACTTCCGCGTTCCCAGGCTCTTTGAGGAGATAAAGATAGCCAAAGCCGACGGCTCGTATCTGAAGCTGATGGCCAGGATCGCCAAATCGAGGCTGCTTATCTTAGATGACTGGGGGCTGGTTTCCTTGGCAGATCTTGAGCGCCGCGCCCTTTTGGAGATCATGGAGGACCGGCACGGGGGCTCCGCCACCCTGGTGGTGAGCCAGATACCCACCGAGCATTGGCACGAGTTTATCGGCAATCCCACTCTGGCGGATGCTATTTTAGACAGGCTGGTTCACAACGCCTACAAAATCAATTTAAAAGGAGGTTCCATGAGGAAAAAACTGGCCAAACTTGACACCATGCCGGCCACTGTGAGAAACAGTTAGAAAACCAGCGTCGCTTCGCTCCGAGGGTGGCCGCCATGATGATAATGGGCGGCCGAGATGGGAAGAATACGCAGCAATTAATAACGATCCCGATCTTGCCATCGGGACAGCGAAAGAGTTAGTCGAAACATGCTGCCGCACAATTCTTTCCGAGCGGAAAGTGGAAATACCGAAAAATCCGGATCTTCCGAAGCTCATCAAAATAACCTGCAGAGAATTGGAGCTGACGCCAAGTGATATTCCTGAAAAAGCGAAAGCCTCAGAAACGATTAAACGTCTCCTGAGCAACCTTGCGACAATCACTCAAGGCGTTGCAGAGCTTCGCAATCACTATGGGACCGGTCATGGCAAATCTGCAAGCTCAAAAGGCCTAAGTCCAAGGCACGCCAAATTGGCTGTTGGCGCAGCTTCGACTCTTGCCGTATTTCTCGCAGAGATTCATCAAGTGCGTTCGAAAAAAACAAAGTGACGAGAGTAACCTCATGCGGGCGCAATTGATAAATTACCTAGCGGTCCATACTTTAACAGGAACCTTCGACTAATGATTCCCGAAGATTTACCACCCTGGTTGAAAGCAATGCAAAACGGTTCAATTGGTGAAGCTCGGACCAGGGCATTCCTGATTGATCGCTTTTGGATTCTCGAACGAAGCGTGGATATTAATGGAGCGGATTTTGTCATTCAGCGACGCATGACTTCGAAAAACCTTCTCGATCAAAGAGCTCCATGTTTTGGCGTGGTGCAAGCTAAATTCTTCGCTAGCAAAGAGACAACTCATTATATTCCTCAGGACTACATAACCGACGCAGATGGCGAATTGAGAAAAGAGTTCTTTCTACTTTGCCATACAGGAAGCGAAGAACTTGCCAAAAGTTACTTACTCACGGCAGAGGATATGATTTCAGATTTTGAACTAGTCGAAAGCAAAATCCGTATACCAGGTCGCAAATTGCTTACTTCTTCTAAGTATGAAATTACACATGCTGGCCTCTCATTAGAAAGAATGGAGCGTGCATTGAGACTAGCTGATTTCAGAAGAAATAGATCATTCGTTCGGTGGTTCTTACCAAGTGCCGAGCTCGAGCAAGACATAGAGATTATTTACCAAGAACCAATTGATAATTGGTGGGGCGACATTCCAGAAGGTTTCTCAGAAATGAAAAAGGAGGCACAAAAATCAATTGACGACTTAGAGGATGTACATCAACAGCTCTTAGAAATAGTGCAACAAAGTGATCCAGAGAAAGCACTACCAATTGCAGAAATCCTGAACCACAATCTGCAAGGCAGGCATGGCTTGTCAGTATCGATATCAGACGATCTTTATAATGAAGACCTTCACTATGCTGTGTTGCATCACAAGGAAAAAGTGACCGAGTTAAAAAACTACGGATTGCTCGATCCCTATATCACAATGAAATCCAATTTGTTAAGGGCGATTGTAGAAGATCTAGCACCGAAAATGCCAATTAATCAGGATATGGTACATAGAATAGAGATTAGATATGATCCAAAGACATTCAGAAATATTTCATATTCTGGCAAAATTTTGGATTCAAAAGAATCTAATGATGGTGATGGAAGGGACCACTTAGATCGGCCACGATATAAATGGTTTGAGCAGCGTAACGATGGATATTTAATTGCTTGTTGGATACCGGAACGGTTTACCAAAAAGGAGAAATACGAAACTTGGGAGAGTTGTGTTTCAAGGAAAGCCGAGATGCTGATTCGCGATATTCATGAGGCAGTATATGAATTGTGGATTGAGACACCTTAATACAAAGCGAGCACAAAATGCTTAATATTTCGGATAGAGTTAAATGGTACAAGCAACAGATTGGCGATCTGTCAGACTTGGTAAATAAAGGCCGATTGCAGACTGGCGAAAAAACTCGGGCTCAAGAAATACTGACAAACATCAAGCATAGATTTAAAGAGGATGTAAGGATTGCTCACTCCGTTAGAAAACAAGGGTCATTAAGTCCAGAAGAGCAAGAGTATTATTCAGTAGTAGCCGAAGCCGCAACACGAATTAGAGTCAAAACAAACTCGGATCCATTTCGATCCCACTGGTCTTCAGAATTATACGACTGTTTGGGGGATTTCGCTTTCTATTACAAAAAAATCAAACCGTAGCCAGTATTGAGCTTAAAACTTGGTCTTACATTTGATAATGCCGGAGAGCTAGCCGGTTTTTATTTGCCTGAAGAGGACAGGACGACTCACGTTTATGTTCTCGGCAGTTCAGGTGTTGGCAAGTCAAAGGGTCTCGCCACCTGGATTTTGGACGACATCATGAAGGGTAATGGTTGCGGGGTGATAGATCCCCACGGCGACCTTGTAAATGACATTGTTGGAAACCTCGATAATTTTCAACGGGTTGTCCTGGTCGAAATGACCGACCCTGAAAACATCATTGGCTTTAATCCTCTCGAACAGCAGGAAGGCATTGACCCTTACACGCAAGCCTTAGAACTTGTTGAGGTGTTCAGAAAGATTTGGAATCTCTCAGACGGTAAGACACCTAGGCTTCTTGAGATTTTGAGAAACGCGGTTCTCACATTGATTGAAGCTGGTGGGACGATGCTGGATATTGAACCGCTTCTAACTAAGCAGGAGTTTAGAGAAGAGAAACTAAAGTTTGTGACATATGAAGCAGTCGCTTCTTTTTGGCGCAACCGGTTTGATCAGTGGGAAGCAAAAGACAGAGTTTCTAATGTCGAATCGACTCTGAATAAGGTTTCATCATTCACTTCAGATCCACGAATACGGCTAATGCTATCTGCCCAGAAATCAACGATTGATTTCAGACAAATTATGGACGAGGGGAAGACGGTCCTCATAAATCTGGCAAAGGGCGTCCTAAGAACCAACAGCTTTCTTCTTGGAGCCTTATTTGTCGCCAAAATACAAATGGCGGCAATGTCTAGTGTCATGTCATGCATCAAGGGTCGGGTAAAGACGCTTGAGCTTTATCCTGGCGTCCGCTGTGGTAAACTGCCAGTCGATTCGTGAATTAGCATTATTCCTATGTTTCTGCCAAGCTGCGACTTCTTTGCTCATCTCGTCCAGATTGTCTATTCTGCGTGCCAGGCATTGTTTGCTTAACACGTTTAGTTCAATCTCGGCCATGTTGAGCCAACTGCCGTGCTTGGGCGTATAAACGAATTCGAAGCGGTCCCAAAGGGCCTTGGCCTGCGCTGGTGCAAACGTCTCGTAGAGCGCCCCTGCAGAGTGCGTATTTAGATTGTCCATGACCAGGGTGATCTTCTTAGCCTCTCGGTACTTACTGGCGACCTCGAAAAGAAACGACGCCCAGTCCGTTTTCGTTTTGCGTTTAGTGATCCTAACGGTGCGCTTACCCGCCAGGGGCTCGACCGCCAAAAAGACGTTGGCGGTGCCCAGGCGCTCGTATTCGTAGTCGTAGCGCTCAAGTCTTCCCGGGGACGTCACCAGCGGCAGCCTGGTTTCCCTAATAAGCTGGCGCGGTGATTCGTCCATGCACACCACCGGGCGCTCGCAGTCATAAGGCCGCTTGTATACATCAAGCACCTGTTCCATCCGGGCCACAAAGTCGCCGTTTTGCATGGGGGGAATGACCCATTGCTCCTTTTTCCATGGCTTCAACTCGTTTTTTTTAATACCCGGCGCACGGTCTCGTACGAAACCGAATCGACGTAGTTGAACTCCACCATTTTATCGGCTAGTAGTCTCAGCGACCAGCGCGCATGTCCCGGCGGCGGCTTGGAGCATGACAGGGCCACCAGATGCGCCTCGAAATCCCCGTCTGCTTTTTTTAAGTACTGCCGCTTGGGGGGCTGCTTGTTTAGGGCCGCCTCCAGACCGTGCTCTACGAAGCGCCGTTTGATGCGATCGACCTTTTTCATGCTCACCGGCAAAACGGAGGCCATCTGCTTTGCCGTCAGTTTTTGCTCTTGAAACCGGCCCTCGTCTGAGCCCAGCAAGATCAAGGCGTTGAGCACCTTTTGGCTTGTGTGCTTGCCACGGGTGGCGATCTCTTTGAGCATCTCTCTTTCCTGCTTTTCCAGCGTTACCTTGTAGCGGATCAGTGGCATGGCACTCCTTCCGTTTTGTTGGAAGAAGTATAGCTCGATTAATACGACGTTTCAAGCGTGACATGACACTAGGGTAGATTTACCGCCGTCAGAAAGAAAGCCGTTTTATCTGTACGTGGATGAGTTTCAAAACTATGCCACTCTCAGTTTTGCAGAGATAATGAGCGAAGCTAGGAAATACGGGCTATCACTAATTCTGGCTCACCAGAGTTTGGTTCAGCTCGACCAACAATTGAGAGATATCATACTTGGCAACGCAAAGAACTTCGTTATATATCGTTGTGACAGGCAAGATGCGGAGTTAATCATCAAATACATAAAAGATTATGACCCGTTCGACTGGAAGTATAAAATCGGTGAGAAGGTTACTACATGGTTTTCAAAAGATGAACAACGTGAGAATGGCATATCGCATATTACGAGTCTACAAACCCAATCGGCAATCTTGAAGACCAAGGGACTTGAACCTCATTGGTTCAGAACCTTTGATCTTCATGAAAGCTGGCAATTAGCAGGAAATCAGAATTCGCTGAGGGCAGCCAACAAAGAAGCTGGTTACACCCAAAGCATGGAAAAGATGGATGAAAAAATCACTTTTCCTGTAGACTCTCCAACCCTCGAAATTGACGAACCCGATAGCTTCCTGACTTAGAGAGGCCCAAGCGCACCACTGCTCTGCTTTTTGATCTTGGATTTATCCAGGTTATTGTCGTCGCAAATCTTGTCTACTGCCTTTTGTGCACAATCAAGGCATACGGCGGCGAAAGCCCTTATTTCATTGATCTCGTTGAAATCTGACTTAAAGAGGCCAACTAACGTGTTATCTTTGCCACCCGCAGAAAATTTCGGATCGTATAATTGCCAGGTACAGCAAAGGTCCGTTCCAAAGGCTTCAGAACCGATGTAGCAGCAAAAGCGGTCCCATTTGATCTTCATCATCCGTTTCTTTTTCCCGAACAGACCGCCCACGTTCTCCCAATCCGCTGTCAGACCGGTTTGCTTCTGATTCCACGCTTCAATAAGGGAATTATAAAAATCCTCAATCTTTGTACCCATTCCTGGGATATGCGCGTCCCAGTCCTGCATGATATTCTCATACTTAACTTTTCCCACGGACGGCTCCTTTTATAGACGGATACAACTAACTAGGCTTCATTAGTGGCTGAATCTATCATTGGTAGAATGGGCTGTCAAAGTATTTCTGTCCGACTGGTGGTATATACTTTTGCGAAAGAGGTGCAGATATAATAACAAATAAAGGTTCTAATATCAACCATTACGCTGTATAATAGGCTAAACTGAAGGACGCTTATGCAGATAAATCTAACCGAAAATGAAAAGAGAGATATTGCGAAATATCTCGAATCAGGAAAGCCACTTCCTGAAAAGTACCGCTTCTTACTTTTTGAAGAAAAAAAGGAAGTGGAGTTGGTATGGAATGGTAAGACCTCAGAGGTTACTAACGTCGTTCTTCCCTTTCAAACAATTGAAGTTGTCGATGAACCACGGGCGGAAAATCCTGATGAGACAAAAAAACAACAAACTCTTTTTGATTTCGACGATCGAGGTCGTCAGATTACTGGTTGGACCAACAAACTAATTTGGGGAGATAACAAGCTCATTCTATCCAGTCTTAAAGGTGGCGTTCTTAGAGAAGAAATTGAAAAAGCGGGCGGCTTGAAATTGATATACATTGATCCGCCATTTGATGTTGGGGCGGATTTTTCAATGAAAGTGGAAATTGGTGACGACGAGCTTACAAAAAGGCCGAATGTCTTAGAAGAGCTGGCCTATCGTGATACCTGGGGTAAAGGTGCTGATAGTTTTATATCAATGATATATGAGCGCCTTTCCTTGATGAAAGATCTGCTTGCTGATGATGGAAGTATTTACGTGCATTGTGACTGGAGAGTAAATAGCTATCTTCGACTTGCGCTCGACGAAATATTTGGCTCTTCAGCTTTCAAGAATGAAATATCTTGGTGTTATAAAACTCGCCAATTTTCAAAGAAATACTGGAACAGAAAACATGATCTTATTTTTTTCTATACAAAATCAAACAACTACACGTTTAATGTGGATCAAGTTTTGTCCCCACTATCAGAAAGTACAATAAAAAAGTACAAACTTGTAGATGATCAGGGAGGAAGATATAGATTAAATGGACGAGGAATAACCGGCAGTCCGATTAGGTCAGCTAAAGACGTAGAAGCAAAATGGGAAACAACACACCCGGAGCTAGTTGTTAGAGATTATTTACGTGAAGGATATCCGCCTGAAGATTACTGGATGATAGACATTGTAAATCAAGCGGCGCATGAACGCATGGATTTCCCGACGCAAAAACCAGAAGCACTTATAGAAAAAATCATCAAAGCATCATCAAATGAGAATGATCTTATCGCAGATTTTTTCGCTGGTTCGGGGACCACCTTGGCGGTAGCCGAACGCTTGGGCAGGAAGTGGATCGGTGCTGATTTAGGAAAATTTGCCATTCATACAACGCGAAAAAGAATGATCAATATCCAAAGAGATATGAAAAATGCTGGGCAAGATTTTCGTGCGTTTGAAATTTTGAATCTTGGCAGATATGAACGTCAACACTATATCGGCGTGAATCTTAATTTGCGCGAAGAACAAAAGCAGAAGCAGCTAGAAAAAAAGGAATCAGATTTTGTAAAGCTTATTATTAAGGCTTACAAGGCGGAGGCTATCGATAACTTTAAAACCTTTTCCGCCAAAAAAGCAGGGCGGTTGGTTGCTATCGGACCAATAAATATGCCTGCTTCGCGGCTATTTGTTGAAGAAGTGATTAAGGAATGCATTGAGAAGCAGATAACTAGGGTTGACGTTCTCTCGTTTGAGTATGAGATGGGGCTTTTCCCTAAGATTCAAGAAGAGGCAAAAGGAAAAGGGATTGACCTAGCGCTTAAGCACATTCCACGCGAAGTATTTGACAAACGTGCTATCGAAAAAAACCAGATAGAATTTCATGATGTCTCATATATCGAAGTGAAGCCGCATGTCAAAAAAGGCACGGTTGCCGTAGAGCTCACTGATTTTTCTGTTTACTATAATCAAGATATCGTTGACAACGTTGTTGCCAGTATCAAAAACGGATCAAACAAGGTTTTGGTAGAACAAGGCAATATAATTAAAATCTCTAAAGACAAAGATGGTATCGTGACACGCGAAGTTTTAACAAAAGAATGGACTGATTGGATTGATTATTGGGCAGTTGACTTTGACTTTGAGAGTAAACAGGAAATAAAACGTGTGAAAAACGAAGTTGGAGAAGTTAAAGAAGCCTGGACAGGCGATTATATATTTGAAAATGAATGGCAGTCGTTCAGAACTAAAAAAGATCGTTCAATAGAACTTATAAGCGTGGCACATGAATGCCAAAAAGGGCGGCGTAAGATTGCCGTGAAAGTCGTAGATATTTTTGGCAACGATACAATGAAAGTAATTGACGTAAACATTTAAAAATTATGGCACTTCATAAAAATTTCCCAAAATCACCATATGCAATACTGAATCCGGAAATCCGATGGTTTCCAGCGGATGAAGTATTACGTGAGAAAGGATATGGAAAACTTCTCCCGCCACTAGTCCATAATCTTCGTCACGAAGTAAAAAAATGGCGTGACTCCAATTATGAAGGTGTGAGTGATACGAGCAGGGCTCTTCTAAGATGGTGGTTTCAAACTGAGCATCCAGTTGAAGCTTCTGAGGGAACGGTCAATTTTCAATATTATTTTGCTCAGCGAGAAGCAATTGAGACGGTCATTTATTTTTATGAAGTCGCAGGAGTTAAAGATAAATACGACCTTATACGCTATGACAGCTCCGGGGCAGTTTCATCCAGCATGTTTCCTGAGGAATGGCTTCGTATGGTAATTAAGATGGCTACTGGAAGCGGTAAAACCAAAGTAATGAGCTTGTTGGTAGCATGGAGTTATTTTCACAAAATGTATGAGCCGGACTCACAATTAGCAAGAAATTTTCTATTGATAACACCAAATATCATCGTGCTTGATCGAATCAAGAGCGACTTTGAAGGATTAAAGATATTTTTTGAAGACCCAATCCTTCCTGACAATGGATATGAAGGGCAAAACTGGAAAGATGATTTTCAGATAACTCTTCACTTGCAGGACAACATTAATACAGTCCGCAAGACAGGCAATATATTCCTGACCAATATTCATCGTGTTTATAACAGCAAAGACTCCATCCCAAGTGCTGGCGATGTCGATACCATGGACTATTTTCTTGGCGAGCGAGCTGTGGCTTATACGGGTGCTTCAAAAGTGAATATTGGTGAGATAGTTCGCGACGTGGATGAGCTTATGGTTCTTAATGATGAGGCGCATCATATCCATGACGAGCGCCTTGCCTGGTTTAAATCAATTGAAGATATTAGCAATCGCATGAAAATGAAAGATAAATATTTATCTTTACAAATAGATGTTACTGCTACGCCAAAACATACCAACGGGGCAATTTTTGTACAGACTATATGTGACTATCCTTTAGTTGAGGCAATTTATCAAAATGTTGTAAAGCACCCCGTTCTCCCAGATTCAGCTAGTCGTGCTAAGTTACAGGAGCATAAAAGCTCAAACTATGTTGAAAAATATAAAGACTATATTCACCTCGGTTATCTCGAATGGAAAAAGGTCTACGTAGAGCACGAAAAACTTGGGAAAAAAGCAGTGTTTTTTGTAATGACCGATGACACAAAAAACTGTGATGATGTTAATGAATATTTGCAGTCCACTTACCCGGAATTTCATGACGCCGTATTAACCATTCATACGAAAAACAATGGTGAAATTTCTGAGACGGCGACGGGGAAGAAAGAAGAAGAGCTAAAAATATTAAGAAAAGCTTCCAATGATATTGATGACTGGTCAAGCCCTCACAAAGCAATTGTTTCTGTTCTCATGCTTAAGGAAGGATGGGACGTAAAAAATGTTACTACGATCGTTGGGCTCCGCCCCTATACGTCGAAAAGTAACATTTTGCCGGAGCAGACCCTAGGACGAGGGCTTAGAAGAATGTATCGAGATTGCGATGTAACAGAGTATGTGAGCGTGGTAGGGACTGATGCTTTCATGGAGTTTGTTGAATCGATCAAGAGTGAAGGTGTGGAACTTGAAAAGAAGAGTATGGGCGAAGGTACAGAACCAAAAGCGCCCCTGGTTATTGAAATAGATAACGAAAATGTAAAGAAAGATATTGAAAAGCTGGATATTGAAATACCCATACTCAGCCCGAGGATCTTCCGAGAATATAAGAACTTTTCTGATCTTGATCCCAGTAAGTTCAGCCATAAAAAATTGGCGATTAAAGAATTCAGCGAGAAAGAAAAAAAAGAAATTGTCTTCCGAGAAATAACTACAGGAGAGATAACTCACACTACGGAGCTTGATAGTAACTTTGTGCCAAATTACCAAAGTGTTATTGGCTACTTTGCTCAAATCATAAGAAAAGAGCTTCGATTAGTTGGCGGACACGATATTTTATATGAAAAGGTCAAAAAATTTGTGGTTGATAATCTTTTTGATAAACACGTTGATTTGGAAGATCTAAATATTTTGAGAAACTTATCTGAATTTGAGGCTACAAAAACCATTATTGAGACATTCAAGAAAGAGATTAACGAACTTACAGTCGTTGATAAGGGCGAGGCTGAGATTAGGAACTACATAAAAATCAGCCAAGCCAGGCCGTTTGTTATGAATGAGCAGGGTTTCGTTGTTCCAAGGAAGAGTGTATTCAATAAGATTGTGGGTGACAGTCATTTTGAACTTCAATTTGCGAACTTCCTCGAAGAATGCGATGACATTATCTCCTATGCAAAAAACTACTGGGCAGTTAACTTCAAAATTGATTACAAGGACGCTGATGGAAATATTAGAGATTACCTGCCAGACTTTTTTGTAAAAGTGGCGAGTAATGATATCTATATCGTTGAGACAAAGGGTCGTGAGGACCTAGACGACATTGAAAAAATAAAGAGACTTTATCAGTGGTGTGAAGACATTAATTCGGCACAGAAGAAAGTAAAGTTTAATGCTTTATACGTCAAACAAGATGAGTTCGAAAAATATAAACCAGCGCATTTTAAACAATTGATATCAAGCTTTAGAACAAATAATTAATAATATGAGGTGAAAAATGCCAGAAGAAACAGTTGATTTGGATAAGATATGTTATAAGAAGAACTTTTTATCAAAAGTAATAGCACGCGTTAATTATAAGACGATATCTGATTTTGATCTGCCGAAAGAATTAGCAGAGAAATTAAAAGAAGTATTTCAAATTATGGAGCCAGTTAAGATGACCGGCACTGAGTTCCAGATAACTGGTCCAGAGATCTCTGCAAAAAGTTCAGAAATAACTGAATGGCACTTTTTTGGCAAAGCTCGTGAAAAAAAGTTAACTGTATCTCAAGAAGCATTTTTTGTTGAATTCGATGCGTACGAATCCTTTGAAAAACTAAAAGAGGACTTCTTAACAGTCTTTGATAAATTCACATCTGTTTATGGTGAGGTTTTACAGATTAATTTTTTTGGGTTGAGATACATCAACAACATTGATATCCCCGAAGAAGAACCTCTAAACTGGACGAAATATATTAAAGAGAAAATGCTTGATACTTTTAACTTCGCTAAAAGTGAAATTGAAAGTGATGATTTTCTTTCAAGAGCTTTTCAAATTCTTGAATATAATTACGGGGATTTTAATTTACGATATCAATTCGGTATGCCCAATCCAGATTACCCAGCACCAATACGAAGGAAATATTATGTTTTGGACCTAGACACTTTTTATTCCGGTCAACAAGAAGTCACTGACATAAAAGAAAATATTGATAAATTTCATAAATGCATTCAAACAGCTTTTGAAAAAAGTATAACTGAGGAACTTCGGGGTGCTATGAATGAATGAAAGTAATTCAAAAGAAGAGGGCGTATCTGGTGACATATTTAGTTCACAATATATACGGGAAGAAGGAACCTTAGGTGTCACTGATGTGAATATAAAAGAATCTGAGCCGGTATTTAGGAATCTTGAAGTTGAAGACATATACGGCTTAGGAAAACCCGTTCGTAGAATTATAAGGGCGAAAATTATTGAAGATTGAAGCAATAAAGAATGAAGAAGAAAGAATATGCCAAGGAGACATTATCGCAAATGTCGAGCATATTGATTTAATTGCTGAGAGTGAGGGAGTAATTGAAATCTCACGAATAGTTTTTCCCCTCGCGATAGTTTTGACGCAGGACTGTGACCTCAAATATAGCTCTGAAAAACTGCTTTCAGTCTTAGTTGCCCCACTTTATAACGCCGAGCATGTATATGAGGGTACTCACTTGAGCGAATTGAGAATAGGAATGGGTCCTATTAACAAGAAAAAAACCGAAGGTGAATACTTACAAAAAAATGAAAGGCCTAGATATCATTACCTGGATTTTAAGACAGAGATTCCAATAGTACCTTCAGTAATCGATTTTAAGCACTACTTCTCAGTTAATGTGGACCATTTGCAGAAAATCAAAGAATCGAATTATATATGTACGATTTCAGAGTTATTCCGCGAAGATATATCTCTACGATTTGCCAATTTTCTTGCAAGGATAGGATTACCTGAACCTAAAACAGAATAAATAAACTCTTTACGTCCTTTTCATTCAAGAATAGAATAAAGAAGACCAAATAACTGGAAGCCGAGACATTTATGAAAGAAGCATACATAAGATTTATGGCCCCTGTGATGCCACAAACATCCGATCAGCTTTTACGACTTATTGATCAAAAAATACAACAGAAAACTGAGAAGATTCATTTAATGTTATCTTCGCCAGGGGGTTCCGTTTTTCACGGGTTGTCTATTTATAACTTTATTAAGGGCGCACCAATAGAGATTGATACTTACAATTTTGGTAGCGTGGATTCAATCGGTGTTGTTATTTTTTGTGCAGGAGAAAAAAGATACTCTGTACCTCATGCAAGATTTCTAATCCATGGGGTCAATTGTGGGTTTAATGGAAACGTAAGTCTTGGGGAAAAAGAATTAGAGGAAAAACTTAAAGGCCTCGTTATTGATCAGCAGAACATCGCAAAAGTTATTGCTGACAATTGCAAGAAACAACCAAAACAAATCGAAAAGGATATGATTAACAGGACAACTCTCAATCCGGCACAAGCTAAGGTTTATGGGCTTGTTCACGAAATAAAATCAGAACTATTTCCTATTGATGCTGACCTGTCTGTAATAATGGAACCTTTGCAGAACCAGCAGGTAATACCTTTTGGCTTTACCGCACCGCAGAACCAATCACATACAAAATCTGACGACTTAGATCATCGTACATCTGAATAAAGCATAATCTTAGGCAGTAAGCCTCATTACGGCTTTTTCAAGCTGATTCAAGATATAAAAGTTCGAATAAGTGCCGATTACGTCCACCAAAAAAAACACTCCAAAGATTGGAGTTTTTTATTTTTGAGGGTTTATTTAGAGACTTTGGACTTTAGGAAGTCGGCGACAAAGAGAAAACCTATCGGTGCCACTATCCAAATGAGTTTAAAGTTATTTATCTGAGCCAAGACGTTTGAGTTAGCAAGGAGATTTGCTTTTTCGCTAGGTTCGAGAAAGCTTAGGATTGCTGTTGCCATAAATCCTGCTGCCAAAAATCCATAAATCAGATTTACCACTAGCGATGAGTCATCTCCGCCTTTTCCACCAAGCTCTGTTTTTGCATTCAAAACGATGATTATTGCGAAGAAAAGCGCTAGTTTGACCAGGAAAAGCGAAAAGCTCTCTGTGTGAGAAAATCTTCTTGCCTGATCAAAGACTAGGATACCAAGCTCTGTTGATACCACATAGCCCATAAACGAGCCAAGTAGAATATTTAGAGCCTTGCCACGCCCCAAAACAGCGCTCATACCAGCCATAACCGCGAAGCATACTATGATGAATAAGTCCCATGAAAGTGTCATTTTTTATTACCCTCGTTAGATATCTCAATTATAAAGATAACGGTCATGTTGTGTAAAGAGTTTAATTGTGGAATTTTGAATTTAGAATAAGTGAATGAGAATAAGGAATATAGAAATAAGGATTGTTTTGAAGGTCGGACCTTGTGAGCAAAACAAGGTCCGACCTTCTTAGTCAGAACTTTGAACTTTGCATTTTGCACTTTGAACTTCTTCCAGTACAATGGAAGATATGGATATTTTTCAAGCAGTATTTTTAGGTATAGTTCAGGGCGTGACAGAGGTGTTACCTATTTCTTCATCAGGTCATCTTGTTTTAGTTCCCTGGCTATGGGGCTTTGAAGACCCGGGTCTTTCATTTGATGTGGCTCTTCACATGGGCACACTACTTGCTATTATCATTTATTTCCGAAAAGACTGGATAAATATAGTTAAAGGATTCTTTTCAGGTTTAAAAAAGAGGCAGTTTAAAACAGCCGAAGAAAGACTGCCACTTTTTATAGTTCTGGCAACTATTCCGGGAGTTTTAGCTGGATATTTTCTGAATAACTTTGCAGAAGATATCTTTAGAAGTCCTCACCTTATAGCATTTATGCTTATATTCTTTGGATATGTCCTAATCTTAGCCGAAAGGCTGGATAGTCAAAAAAAGAAGCTGGAAAACCTAACTGCAAGAAATTCTTTGATTTCAGGTATTGCTCAAGCAGTAGCCATTATACCAGGGGTTTCTAGAAGTGGTATCACTATTTCTGCCGGGATGTTCCAGGGCTTTACCCGAGAAGCGGCTGCAAGGTTTTCATTTCTCATTTCCGCACCGATAATCCTTGGTGCGGGAACTTTCCAGATGAGGAAGATGACGATGGGTGACTTTCAAAGTGATATTTTTTGGGCGGGTATGATTTCATCAGTGATTGCAAGCTTTCTGACTGTCAGATTTCTGATGAAGTTTGTTAAAAACCACAAACTCAACATCTTTGCATACTATAGATTTGCGTTAGCTGGAGTTATTTTATTGATTTATATACTAGGAACCTAATGTTTACAGGTGTTATAGAGTATCTAGCACACATAGTCATCACGATGATTTCCTCTCTTGGATATGCGGGAGTTTTTATAGCAATGGCGATAGAGTCTGCATGTATACCATTACCTTCAGAAATCATAATGCCATTTGCCGGATACTTGGTGTACAAAGGAGAGTTTAACTTTTGGCTTGTGGCAATCGTTGGTGCTCTTGGAAACTTGGCGGGTTCATTGGCCGCATATTACGCAGGTAAGTGGGGTGGCCTTCCACTAGTTGAAAAGTATGGTAAATACGTACTAATTTCTCACCATGATATAAAAACAGCTCACAAATGGTTTGCTAGTCATGGAAAAAGCACGGTATTTTTTACCCGTATGATGCCGGTGGTCAGAACCTTTATATCCCTCCCGGCCGGGATAAGTGAGATGGATGTCAAAACTTTCAGTATCTATACATTCTTAGGTGCGCTTCCTTGGACACTTGCCCTAACATACATCGGAATGAAGTTGGGTGAGGACTGGGATACTCTCGGTGCATATTTTCACAAAGCAGACTTAGGTGTTGGAGTAGTTTTAATCGTTGGCATCATCTGGTATATCAGAAGGCATATAGGACACATGAAAAACCCTGCCGACCTTACAGAGCTCAAGAAAAAAATGAAAAAGAAAGCGGAGGAAAAATGATAGAACGCCATACACTAGGAAATGGGATGCGGGTTTTAGCACAGGGAAGGCCGGAAAGCTTATCAACAAGCGTTGTGGTTTTTGTAAAGACTGGCTCAAGAAATGAGACAGAGAAAAATAATGGTATTTCTCATTTCCTAGAACACACAGTATTTAAGGGAACAAAGAAAAGGGTAACTTATAAGGAAATAAACAGAGAGCTAGACAGTTTAGGTGCAAGGCATGATGCGTTTACCGGCGTTGAATATACGGGATATATTATACATGCGTCGAAAGATCACTTTGAAAATGTTCTTGACCTACTTAGCGATATTGTCTTTGAACCAACTTTTCCTGAAAAAGAAATATCAAAAGAGAGAGGTACTATCCTTCAGGAAATAAGTATGTATGAAGATAGTCCAAGTGATTTAGTCACCAAAATTTTTCATAATATAGTATCTGAGGATGCTTACGTTGCACAAGACGTTTTAGGAATAGAGAGTAGTGTAAAGTCAATAAGGGCGGATGAGATCGGGGATTACCACAGAAAACAATATACATCCAATAACTCTATAATAGGATGTTCGGGCTACCTTCCTGAAAAATATCTCGACCTGATTGATAAATATTTTTCCAAGGTTCATAAAGGGGCAAATATACTAGTAAAAAGCAAAGATAACCCCTTACTAGAAAAGAAGGTAGCTTTAAAGACAAAAGATATAGAGCAAGCTAACTTTTCTTTAGGTGGAGTAGGGCTTAGTAAGGGGCATCCTGATCGTTATGTGTCTGATCTACTTCTGTTTATTCTCGGGGGTGGTATGAGTTCTCGTTTATGGACAGAGGTTCGCGAAAAAAGAGGACTGGCATATGTGATTAATGCTGGATCATTGAGCTGGTCCGACTGTGGTTACTATGAGGTATATGCAGGGGTTAGCCCTGATAAAGCCTATGAGGCTATAGATTTAGTAAAGAAGGAGTTAACAACCATCAAAAAGGACATCAGTATTCAGGAACTCGAGATGGCAAAAAGTCACATAATTGGTGTAAATACACTGTCAGAAGAAAACTTAATGACTCTTAATTTTAATAATGTCAAAGATGAACTTTCCGCTGGTGGCGCCATATCCTTGCAAGAAAGAACTAAAAACTACGAAAAAGTTACAATAGACGATTTAAAGAGGATAGCCGAGAATCTCTTTAAACCTGAAAATATGAAACTTGCCGCTATAGGACCCTTTAAAGATGAAGAAAAATTTGTTAAAATACTAGGAAGTTAAAAGAAGGGAAAACGAGATATGAGTGTTCACATAGAAAGAACTTTAGTGCTTTTAAAGCCTGATGCCGTGCAGCGCGGTATTATGGGAAAGGTTATAACACGCTTTGAAGATGCGGGGCTTAAGATAGTTGCCCTAAAGTTTGCGCAAGCTGATGAGACAAAGGCCCTTGAGCATTACAATGAAGAAATAGCTGAGAGGAGTGGAGAACATATAAGAAAAAGAGCGGTAAAACTCCTCCTCTTGGGTCCTGTTTTAGCTATGGTTATAGAGGGTATAAATGCTATAGAGAATGTGAGAAAAATGGCGGGAACAACAGAACCGAAGTCAGCGGCACCCGGAACCATACGGGGCGACTTTTCTCACGTTAGTTATGGGCGGTGCGATGATAAAGACATAGGACTTTTAAATATCGTTCATGCTTCTGGTGATAAAAAATATGCTGAAAAAGAAATAAACATCTGGTTTACTCCGGAAGAAATATTTGAGTATAAATCAGTACACGAAATACACACAATGTAGAGCTATCAAGATGAACCTTGCGCCCGTTCCCGACGTTTCAGTCGGGACTCCGACATCAAAAGATCGTCGGAGAGCTATAAAAATTTATGCCCCCATAGTTCAAGGGATAGAACAAGGGACTCCTAAGCCCTAGATCCAAGTTCGAGTCTTGGTGGGGGCACCATGTAAAAACTATTTTTTATTTATCAAATAAGAATATATTGGTCGAGGCATCGGACATTTAGGACACTAACATATTAAAATCTATTGTAGCAT